>ERZ772967.1142-NODE-1142-length-18680-cov-7.896752_pt1 | contig 18680 bp, 13 predicted proteins | sample MGYA00511677_ERZ772967 | MGnify/ENA primary metagenome ERZ772967 (study PRJEB29015, sample SAMEA2737931) | human oral metagenome | biome: human oral; feature: human-associated habitat; material: dental | place: China | collected 2146 ...
ACATGGTGTGCAGCGAGTTGAACTGCGGGCCGGTGACGTTCCAGTGGTAGTTGTGGGTCTTCAGGTAAAGGCTGTAGGAGTCTGCCAGCAGTTTGGACAGGCCCTTGGCCACGGTTTCGCGTTGCTTGTCGGTCATGCCGATGTTGATGCCCATGTTTGAACTCCTGTCGAGAATTGGGAGGGTTGCCATGCAGTGCTTCCAGTCCCGGCGCCCTTGGCCTTCCGGCCGGCCCGGGCTGTCCTGCACGATGGAAGGCAGTATAGGAGTGTCCTATCGATACGGCAAATTTATTTATTTCATTGTATCGATAGCCAGACATGGAGCGACAAGAAAAAAGGCGCACCTGATCGGCAGAACAGGTGCGCCCTAACGGTGGCAGCCGTGGCTGCCTCTCCTCCTCCTCAACAGGGGGATCAGTGCCTGACACCAATCTACGTCCCCTTTGGTGATGAGGATATTACTCCGTTCACTAGCGAATTTCTGGCGCGAGACCTAGGGCAAACCCTAAGAGGCCCATCGGGACTAACCCTGAAAGGCCCCGGATGGGGCCGAAAGATGGGGCCCGAAAGCGCAGCCCGCCCTTTCCGGCCCGGCGCATCCACCTTGCATCAGGTCCGTCCCACGCGGTTCAGCATCACCAGGGCCAGCGCCAGGAACAGGATGGACGGAATGCTGACGGCCAGCCAGGGCGGCCAGGTGTTGATGAGGCCCAGGTTGGAGAAGAGGCCGTTCATGATGTAGAAGCCCACGCCCAGCGAGATGCCGAAGAAGAGCTTCAGGCCGATGCCGCCGGCACGGACCTGCAGGTAGCCGAAGGGCAGCGCCAGCATCAGCATGACGATGATGGCCAGCGGGTAGACCACTTTCTTCCACAGGGCCAGTTCGTAGCGATTGGCGTTCTGGGCGTTTTCCTTCAGGTGCGAGGTATAGCGCCACAGAGCCAGGGCCGACATGCGGTCGGGGGCGATGGCCAGCACCGACAGCAGTGCCGGGTTCAGATCCGAAACCCAGACGGTCTCCGGCCGGCGCTCCACGGCGGCATGCAGGGCGTCGTAGCCCGTCTGGGTGCGTGACACGTTGAAGCGGGTGGTCTCCACGCCTTCCAGTCGCCAGCTGCTGGCCTGACCGTTGTGCGCAGGCTGGTAGCGGCCGTGCTCGGCGTGAATGACGGCCGTCAGCCGGAAGTCGGTGTCGAATTCGTGGATGGCCACCTTGCTCAGGCCGCCGTCGGCTTCCAGGGTGCCGATGTTGACGAAGCGGGTCTGAAGGCGCTGGCCATCGGGGCCACGCACGCTGTCCTTCAGCCACAGGCCGGAGCGAAAGGCCCCCACGCCCGAGCCCTTGCCCAGCACGTCCATGCGCAGCTGCTGGGCACGCTGTTCGGCCATCGGGGCGATCCATTCGCCGGCCACGGCAGTCAGCACGGCCAGCAGCACACCCAGCACCAGCACGCCGCGCAGCGCCAGCTGACGGCTCATGCCGGCCGCACGCATGGCGGTGAATTCGGAGTTCTGGGCAAACTGGGCCAGCGCGTAGATGCAGCCGATCAGCGCAGCCACGGGCATCAGTTCGTAGATGTGACTGGGCAGGCCCAACAGCACGTACAGCACCGCCTGTGGCAGCCGGTAGCCGCCCTGGCCGATGTCATCCAGCTCGTTGATGAGGTCGAAGAAGGCAAAGAGCCCCAGAAAGCCCAGCAGCACGGCCATGATGCCGCCGGCAATCTCACGGGTGAGGTAGCGGGCCATCAGCTTCATGCCGTCTTGCCTCCCCGCAGGCGGGCCACCAGCTTGCTGAAGCTGAAGCGCGGCAGCGTGAGCCGCTTGCGGAACATGTAGAGCGCCAGGCCCAGCACCAGGGCGTGAGTCAGCCACACGCCCACCCCGAAGCTCAGTTTTTCCTGGGTGATCCAGGATCGGACGACGCTGTTGAGGTTGGAATAGGTGAAGTAGATGAGCACGCCGATGACAAGGTTGACGGAGCTGCCCAGGCGCGGGTTGACGAACGAGAGCGGGATGGCCAGCAGCGCGATGACGAAGACCGAGATGGGCAGGCCGACCCGGTAGGCCAGTTCACCCCGGGCGGCAGGCGACGAGAGCTTAAGCAGGTCTGGCGTGGCCATGCCGCGCACGCTCTCGATCTGGGTGTTGACGGGCTTGGGATCGAGCCGCACGCCGTAACGCAGGAACTCCATCAGCGAGTATTCAGGCGTGCCCCAGGTGCCGTCGTAGCGGCGGCCGTCCTCCAGCACCAGGAAGCGGTCACCGTTCTCCTCGATCTTCACGTGGCCGCCGCGCGAGGCCACCACCACCATGCGCGGGCCGTTGTGCTGCACCACGAAGACGTTGGAGACGGTGCTCTTGTCGGGGCTCATCGATTCCACGAAGAACACCCGATTGGACGAGGTGGATTCACGGAACTGCCCCGGCGCCACCATGGACACGTCCTCGCGCTGATTGAAGCGCTCGCGCAGCTCGGCAATCTGCTGGTTGGCCCAGGGCGACAGCACGAAGGTGACGGCAGCCACCACCGCCGCATAGGGCAGCACGAACATCATCACCGGGCGGATCCAGGCCGTCAGGCTCTGACCGCTGGCAAACCAGATGACCATCTCCGAGTCGCGCCAGGCGCGTGCCAGCACCATCAGCACCGACAGGAAGACCGTCAGCACCAGCAGCACCGGGATGAAGCCGATGGCGTTGAAGGCGATCAGCGGCAGGATGTCGGAACTGGCGATCCGGTCGCTGGTGGCACGGTTGAGAAACCGGATCAGCGACGTGGTGACCAGAATGGTGAACAGCGTGGCAAACATGACGCCGGCAACGCTGTTCAGGTCGCGGCGCAACGACTGGCGAAAGATCATCGCGCTAGTTTACCCGGGTTGCCCGCATCTTCCGGGGCGTCGGAGGCACACGTTCACCGCCTGTGGCGCGTGTGCAGACATCCCGGATATTGCCCCTCCCCGCCCAGCCTGCGGGAACACGCCGTCGGCCGTCTGGCCGGCCGTCGCTGCAGGATGCATGGAGCCCCGTCCTATAATGGGCGTTTGCCGTTGTGGCCCGCTTCACCCCATCGAGATTCCTGATGACGCTGCAGTTCTCCCTCAAGACCACCGCTGCCGAGAAACTCCGCACCCAGTGCCTGGTGCTGCCCGTGCAGGCCGGCCGGCTCACGCCCACCGGCGCGGCCATCGACGCCCGCCTGGACAACGCACTCTCGGCCATCCTGAAGGCTGGCGACCTGGGCAAGAAGCCCGGTGCCACGCAGCTGGTGCCCACCAGCGTCAAGGGTCTGCCGCGCATCCTGCTGGTCTCGATGGGTCATGAAGACACCATCAAGGCGCCCCGCTTTGCCGAGGCCGTGCGCAGCGCCTTCCGTGCCGTGCTGGCCTCGCCCGCCACCGATGCCTTCTGCTGCCTGCACGAGGCCCACGTCGAACTGCGCGAGCTGCCCTGGCGCGTCGGCCAGATCGTGCTGGCAGCCCGCGAGGTGCGCTACCGCTTTGACGACTACAAGAGCAAACCCGAAGCCGCTCCGGCCCTGAAGGAAGTGGTGCTGGGCGTGGAAAGCGCGGCCGACCAGAAGGCTCTGGCGCCCCGCGTGGCGCGGATGTCCGACCTGGCCGATGGCATCGACACCGCCCGCAACCTGGGCAACCAGCCGCCCAACGTCTGCCACCCGTCCTTCCTGGCCAACCAGGCCCAGAAACTGGGTCGCCAGCTCAAGCTCAAGGTCGAGGTGCTGGACCAGAAGCAGATGGCCTCGCTGGGCATGGGAGCCCTGCTGGCCGTGGCGCAGGGCTCGGCCCAGCCACCCAAGCTCATCGTCATGCACTACCGGGGCGCCGGCGCACGCCAGGCCCCGGTCGTCCTGGTGGGCAAGGGCATCACCTTCGACACGGGCGGCATCTCGCTCAAGCCCGCTGCCGACATGGACGAGATGAAGTACGACATGTCCGGCGCAGGCTCGGTGTTCGGCACCCTGCAGGCCGTGGCGCAGATGAAGCTCAAGATCAACCTGACGGTGATCATCGCGGCCGCCGAGAACATGCCTTCGGGTTCGGCCGCCCGCCCGGGCGACATCGTCACCACGATGTCGGGCCAGACGGTCGAGATCCTCAACACCGACGCCGAAGGCCGGCTGGTGCTGTGCGATGCCCTCACCTACGCCGAGCGCTTCAAGCCGGCAGCGGTCATCGACGTGGCCACGCTCACCGGTGCCTGCGTCATCGCCCTGGGCCATCAGCGGGCAGGCCTGTTCTCGAATGACGAGGCCCTGTCGGCGCAGATCCAGGCCGCTGGCGATGATTCCGGCGACACCTGCTGGCCCATGCCGATGGACGACGCCTACAACGAGCAGCTGCGCTCGCCCTTTGCCGACATGGGCAACATCGGCGGCCGTCCGGCCGGTGCCATCACCGCCGCCTGCTACCTGTCGCGCTTTGCCAAGGCCTATTCGTGGGCGCACCTGGACGTGGCGGGCGTGGCCTGGCGCTCGGGCACCAACAAGGGCTCCACGGGCCGTCCGGTCGCACTGCTCACCCACTTCCTGATGGACCGCGCAGGCTGAACGGCCTTTCCACGGCACGAGTTCCCGCAGCCCCATGACCCAGGTGGATTTCCACTTCAACGTTCCCGACACCGGCCGCTACGGCTGCCGGCTGGTGCGCAAGGCCTGGCAGGCCGGGCACAAGGTGGTCGTCTATTGTGAAGACACCCGCCGCCTGGCCAGCTTCGACCGCCTGCTGTGGGAATTCGCGCCGCTGTCCTTCATCCCGCACGTCTCGGTCCGGCATCCGCTGGCAGAGCGCACCCCGGTGCTGCTCACCGCATCCGACGCCGACGTGCCGGCCAGCCACCGTCAGGTGCTGGTCAATCTGGGCGAGCGCATGCCGCCCGCCTTCGCCGATTACGCCCGGGTGGTGGAACTGGTAGGCACCGATGCGCAGAGCCGTCAGGCGGCCCGCGCCCGCTTCCGTTCCTACCGCGAACAAGGCTACACCCCGCTCACCCACGATGTGGAGGAACGAGATGGCAACCGATGACAAGCACCCCGACACGGGCACCCACACCGAAGGCGGCGCCCGTCCGGCAACAGGCCAGACCACCGGCTGGCCACGCTCGCAGTTCCCCGACGACTCCGACGACGACTACCTGGAGGACGAGGCCGGCCCGCTGGACGAGGACGCCGCCATCGCCACCCTGCCGCCGCTCACCGACGAGGACCGGGCGCTGATCAACAAGCTGGTGCATTCGATGCGCCTGCTGGATGTGGGCATCTCCTCGGCGGCGGCCCATGAGGCTGCCCCCGCCACCGCCCCTGTCCCCTTCCCCGATCTGCCCACCACCGCCGGCAGCCCGGACGCCGCGCCGTTCGCGCCGCGCACCACGACCATCGTGCCGCCCACGGTGCGCCCGTCCACGCCCACGCCCGAAGACGAAGACGCCATCCCGATGCTGACGGATGTCGTCAACGTGCAGCGCTATCACCCTGATCAGCTGCCGCGCAACTTCGAGGATGTGGACTGGAGCAACCTGGCCGGCCAGGTGCGCGAGAACGTGCTGGAGCGGCTGCTGCGCCGCGGGGACATCCTGCTGGATAGCCAGATGAATCACGCACTGGCCCCGGTCATCTCCCGCGCCGTCGAGACCATGACGCGCGACGTGCACGACACCCTCAACCGTCTGATCCGCGACATCGTGGCTCGCGCGGTCAACGAGGAAATCACCCGGCTGCACGCCGAGATGGCCCGCCAGAACCACGACGACTGAATCCGGCGGGGCTGCCCCAGGCCCCGTCGACGCCGGACCAAGACCCGCACAGGCCCTTCTGAACGTGCCTGATCGTGACGCGGGGGCACCCTGAGCGACACAATGGGCATGACGCCCGACACGCTCTAGAATTCCCCTCATCCGATCACTTCCATCCAGACACGTTCATGACCAACGCTGCTGCCCCTGCGGATTCCGCCCAGGACCAACTGCCCAAGAGTTTCGAGCCGGCGCCCATCGAGGCGCGCTGGTATCCCCTGTGGGAATCGCGCGGCTACTTCGCCAACCGGCCGGCCCCGGGCACCGACGCCGCCGGCACGGCATCCGCCCAGCCGGCCAGCGACACCGCCTACTGCATCCAGCTGCCGCCGCCCAACGTCACCGGCACGCTGCACATGGGCCATGCGTTCCAGCAGACGCTGATGGACACGCTCATCCGCTACCACCGGATGCTGGGCAAGGACACCAACTGGGTGGTGGGCAGCGACCACGCCGGCATCGCCACGCAGATCGTCGTCGAGCGCCAGCTGGCCGCCGAGGGCAAGTCGCGCTACGACCTGCCGCGTGAGCAGTTCATCGAGCGCGTCTGGGCCTGGAAGAACGAATCGGGCGGCGCCATCAGCAAGCAGATGCGCCGGCTGGGCGATTCGGCCAACTGGGAGTACGCCGACAGCCTGGGCACGCATTCCGGCTACTTCACCATGGACCCGAAACTGTCCACGGCCGTGGCCGAGGTCTTCGTGCGCCTGTATGAAGCCGGCCTCATCTACCGCGGCAAGCGGCTGGTGAACTGGGATCCGGTGCTGCGCACGGCCGTCTCCGACCTGGAAGTGGACATGACCGAGCGCGATGGCCACCTCTGGCACATCCGCTACCCCTTCGCCGACGGCCCCCAGAAGGCTGCTGACGGCACCGAACTGGCTGGCCTGACCGTGGCCACCACCCGTCCCGAGACCCTGCTGGGCGACGTGGCCGTGGCCGTGCATCCCGATGACGAGCGCTATCGCCACCTGCACGGCAAGATGCTGACCCTGCCGCTCACCGGCCGTCAGATCCCCATCATTGCCGACACCTACGTCGATCCCGAATTCGGCAGCGGCTGCGTGAAGATCACCGGCGCCCACGACTTCAACGACTACGAAGTGGCCATGCGCCACAACCTGCCGCTGATCGTCGTGCTCGACCTGCAGGCCAACATGGCGGGCGACGCCGTGCCCGAGGCCTACCGGGGCCTGAACCGCTACGAGGCCCGCGATCGCATGGTCGCCGACCTGGACGCCGCCGGCCTGCTGGTCGACACCGTCAAGCACCGCAACATGGTGCCCGTCTGCGGCCGCTCCGGCGAAGTGGTCGAGCCCATGCTGACCGACCAGTGGTTCGTGGACCAGACCCGCGAGACGCAGCCCGACGGCCGCCCCGGCGGCATGGCCGCCATCACCCGCCCGGCGCTGGAAGCCGTCACCTCCGGCCGCATCCGCTTCTTCCCCGAGCACTGGGCCTCCACCTACGACCACTGGCTCTCCAACATCCATGACTGGTGCATCTCGCGCCAGCTGTGGTGGGGCCACCGGATTCCCGCCTGGTACAGCGAGGACGGACAGCTCTTCGTGGCCCGCAACGAGGAAGAAGCCCGCCAGAAGGCCGACGCTGCCGGCTGCACCGGCCCGCTCACCCAGGACCCTGACGTGCTTGACACCTGGTTCTCGTCGGCCCTGGTGCCCTTCACCTCGCTGGGCTGGCCCGCAGACGATGCCCAGACCCGCACCGACCTGGCCCGCTACCTGCCCTCCGACGTCCTGGTCACCGGCAACGACATCATCTTCTTCTGGGTGGCCCGGATGGTGATGATGACCCAGTACTTCACCGGCAAGGTGCCCTTCAAGGACATCTACATCAACGCCATCGTGCGCGATTCCGAAGGCCAGAAGATGTCCAAGTCCAAGGGCAACACCCTGGACCCCCTCGACCTCATCGACGGCATCGAGCTCGACGCCCTGCTGGCCAAGTCGGTGCGCGGCCTCATGCGTGCCGACCACAAGGCCCGCATCGAGAAGTACGTCAAGAAGCACTTCCCCGACGGCATCCCCGCCTTCGGTACCGATGCCCTGCGCTTCACCTTCGCCTCGCTGGCCAACTTCTCGCGCACCCTCAACTTCGACATCAGCCGCTGCGAGGGCTACCGCAACTTCTGCAACAAGCTCTGGAACGCCACCCGCTTCGTGCTGATGAACGTCGAGGGCCATGACAACGGCTTCGCCCGGCCCTGCAAGAAGGACTGCGGCCCCGGCCAGTTCATGGACTTCAGCCCGGTCGATCGCTGGATCGTTTCCGAACTGCAGCGCACCGAGGCCGAAGTGGCCAAGGCCCTGGCCGAATACCGCTTCGACCTGGCCGCCAACGCCATCTACGGCTTCGTCTGGAACAGCTACTGCGACTGGTACCTGGAACTGGCCAAGGTCGAGCTCAACCACGAGGACCCCGCCCAGCGTCGCGGCGCCCGCCATACCCTGCTGCGCGTGCTGGAAGCCGTCCTGCGGCTGGCCCATCCCCTCATCCCGTTCATCACCGAGGAACTGTGGCAGAAGGTGGCCCCGCTCACCCACAGCTACGGCGACGGCGGCGTGCAGACCCTGGAAGGCGAAGCCCTGCGTGAGGCCCTGGCCGAGCGCCGCCACTCCATCATGCTGCAGCCCTACCCGCAGGCCAACGACGCAAAGATCGACGAGAACGCCGACGCCTGGATGACCGAGCTGCGCGCCCTGATCGACGCCTGCCGTGCCCTGCGCGGCGAGATGAACCTGGGCCCGCAGCAGCGCGTGCCGCTGCTCATCGCCAGCGACGACGCCCGCATCGACCAGATGCTGCCCTACCTGCCCGGCCTGGTACGCCTGTCCAGCGCCGAGCGCGTGGCCAGCCTGCCCGAGAACACCCTGGCCCCCGTCCAGGTCGTCGGCAACCACCGCCTCATGCTGAAGGTGGAAATCGACGTGGCCGCCGAAAAGGCCCGGCTGGACAAGGAGATCGCCCGCCTGCAGGCCGAGATCGGCAAAGCCAACGGCAAGCTCTCCAGCCCCAACTTCGTCGAACGTGCCCCCGCCGCCGTGGTCGAACAGGAGCGCCAGCGCCTGGCGCAGTTCGGCGCCATGCTGGAGAAGGTGCAGGGACAGCGGGCCAAGCTGGGGTAAGGCATGAACGTTCAACAGCTGGAAAATGAACTGTGGGAGGCAGCTGACCAGCTGCGGGCCAACTCGAAGCTCACCGCGACCGAGTATTCGATGCCCGTGCTGGGGCTGATCTTCCTGCGGCACGCCAACAACCGCTTCAACGCCTTCCTGCCCGAGATCCTTGCAGAGATTCCCGCCAACGTCCCTGAAGACCGGCGGGAAAAACTGGTCAAGCTCAAGTTCGAGAGCAAGGCCGCCATCTACCTGCCGGAAAGCACCCGATTCGATCACATCGCTGCCCTGCCACAGGACGCCAGCATCGGCGAAGCCATCGATGCCGCCATGGCCGCCGTCGAGGCCGAGTATCCCGTCCTGGAAGGCGCCCTGCCACGTGGCTACAGCAGCTTCGAACCCGACCTGCTGGCCGACCTGATCAAGATCCTGGACCGGCCGGCATTGAAGAACGCCACCGGCGACGTGTTCGGCCGCATCTACGAGTACTTCCTGAACAAGTTCGCCATGACCGGCGCCCAAGAAGGGGGCGAGTTCTTCACCCCGCCCTCGCTGGTACGGATGATCGTCAACATCATCGAACCTGACCATGGCACCGTGCTGGATCCGGCCTGCGGCTCAGCCGGCATGTTCGTGCAGACCAGCCACTTCATTGAAGATGTGCGCCACGCCGACACCAACACCAGCGTGATCTTCCACGGCCAGGAGAAAAGCGACACCAACACCCGCCTGGCCCGGATGAACATGGTGGTGCACGGACTGGACGCCAGCAACCTGCGCCAGGGCAACACCTTCTATGACCAGATCGAAGAGCTGATCGGCCACTGCGACTACGTGATGGCCAACCCCCCCTTCAACGTGGACGGGGTGGACGCCCAGAAGATCAAGTCGCAGGTGGACAAGAACGGCCGCCTGCCCTTCGGCCTGCCCGGGCTGAACGGCAAGACCGGCGCCATCAGCAACGCCAACAGCCTGTGGATCCAGTACTTCTATGCCTACCTGAACGAGAGCGGCCGCGCCGGCTTCGTGATGGCCTCCAGTGCTTCAGACGCCGGCAACAAGGACCGCGACATCCGCCAGCAGCTGGTGCAGACCGGCCACGTCGATGTGATGATGGCCATTGGCAACAAGTTCTTCTACACCCGCAGCCTGCCCTGCACCCTGTGGTTCTTTGACAAAGGCAAGCCCGCAGACCTGCGGGACCAGGTGCTGATGATCGACGCCCGCAACGTCTATCACGTCGTCTCGGCCCGGTCCCACATCTTTACCGATGAGCAGCTGGCCAACCTGACCGCCATTGCCTGGCTATATCGGGGCGAGAGTGACAAATACCTGACCCTGCTGAAGGGCCACTACACCAGAGCCGCCAGCCATCTGAGCGCCCTGCCCGAACGCCTGACGGCCGATACAGCTGCTATCCAGCATCTGGCCTCCCTGCTGCAAGGATTTGCGCAACAGGCCACCCTGGACGAGCTGAACAAGGATCTGTCCCCCGAAGAACAGCTGCAGCAAAGCGACCTGGATGCCTGCAAGACAGCCCTGGGCTCAGCCACCGCAGCGCTGGCCAATACCCAGGACATGGATGCTCTGTTGACAGTCTGCACCGAGGCCCGGAAGGCCATCGAGACTGCGGACCTTTCCCAAAAAGCACAGCGCGATGTGCTGCAACAGCATCTGGACAGCCTTCACCCCAAGCTGAAGGCTGGCAGCAAAATGCTGGAAGCCCGTCACAAGACGTGGCTGCAACAACTGGAGGCCATCGAGAAACTGCGCCCCCGCCTTTCCAAGGCCTGGGATGCCAAGGCTATGCGGGAAGCCAGAAAAGCCTTGCTGACCACGGACGAACGCACGAACGAGATCCAGACCCCACGGGATGCAGTACTCGACACCCTCAAACAGGCCGGCTACTTCATCCAGCAAGGGCACTGGTTGCACAGCCGCTTCCCCGACGCCGTCTACAGCGATGTGCCAGGCCTGTGCAAGGCAGTCACGCAGACGGAGATCGAGGCCAACGACTGGTCACTGACGCCAGGGCGGTATGTGGGAGTGGCCTCAGATGACGGATCAGACGACGAGGATTTTGTTGAGCGGTTGAGGGCGATTCAGGGTGAGCTAGCGGAACTCAACGACCAGGCAGCAAGCCTTGCTGCGGAAATTTTCAAAAATCTGGAAAGCATACTGGTATGACATGGAAGGCTGTCCTTCTTGCTGAAATCGCCGATATCTCCCTGGGCAAGATGCTGGATAAAGCCAAGAACAAAGGGGAGCCATTGCCTTATCTGGCGAACATCAATGTCCGATGGGGAGACTTCGACCTTGAAGACTTACGGACAATGCGATTTGAAGCACATGAACTGGAAAGATACTCGCTCAACGCGGGAGACATTGTCATGTGCGAAGGCGGCGAGCCCGGCAGATGCGCACTATGGCGCGACCATCATCACCGAATGATGTTACAGAAGGCGCTGCACCGAATTCGCCCAGCACCACAAACAGCCGATAGCACCTACCTTTACTATTACTTCTTGAACACTGGGAAGCAGAATGGCTTCGCACCCTACTTCACCGGCGCCACGATCAAGCACCTTTCCAGGGAGCAATTAGCAAAGTTCCCCATTAGACTACCCAGTCTGTCACAGCAGCGAAGGATTGGCGCAGCACTAAGCAGCTATGACAACCTAATCACCACCAATCAGCGGCGCATTGCCCTGCTGGAAGAAGCTTCTCGCCTCATCTATCGCGAGTGGTTTGTCCACCTGCGCTTTCCCGGACATGATTCCATAGAGAAAAAAAACGGCACGCCCACAGGATGGACTAAAAAATCGCTTGGCGACATAGCAAAGCTCCACTACGGAAAGGCCCTGAAAGCCTCTGAGCGTAACCCAGGAAAATTCCCTGTTTATGGATCCAGCGGGGTTGTTGGATACCACAACACTCCTTTTGTTCAGGCAGGAGCCATCATCGTTGGAAGAAAAGGAAACATCGGCAGCCTCTTCTACTCCGATAATCCATGCTTTCCCATTGACACCGTGTTTTTTATACCCCCCGAGCAATCGAGCAGATGGCTCTTTTTGGCTCTTCATTCACTTAATTTCATTAGCAGCGACTCCGCAGTACCCGGACTCAACCGGGCCTATGCAGAGTCTCTTCCAATCATGGAGCCAGATATACAAACGCAAGAGAGGTTTAAGGCGTTAACGGACCCTCTATTCACCAAAATAGAAATATTGCAACAACAAAACCATCGTCTCGCCCAAGCCCGCGACCTCCTCCTCCCCAAGCTGATGTCCGGCCAGATCGACGTCAGTAACATCCGGCTACCGGATGAGGATGTTGTCACGTAAGCAGTCTTTCATGGACTTTCCAGCAGCGTTCCGGCGCTGCCGGCCCCAGATGGCGACCAAGCTACAAGGCATCCACAAGCGCAACACCCTCCATAAACCTCTCCGCAAGCAGTCCCGCATCGCTCCGGGCCCTGCGTAGGCCTGAGCTGTCGGCTTATAATACAGGTGCCGGCATTATTCTTATCCCGGCTTGCTCCTGTCGTTTTCCCGCTACCCCCAAGCCCCGATGAGCCGCCGAGACTACTCCGAAGACACGCTTCAGAATACGACCGCCAGTTTTCTGGAGAATGAACTGGGCTGGCGGAACACCTATGCCTTCGAGAAGGAAGACTTTGGCGCTGACAGCCTGTTGGGCCGCCTCTCCAAACGGGAAGCCGTTCTGGCCCGAGAGGTCACGGCAGCGTTGAGGCGTCTGAACCCGGGGCTGCCCGCAGAGGTCTACCAGGAGGCCCTGGACCAGGTCCAGGCACACGACAGCGCCAAGGGCCTGATCCAGCGTAACGAAGAAAAGCACGGCCTGCTGAAGGATGGCGTGCTGGTCACGTGGAGGGACAAGAACGGTCGAAAGGTGGAACGCCGCCTGAAGCTGATCGACTTCGACAAGAAGGAGAACAACCGCTTCCACGCAGTGCGGGAATTCACCATCCAGGGCAATGTCTATGAACGCCGGGCCGACATCATCGGTTTCGTGAATGGCTTACCGCTGATCTTCATCGAGATGAAGCGCCAGGACATTCCAGTAGAAAACGCCTATCAGCACAACTACCGGGATTACCTTGACACCGTACCCCACCTTTTCGACTGGAATGCGCTGATCATCATCACCAATGGTCATGATGCCCGTTACGGCTCTGTCTCATCCGGGCTGGAGCATTTCTATCGCTGGAAGCGGCTGGATGAGGACGACCCGGAGCCCGACAAGCATTCGCCGCTGCTCCCCATTCTGCTGAAGGGGATGCTGTACCCGTTGCATCTGCTCGACATTGTCGAGAACTTCATTCTCTTCGACACCACCGGCGGTTCTACGCAGAAAGTCATTGCCCGAAACCACCAGTACCTGGGCGTCAACCGGGTCATCGCACGGCTCACCTCGCAGGACCCGGTCATCCAGAAAGAGGTGGCAGACGGCAAGCTGGGCGTGTTCTGGCATACGCAGGGCTCTGGCAAGTCCTATTCCATGGTCTTTCTCACCGAAAAGATCCATCGCAAGCTATCAGCCAGCTGGTCATTCATCATTGTTACCGACCGCAACGAACTGGACAACCAGATTGCCGGCACCTATACCAACTGCGATCGTGCCAACACGAAGACTGACCAAGCTCATAACGGCACCGCCCTTCGCAAGATGCTGGGCGAGCAGAATCAGCGCTACATCTTCACGCTGGTCCAGAAATTCCGCGAAAACATCAGGAAGCCCTACTCCCTGCGCGACAATATCCTGGTCATCAGTGACGAGGCGCACCGTACCCAGTATGGACGCCTGGCCACCAACATGCGTCGCGGGCTTCCCAATGCAAAGTTTCTGGGGCTCACCGGCACGCCGTTGATCGATTCTGCCGAGCGCCAGCAGACTCGGGAGGTCTTCGGGGACTATGTCTCGATCTATGACTTCCAGCGTGCCGTGGCAGATGGTGCCACACTGCCGCTGTACTACGAGAACGCCGGTGAAAAGCTGAAGCTGATCGACGAGACCATCAACCAGCGCATTGTCGACTACATCAAAGACGCCAAGGAGAAAGCCGCCGCCGCCAATGATCTCTGGACCGACGAGAAGGAAGACAAGATCTATCGCCACCTGAAGAAGGAATATGCGGTCCTGAGCACACCAACCCGCCTGGATCGCATTGCCGAACACTTTGTCCAGCACTTCTCCAAGCGCTGGCTCTCGGGTGACAACGGCCAGAGCAAGGCCATGCTGGTCTGCCTGGACAAGATCACCTGCGTGAAAATGTACGACCTGATCACGGAAAAGTGGCATGCCCTTGCGCAGCAGCTTGACGACAAGGTCACGACAGAGGAGCAGCTCTTCCAAGCTCAGGGAAAGGCAATCCCTGCCATGTTGGAAGAGCGACGCAGACACATCACCTGGATGCAAGAGACCGAATGCTGCGTTGTAGTGTCATCCGAACAAGGTGAGGTGGAACAGTTCCAGACATGGAAGAACCATCACAACGAGCCGTTGGACATTGTTCCGCACCGCAAGAAAATGAAGACCCGGGATCTTGAGAAAGAATTCAAGACCCCGGAGCACCCTTTCCGCATTGCCATCGTCTGCGCCATGTGGCTGACAGGCTTCGATGTGAAACCGCTGACTACCCTGTATCTGGACAAGCCCATGCAGGGACACACACTGATGCAGGCCATTGCCCGGGCCAACCGGGTGTGGGGCCAGAAGAAGAATGGCTACATCGTCGACTACAACGGCATGGTCAGGAGCCTTCGGCGTGCCTTGGCCACATTTGCCCAGGGCGATCGCTCGGCATATGACACGGGGACGCAGCAACCGGAGCTTGCTGTCCGCGAACCATCCCTGAAGGATGAACAGGAGGCCTTGGCAGAGTACCGGCAAAGCCTGCAGGAGGGGATAGATCTTCTCGAAAGAGAGGGCTTTGACATCAACGAACTGATTGAAGCCAGCAAGACTCCGGAAGGGGGCTTCATGAAGGTCCAGAAGATACTGGAAGCCGTTGACCTGCTGAGCAGCAGCGCTCAACTTCGCCAGACCTTCCGGACCATCGCATGCGACATCGAGGCGCGCCGACGCGGTCTGTTCCCCATGAAGGGACTTTTTGAATACGATGACCAGCAAAGCGCTCTGGAAGCCATCGATCGAAAGCTCCAGGACACCCAACAGTCGCCTGATATCAGCCAGCTGCTGCCAGACCTGCACGATGTGGTGGCTACGGCACTGGAGGTTCAGCCCCTTCGTGTACAGGAACGACCTGTCTTCCAGGATCTTTCGCGGCTGGATCTGAACCGCATTCGCGACGAGTTTGCACGCACCAGCTACAAGAACATCGTGATGACCAACCTGCAGGAGAAAATTGCTGCCAGGCTGGATGAGATGGTGACGGTGAATCCAAGCCGGCTGGACCTGTATGAGCGCTACTCGCAGATCGTCGAGCGCTACAACGCCAGCAAGGATCGCGCCACCACACAGCAGGTCTTCGATGATCTGACAACACTGGTGGATAGTCTGAACAACGAAGACAAGCGCTGCATGCGGGAAGGGTTGACCAATCAGACCCACCTCGCCGTCTTCGACCTGTTACAGAAGCCGTCTCTGACCCGAACAGAGCGTGACCGGATAAAACAGGTGGCCGGCGCCCTGCTGAAGATCCTGTCCGAAGACAAGTTCAGGATGGACAGGCTCAGGTCCATGGCCGTGATGCAGGCCCAGATGAAAAGCACGCTCCTGGAGCATCTGTACACCTACCTGCCAACGAGCTACACATCAGACGAGATCGAGCAACGCTCACAACGTATCTTTGAATACGCCTTCTCACATGACGTGGCAGCAGCAATGCACAGGGAGTACAGGGCGCATTGAGGCCCTCACCTGCTGTGCACCACGCCCTCTTCCCCCTGATGACCCGCATCACCCGGCTGGAATTCAGCGCGGAAAGCGGCTCCGGCTCACGGATGCAGTGGAACCATCGGGGCAGCGGCCACGTGCAAGTGACGGTGGACGGCCCCGATATCTTCTTTCAGGAAGCATTCACGCTGGACAACGGCCTGCCCTGCCAGGACCGGAAATGCTGGCATTTCGGGGAAGAAGGCATCATCTTCCGTCATTTTCGGGAGCAGCGCTTCCAGGACATCCTGCTTCTGGTGCCTGATGCCGGCGGGTTTGCGCCCTCGTCCCCCCAGGAGAACGCCATCCCACCGGACGGCATCCATCTGGTCGCTCAGACACCCTATTCCTGCCCGCCAGACCGCTACGACGGCAGCCTGTCGCTGCGCGACGGTACGCTTGAACTGCGGCTGCGCATCACCGGCGCACGCAAGGACGAAGACATCCGGTACCGCTATCGGGCGGATCCGGGCTAATCACCTCAGATCCCGCTCATAGGGCCACTTTCCATCGACGCAGTTCACCCACAGTCTGCGTCAGTCCCTGCCGCATGAGCGTATCCAGATACTCATCCACCGACTTCGGCGGATTCTTCAGGGCACGACGCTGATTGGCTGCTGCTTCGCATACATGAGCGGGATGCAGATCCAGCAGATCGAAGATGAAGTCGTCCGGATGTTGGGCAACCAGGTTGTATTGCTCCAACCGCTCCGGAGGGAAATCCTTCAGATTGAAGGTGACTATCAGGCTGGCGCCACAATGGATCGCCGCTGCCACCACATGTCGATCATCGGGATCGGGCAATTCAATGGCGGGTATCAAAGGCTGGAACCCGGTGACCAGACAGTCACGTACAGAGGCATTCATCAGTGACCGGGTTCGCTCAAGATCCTCGTCCTTCAGCTCCGGACGCTGCCTCTTGAGGTTGCGTGTCCATTCATCGTGAATCATGTCCGTCCAACGGGCACGATACAGATCGGTCAGCGCAAGGCGCATCAACAGGTCACGCAGCGGCGCGGGATACAGCACACAGGCGTCGTAGACGACCGTGAAATGGGAACTCATTCGTACCCCATGCCCAGCGCCTGTGCCTGCTCGGCCAAGGCGTCCAGCGCCTGTTGACGCTCTGCGTCGATCTGGCTCTTGTAGGCCATGACATCGGCATAGCGGACACGCCGATGGGTGCCTGTCTTGTGGAACGGGATCTCCCCTCGCTCCAACAGCTGCACCAGGAAAGGACGGGACACATTGAGCACATCCGCTGCTTCCTGGGTCGTCAGCTCGGCGTGGATCGGAATGACGCTGACGGCGTTGCCCTTGCCGATCTCGGTCAGCACATCGACCAGCAAGCGCAAGGCAGAGACGGGCAGATGCACCGGGTGCGAAACGCCTGCGTCATCGAACAGTTCGATCTGCTGCGAATCTGCACGGGTCTGAAGACAGGCCGAAAGCAATCGCCCGCTTTCGCGGGCGATGGCGACCTCCTCAGCGGAGGGCAAGGTGTGAGAGCGGAGAGCAGCCTTCATGATCTTCCCCTTCATCGTCCGGCCATTCTATTCGAAACAAACGAAAAACGAAATAACCGAAACGACGAAAGGCAAGCCTCCGTCAGAGCTCCCTCACCGCCGCCGCAGATAGAACACCGTCACGTCCCCGTCATCCACCTGGGCCAGCAGCGCATTGCCCGTCTGGCGGGCAAAGGCGCTGAAGTCCTGTTTCGAGCCGGGGTCGGTGGCCTCCACGCGCAGCACCTGGCCACTCTGAAGAGTGGCCAGGGCCTTCTTGGCCCGCAGGATGGGCAGCGGGCAGGACAGCCCTCGGGCGTCCACGTGGGCATCCACGTGGTCCGGGATGGCGCTCACTTCCGGTTGGCCAGCTGCTGTACCAGGCGTTCGTGGGTCAAGCCCAGCACGCCTTCCAGCGCCGCCACATCGTTGCCGCCGGCCATGGCGAAGTCGGGCTTGCCGCCGCCCTTGCCGCCCACCTGGGCAGCCACGCGGCCCAGCATCTCGCCGGCCTTCACCGTATTCACCAGATCGGGGGTCACGCCGGCCACCAGCTGGATCTTGTCGTTGCCTTCCACCGAAGCCAGCACCACCACCAGCGACTTCAGCTGATCCTTCAGCTGGTCAACCGTGGCGCGCAGCGCCTTGGCGTCCATGCCATCGACACGGGTCACCAGCAGGTGGGCACCGCACGGCAGCACCGTGGCCTGGGCGGCCAGGTTCTGACCCTGACTGCTGGCAGCACTGGCCTTCACGCGGTCCAGCTCGCGGCCCAGATCCTTCACCTGGGTCTGCAGCTGGGCCACACGGGCCGGCACTTCGGCCACCGGGGCCCGCACGGCCGCGGCCACCTCGGCCAGCGTGGTCAGCTGCTGCTGGATCCAGGCCAGTGCACCTTCGCCGGTCAGACCGTCCACGCGGCGGATGCCGGCAGCCACGCCCCCTTCGGAAGCAATCTTGAACACGCCGATCTCGCCGCTGCGGGCCACGTGGGTACCACCGCACAGCTCGCGGGTATCGGCCACGTCCACCACGCGCACCACGTCACCGTACTTCTCGCCGAACAGCGCCATGGCGCCAGCGGAGATGGCCTCGTCATACGACATCTGACGGATGACGGTGGCCGTGTTGCTGCGGATCTCGGCGTTGACGATGGCCTCGACCGCCTGGATCTCTTCCGGCGTCATCGGCTTGTTGTGGCTGAAATCGAAGCGTGTATGGTCCGGATCGACCAGCGAACCTTTCTGCGCCACATGATCACCCAGCACCTGGCGCAGCGCCTTGTGCAGCAGGTGGGTGGCCGAGTGGT
>ERZ772967.1143-NODE-1143-length-18673-cov-5.845365_pt1 | contig 18673 bp, 18 predicted proteins | sample MGYA00511677_ERZ772967 | MGnify/ENA primary metagenome ERZ772967 (study PRJEB29015, sample SAMEA2737931) | human oral metagenome | biome: human oral; feature: human-associated habitat; material: dental | place: China | collected 2146 ...
GCGAAAAGTGGGATGCGCCGCTCCACCACGGGCAGGATCAGCGTCTTGCCGACAAGGTGCTTGTAGCGCTCGTCGTCGGGGTGGACGGCGACACCCGTATCGCCGAACATCGTCTCGGGGCGCGTTGTCGCGATCTCAACATAGTCGTCCGTTCCCTCAATTTGGTAACGAAGATGCCAGAGATGCCCCTCCTCCGTCTCGTGATCGACCTCGATGTCCGAAATCGCCGTCGAGCAGTGCGGGCACCAATTCGTGATGCGCGTCCCCTGATAGATCAGCCCTTGTTCATAGAGGCTCACGAACACCTCGCGCACCGCGCGCGAGCATCCCTCGTCCATTGTGAAGCGCTCGCGCGCCCAGTCGCAGGACGCACCGAGCATGCGCAGCTGATACATGATGCGGTCGCCGTACTGCTGCTTCCAATCCCAGACACGTTCGAGGAATTTCTCGCGCCCGAGTTCGAAGCGGTTCGTGCCCTCCGCGCGCAGACTCTCCTCCACCTTTGCCTGTGTCGCAATGCCCGCATGGTCGCAGCCCGGCACCCAGACCGTGTTCTTGCCGCGCATGCGCTGATAGCGCACGAGGATGTCCTGCAGCGTTTCGTCGAGCGCGTGCCCCATGTGGAGCTGCCCCGTCACATTCGGCGGCGGGATAACTACGCTGTACGGCTCACGAGATTCGTCCGCATCATCGTGAAATAAATTATGTGACTCCCAGTATTCGTACCACTTCCGCTCAAAGCTCGCCGGATCATATGTCTTTGGAATATTTGCACCGGATTCCTGACTCATCTGTCTGTTCCTCCCGAAAGAAACACCCCCGTCCCGAGGGGACGAGGGCGTCCGCACAACGTCAATGCCATTATCGTATGAATGCAACGATAAGATTAGCACAAAACGATGTATTTTGCAACAACATGTCAGCTATTACAGGAAAGGATCACGTCGCAAATGCGATCCACCAGCATAAGCTCCAAATCTGCATAAATCGGCAATGTCAAAACGCGATTTGCAATGTGACGCGCAACGGGCGTCTGTTCCACGTCATACTTGCCATGAAAACAGTCAAACGTATTCGTCAGCGGATAGAAATACTTTCTGCTGTAAACATCTACCTGCTGCAGCGCATCAAACACCTCGTTGCGCGTGCTGCCGAACTCCGCTTCGTGAAACACGACAGGGAAATAGGCATAGTTCGGTGCAACATCCGGCTGGATCGGATTCAGCTGTACGCCGCTTATCCCCTCCAGCCGCTCACGATATCGCTCCGCAACTACTTTCCGCTGTGCAATCTCGCCTTCGACATGGCGCAGATTGCACAGCCCCATCGCTGCACAGAACTCGTTCATCTTCGCATTCGAGCCCACCCCGTCGACGCACTCCGCATCACGAATACCAAAATTCTTCAGGCGCGACAGCTTTTCCCCAAGCTCCCGGTCGTGGAAACACGCCGCACCTCCTTCGATGGAGTGAAAGACCTTCGTCGCATGGAAACTGAAGCACGACACATCGCCGAATACCGCCGTGCTCTTCCCCTGATAGCGCACGCCGAAGGAATGCGCCGCATCGTAGATCACCTTCACCCCGTACTTATGGGCAATGCGCTCGATCTCCTCTACGTTGCAGACATTCCCATAGACATGAACCGGCATAATGGCAGACGTACGGTCCGTGATAAGGCGCTCGAGCTTTGTCACGTCCATGGTGTAGTCATTCGGATCAATGTCGCAGAATACCGGCTCCAGTCCGTTGCGCACAATCGCGTGCGTTGTAGAGGCAAACGTAAACGGCGTCGTGATAACCTCACCAGAAAGATTCAGCGCCTGCAACGAAAGCTCGAGCGCCATATGCCCATTCGTAAAGAGGTCGATATTCGGTGCGCCCAAAAACTCCTGCAATGCCGCTTGAAAAGCCTGATGCTTGACGCCCATATTCGTCAGCCAGCGCGACTCCCAAATATCGCTGATCTCTGCGATGTACTCCTCCATCGGCGGCATCGACGACCGCGTCACCATGATGCTCATGTTCTTCCTCCCCTCTATTTCTATTTGACGACGATGTAAACCGTCGCCGTTTCCGTCAAGGCGTTCTCGTACATCGCCTGTGTTCCAAAATACTTCTTTTGGAATTGGAGCACTTGAAACCCCGCCTCCGCCAGCCGCGCAAGGTATCCTGCTCGGCTATACTTTCGAACATGATCATCCTGCCCGAAGCGGCGCCATCGTTCACCAATGTCCGTGCAATCGGGATCTTCATCAATCTCCGTCTGGTTGAGATCCATCGGTACGACGAGAATACCGCATCCCGTCTTTTTCAGGATGCGGTGCAGTTCACGCATCGCTTTTCGATCATCGCGCACATGCTCCAAGACATGGGAACAGATAAAGAAATCGACACTCTCATCCGCAAGGCAGTTCATGTCCATAATATCGAGGCGATAATCCACCTGCTCCATATAGCGATCCGCCGTCTTGTAATCAGCTTTGGGGAAATTCTCACGAATAAAGCAAGATAATGCCGGCGCAGGTGCAATATCAAGGATCACACCGGAAAAATTTTTCGTCAGCTCCCGCCTCATCCAAATAGCATAGGCGCGTTCTCGATCGGCACTGCCACACCACGGACAAGAATAATCCGTCTCATTTACCATTTCGGAACGCCATGCCTTTTCACTATATTTGCTGGCCTCCTCAAAATAATATGACGGCAAAGGCATGTACGCGGAAACATAGTTTCCACAGCAAGCGCATTTGCGATACCGCTGCAGAATACCCTCGGGTATATGCCCCTTGTATCGCCCTTCACGGTGACCGAATATTTCATAATGCAGTAAAGGATTTATGCCAGCCCAGCGGATATCCGGGTTTTCTATCAGGTACAGTTCCGTCGAGAAATACGGAGACGGATTCCAGCCCTTTGTATATCCCTCCGTCAGATAGTGTTCTGCTGCATTTATCTCCGCATCGATCCGATAGGTCTTGCGATACCACGCTTCGTCAAAGAGAAGAGAACTTGCAACAATGTGGAGGGCGTTTTCCAATGAAATTTCCATAATCTGCCTGCTTCCTATTGTTCATCATCGTCCATATGCAATACGAGCGTCGTGTCGATATCAAAGTCAATCCGGCAGTCCTTGCGAAGAGCCTCCGACATTCCTGAAAAAACGCACAGCAAGTCTTGAAATTCCATATCCTCCCAACAAAGATCGGGAATCATTGTGGCTATACGAAGAAATTCACTTGCCATCCTCAACCAGCCCGCAATAGCCTTTCGGCGAGTGTCTGAATCATGGAGGTAGATATCGCGTTCAATTGCCTCTCGAATGACCATCGCCCAACAAATGGTACCACGAATGCGGGAGGTCAGCGATCGCTGTTCATTTCCGTCATGAAGGCGGAACTTGCTCAGCGGCTGCGGAAAATACACCATATTTCCTTGACTGAGCAGGCGAAGCCACGTGGGAAAATCTGATATGAGATATTTTCCCTCTTTGCCCGAAAAGCCCAGATCATGCCCATCTAGCATAAATTTCTTTTTGAGCAATGCCGTGGTCGGTTCACCGACAAAATTAGTCAGATAGACAAGAATGTTCGTTCCGATTGTCTCGCCGCTGAATTTCGTAATCTCCTGAGCAATGGGGCTTGTTGCAGGAATATCCGGCAGCTTATTTCCATCCGCATCGATACATTCCCGATACGAGGTGACAAGGCTGAGATCCGGATTTGCAAAGAAGCAGTCCATCATGACCGCAATCTTATCCGGCATAAAGAGATCATCATCCATCAGCCAGTTGACATAAGCCGCATCCTTATTGTCATAGTTGTGGGCACGTGTCCAATTCTCCGGTGCTCCATAGGAGGGATGATGTTCGTAGTGAATGCGTGGGTCATCTGCGAAATCCCGCCGCATCATCTCTGCCGTCTCCGTATTATGGGAGTTGTCCGTGATAAAGATATCCAGATTGCGGTAGGTCTGCGCGAGCACGCTTTCAAGCGCGAGGCGGAAGTAGTGCGGTCGCTCAAACGTAGGAATAACGATCGACACAAGCGGGTAGATATCGGTTGAATATGTATCGAGAAATACCTCCTGACTCACATCATCATAAGATATTTCCTTTGTGCCCGAGAGCAGCCATGCCTCATCTTGGTGCGGCACAACGCTGCGGTAACCCCTGCGCCGAAATTCGATACACTGCGCCTCCGCATAAAAGCAGTTGCTATGGAAAAGGTCTCTGCGCCACGGGATGTCATACTGCGTCGCGATCAGATCGCCGCTTACCGCCATGACTTCCTCTGTTGCTCCCTCTATGTCCTCGCCACGAAAGGAACGATCATCAGTATACAGAAGCCGCCCTTTGATCAACGGCGATGCGGCAAGCAGGCCCGTCGTCGAGATCTGCTTTGTGCCAACAAGCCCCATAGCTCCGATCATCGGATTCTCAAACACACGCAGCATTTCCTCAAAGAAATTCAGCCGCAGCAGGATACTCCCCGGCGCAAGGTAGATCTTGTATTTCGCATCGCTTGCTTCCATGGCGCGCTGATAGGTATCCGCAACATTCCCGTCAGGGCGCACCTCGATCAACTCCGCTTCATAGCCATTTGGTATATCGAGCGCATCAATATACGGACGTATGGCAGAGATGCCACTCGGATCGCACTGCGCGATGACCGCAATTTTCCTGTCATTCATAACCGGATTCCCCTCTATCATGTCGCGTCAAAAAACCATCCCTCATATTACCTGTACCACACGACTCATCGTCCGAATGAGATCAACACCGTCCCAGACGAGCGCAAAGTCCATCGTGCGTCCCATGGGTACAATGCGATCCACGCCGGCAGGGCGCATGGAAAGAATCTCCTGCAAGAACGCATCCCTCTGTACGCCGTAATACGAAAGCGTCTGGCATGAAATGCCGCACAGCGGTCGTATCTCTGCGATCTCCTGCGCCGCATACTCGATAAAAAAACCACTGCCCGCCTTATACGCGGCAAGCTCCTCCGTCAACTCCGCCACGCAGACGCGCGTGATCAGATTGTCCTCCATAGGTGTTTTCTGCGCTGCAGCGTGCACAGCGAGCCGATAGAGCTGCGTCAGCTTGTCCACCACCTGAACGCCTTGCAGCGTGTAACGATCCTTCACAAGCGCATGCAGGGTGCACCAAAACAGATCCTGCGCCGCCTTGACCTTCTCTGCTGCGCCGAGCCATGCGACAAAGCGCGGCGCAGTACAGGCGTTTTGATCGCTGAGATAGGTGTCGTTGTAGAAGTCCTGCGCAATCCGTTCCTTGTCCTCTGCCGCAAGATAGGCGTCGGCATCAATGACGGCAAGCGAGTGGCGGTCGGCAAACGTGATTTCATTCGTACGCGGCGGAAGCACTGCGCGGCGTATGGCTTCAATCGTCGCATCCCCGCCCCATACGACACGGGTCTGACACATCCGCGAATAGTGCTCGTTCACCTCCTGCGCGTGTCCGTAGCGGACAAAGAGGAAGTACGGAAAGAGCGTGGGAAACTCCGCAAGCGTCTCCGCGAAAATCCGACAGAGAACATCGACTTGTGGGAAGTCCTTCGACGGCAAACGCACAATGCTCGCGTTTCCCGCAAGAAATGCCGCAAGACACGAGTAGGAGAAGTTCACGGCTACATTCGATGGTGCAATGTGAAATACAATACCGCGCCCGAGCCGATTCACTTCTGCTTCGTAGGTTCTCTGCATTTGTCGCAGCGCGGCGGGGCGGCACCAAAAACCGAGCGTCACGACATCGGGGGACGCCTTCGCCTCCGCATCGGCAAGAATCCGTGCCGAGAGAGCGGTGAGAAAGGCAACAGCTTCCGCCGAAAAAATGGGAAGCGGGCGAACATCCGCCATCTGCATTTCGATTTCCGCACTGCCGAGCGCATAGGTCACGCTGTCAAAATGCTGCTGCATAGGTATCACTGCACCCCCTCAGCTCCGCTTGTTTCAATCTGCCAAGTACCTTGAAATACTTCCCCTTGCGCCCGCATGGACAGTCGTCCTCACCGACCAGCACGCCCTCATCCTCCGTGAGGAGTGCGTGCCCCGGGTACGACTCCGGCAGGAGCGAGACGACCTCGATGATGCCGTGCTCACCGAAATCTGCGGGCGAGAAGTCAAGCGGACGGCGCACAATGACATCGGCGTACGTGCTTGTATGGAGGTGACCCTCTGCGCATTCGAGATGGATGCAGCCCGTCTGCTCCACCATGCCGTAGTAGTCCGCAACATCAAGATCGCCGCAGACCTCGCGCAGTGCCGCGCGAAACGCCGCAGGCGTAACTGCGTCGGCGGCGAGCTTTTTCCAGCCGCCGCCGTGAATCAATACGGCGTTCGAGAGGTCAAGCCGCTCACCCGCCGCCCGCAGAGCATGATAGAAATGCTGCCACACCATAAATGTGAAGCCAAAGAGCAGGATGCGCTCGCCCGCATGCTCCGCGAGAAATGCGCGAATATCATCGAGCTGCAGCTCCATCGCGTCATTCAGCGCGTAGAGCTTCTTGCGTCCGAAGATCGAAAAGCCAAGAATCCCCGCGCCGCGTGCCGAAAACATCGCACGGTTCTTGACCACCGAAGGGCAGTCGATGATAAGCATCGGCATACGGCTTTTTCCCGTCCATGCGGAAACGATACGCACAAGGGTTTTCTGCTGGTTCGCCGCCGTTTTGCGGTCAAGGAAAATCCGCGACACCTGCTGTCCCGTCGTCCCCGACGAAGTCATCGTCTTGAACACGTCCTCCGCTGCCACGCTCCGCAGCTCCATCTCCTTGAAGAGCCGCACGGGCAAAAACGGAATATCCTCCACCGAATGAACGTCCGCAGCAGAAAAGCCAATCGTCTCCATCATGCGCGCATAGGGCGCGCAGTGCGCTCTGTGATGCTCCGTCAGCTGCAACAGTCCCGCGCGCAGGAGTTCCTGCTTTTCCTCATGCGCGATGTCAAACGGCGGCAGGGCGAGCACGTCCTCATACGTCATAATACTGCTCCAAATCCCGATAGACCGTCTTGCCCGAAGCATTTTTCGGGATCTCTGCAATACACCGCGCCGTAAATGCAGAATGGTGCAGACCGAGCTTCGCACTCAAAAACGGCACAATCTCGGGGACAAGTGCCTCCTGCGTCACAAAAATGTAGAGTTTGTCATCAATACCCGCGCATGCGACCTCGATTTCACCGAAATGCTGTCGCAGAATGTGCTCAACCTCCTGCAAATTCGTACGCTTGCCGAACATCTTCAAAAAGCGGCGCTTGCGCCCGACGATGGTGTAGTACCCATCCGCATCGCGGCGGGCAAGATCGCCCGTCTCATAGCGTCCATGACGCTCGTCGCCGCGCGCGAGATCCGCGCCGCTCTCCGCATAGCCGAGCGTGACATTCGCGCCGTAGTAGACCAGCTCCCCGACCGTATCCGCCGCCGTGATCTCCTCGCCCGCCTCATCGACGAGCGCGAACCTGCCGCCCGGAATCGCGACGCCCATCGCCCCGACTTTTTCAAGTGCATTCTGCGGCGGCAGATACCCCATGCGTGCCGTTGCTTCTGCCGCGCCGTACATCACGACGAATTTCTTCCCGTGCGCATCCGCATACGCAGCAAACTCGCTGTGCAGCTCGGGATCGAGCTTGCCGCCCGCCTGCGTCAGTGTATGCAGGGCAGGGAGCTCCATGCGGAAAAAGCGCAGCCGTTTCAGCATCGCGTAGGTGTAGGGAACGCCGGAGAAACTCGTAACCTCTTTGTCCCGCATCAGCTGCCAAAAACTGCGGTCAAAGAGCGTCTTCTCCGTCACAACAACCGAGGCGCCGACCGCAAGATGCGTATTCAGAATCGAAAGCCCGTAGACATAGTGCAAGGGCAGATTCGTCACGGCGCGCTCCGTCTCGTTCAAATGCAGATATGCTGCAATGGATGACGTATTCGCGCGCAGATTCTCATAGCTCTGGCGCACGAGCTTTGGACTGCCCGTAGAGCCCGATGTCGTCATGAGAAGTGCCAAATCCTCATGGAGCAGATAGGACTGTTGCTCACCCGTATCATAAAGAACACTGCCCTCTATGTGTAAAATCTGCGCATAACGGTTTAAACAGTCGAAATGTGCTTCCTCTGCAAAAATATAGGCCGGTGAATACTTCTCCAAAAGGCTTTGGAACAGTTCCTCATCCAACTCCTTATCGACCATGACGGGAACAATCCCATGGTTGATAAACCCCACGTATGCCGCAATGGATGCAGGGGTATTGCTGCACACCAAAAAAACCAACGAGCGTGTTGGTATCATCCCCGCAATCTTTTCCGATGTATCAAACAACTTGTCGTATGCCCACACCTCATTTTCCATAAAGAGTGCGGGCATCTCGGCAAAAGATTTCAGATCAAAAAACACGGCACAGCCTCTTAAAATGTGATACTGTAATTCTTCGACAGGATCTCTTTCCCCCGTTCAAAAGAATTAAAGTCGATGATATCATCGGTATCCATCATGATATCAAAGGCATCCTCGATGGCAGCCACCAATTCCATGTGTCCGACCGAATCCCATGCACTGATGGACTGATATGTGAGTCCCTCCACATCGTCCTTGGAAACGCCAAGGCTGTCAGAAAATATCTGCGTGTACTTCTCCAAATTCGTCATGATATTGCTCCCTCTCTGTATGCATTATTGATTGTTGATCTTTCTGGAAAGTATCAACGGCATATCATAGCCGTCCCAAACAAAGGACAGATCAAGGCTGTGTCCCATGGGAACGATGCGATCTCCCCCTCGCAGCCCCTGTTGGAAGATGATCTCATTGATTTTATCATGCAGATGATCCCCCAGATACGTAACGGTCTGGCACTGCTTGCCAAGGACGCACGCCAGTTCATCCAAGCTCCCTAAACTATATTCGAGGAAGTACCCACAATTTCCTTTATAATTCATCACATCCTCGAACAGTTCCGGCAGCTCAATTCTAACCAGACCATTGTTCTGTCGAATCTCCTTGATGCCGGGACAGGCAGCCGCAAGCACTGCCGTCTGCAGCAGTTTTTCTGACCCGCTGATATCGCTCAGCGAATATTCTTGATCCGCTTTTTCTTGAATGCTGTTCCAAAATATCTTTTTTGCGCGGTCGATATCATCACCGATCCACAGCACGAGCCGCGTTGAGCTGCAAGCGTTCTGATCAGAATAGTAGGTATCGAGATAAAAATCGCGCGCAACGATCGTTGGATCCTTCTGCAAATACGTATCTGCGTCAATGACAGCAATCGAATGCCGATCTGCAAAGCCGAGCTCTATGCAACGGGACTGCACAGAGCTTTTTCGGATGGCTTCGATCGTCCGATCGCCACCCCATATGATTCTGAGATCACATGCCGACGACAGCACTTGGGTTGCCTCGTTGTCATGTGCGTATCGGACAATACAGATATATGGATGCAGTTTCTGAAACTCCTGCTGCAAAAGCGTGCGGATTGTCTCGCACAGGAGATCGACCTGCGGAAAACTTTTATCGGATACGCGCAGAACAGACGCGTTGCCTGCAATCAGAGCGTACACAAGTGAAACTGCAAACTGTACGGGGATGTTCGAGGGTGTGATATGGAATGCCATGCCCCAGCCGATTCTACTCCCCATAGCAGCATATTTCACCGCTTCCCGTTCGATCGCGACTCTTCTGATCCAAAAGGCAAAGGCGGCGACATCTCCATACGACTTTGCACGGGGATCGTGGAGCAGCACCTCGGACAATCTGCACAAAAAGGAAATTACATTTTTTGAAAACAGCGGCAGCGCCCGTGTATGCTCCATATTACGGAGAACATCGAGATCCCCGACCAAAAAGTTGATATCCCTATATTCGCGCACCATAGGTATCGCTGCACCCCCTTATCTCTGCCTGTTCCACCCTACCAATGATGCGGATGTATTTGCCCTTTCTGCCGCACGGGCAATCGTCCTCACCCTCGATGATCCCCTCATCCTCTGTGAGAATCGAATGCCCCGGGTACGAATGCGGCAACGTAGAGAGCAGCTGAATAAAGCCCTTCTCGCCCATTGCACAAGGCGAGAAATCACGATATCGGCGTATGATTACATCCGAGTAGATGCTGGCATGAAGATGCCCGTATTCGCACTCTGCATAGATGCAGCCCGTCTGCTCCGCCATGCCATAATGATCCACATAATGCGCGATGCCGCAGATCTGCCGTCCCGTTTTCTTAAAATCCACGTTGGAGATCTGCAGGTTGACTAATTTTTTCCAGCCCCCCGCCGTGAGCAGATAGCCGTTTGACAGGTCGGCGGTCCTGCCTATTCGCTTGAGCCGTTGGAAAAGATGCTGCCAAACCATAAAGGTGAACCCAAAGATGATAAATTTATCTCCCCCATAGGTTTGAATAAATTCATTCAGTACGTCTTCCCGTAGCTGCATCTCATCATCCAGTGCAAAAATCATGCGTCTGGCGGCAAACTCCAGCCCCATGATCGTCGCGCCTCTGGTGGTAAAATTTCGCCGATCCTTTATCATCGCCTCCGAATCGATCACCAGCATCGGCAGCCTGCGATTCCCGATGAAATCGCCCAGCAGTCGGAGCAGTACCTTTTGCTGTAAAACCGCCGTTTCCCGATCCAGATAAATTCTCGACTGCTTTTGACCGCTCGTTCCCGACGACATCATCACCTTGAAAACGCTGTCGTCGGGGATGCTCTTCAGCTGCAGTTCCTTAAATGCACGGATCGGAAGAAACGGTACGTCTTCGAGCACCTTGACCTGTGCCGCATCATAGCCGATGGCATCCAAATAGCGCTGATAGGGGGTGCAATGCTGCTTATGCCATTCCGTCAATTCCTGCATAGCATGCAACAGCATTTTTTCTTTTTCACTTTTTGACAATGTATACGGCGCGAGCTTATGCAAATCGTCGATCATATCTTTGCTCCGTACGATTCCAGATCATCCGGCAGGAGCATTTCATCCGCCCCGATATCCCGTTTTAGTTTTTTGCCAATCACATGAATCATCTCATTGGGCGGGATTCCATCTCCCGGCCGCTTCGCATCAAGATCCTCCATCGTAAGCACATGCCCTGCAGAAAGTTCCTTTGCGGCAACGATGCTCCTGCGCATCTTCGTCCGCTGTGTAAGCTCTGCGTCCGTCACGCTTCTCTCATAGGAGCCAAGTGCCTTTGCAACATTGCGGCATTCTCGTACAAGCTGTTCCATCTCTTCAGGCTCGGTCGCCATCTGATTGTCCCAGCCGATTACGCTGTTGTCCAATGTAAAATGCTTTTCGATCATCACCGCGCCAAGCGCGGTTGCGGCACACGCGGCTTCGCTTCCGATGGTGTGATCCGAATATCCGATGCTGCACTGCGGAAATTCCCTTTTCAGCATCAAAATGTTGTTCAGATGAACCTGCGCATGATCCACCGGGTACAGTGAAACGCAGTGCAGAATACAGATCTGATGATTTCCTTTTCCTTCGATCGCATGAACAGCGTTTCGAATCTCCTCAAGCGTTGCCATCCCCGTAGAGAGGACAATCGGAACCATGCGTTCCGCAATATACTCCAAAAAGGGAATATTGTTGATATCCATGGAGGCAATCTTGATGTATGGTGCGCGGCACGGCTCGATCAGCAGATCAACTTCGCTTCGGGAATAGGGGGTAGATGCAAAATCAATGCCGCTGACTCTGCAATAGTCGGACAGCTCCGCCAATGCCTCGGCATGTAACGCAAACCCCTTCACCATACGCCTTGCAATCGGATTCTTTGCGTAGTACGACCCACTGTAGAGCGATGCATCCGTCCATGACTGGAACTTGACCGCATCACAGCCACATGCCTTCGCCGCATCGATCATTTTTTTTGCGATGTCAACCTTTCCCCTGTGGCTGGAATTCAGCTCAGCCACAATATACGGATGCGCTTTATCCAAATACATTCCACAGACCTCCTTCTCTCAAATCCAGTTTCATCGTCACCCCCCCGATAGGGACTTTCGTCCTCCGTCAACCACGATATTTTGTCCGGTAATGAACGATGCCATATCCGATGCCAAGAACAAAATGACATTTGCAACCTCTTGCGGAGCCCCCTGCCGTTTCAATGGCGTCTCTTGAAGTATTTTCTCCTTGAGCGCATCGCTGCGCGCGTGCCACATATCCGTATCAATGAACCCGGGAGAAACCGCATTCACCCTGATACCGTATTTTCCGAGTTCGAGCGCCATCGTCTGCGTCGAAAAAAGCACCGCAGCCTTGCTGCTGCCGTACGCGAGCCCGCCTTCCTCCGCCTCCATCCCAGCGACCGAGGCTACATTGATGATCGCCCCCGCCTTATTTCTCATCATATACCGTGATACAAGCTGAGCCAACTGCACCTGCGACATAAAATTTGTATGCATACAGTCTTCTATCGTTTTGATTGCGGTCATCGGAAATAATTGTTCCACGGAGATTCCCGCATTATTCACCAGAATGTCAATGCGCTTTTGTTTGTCTCCGATGGTTTTGATCGCTTTTTTTACCGCGTCTGCATCTGCAACATCAAAATAGAGAGGGTAAATTTCCGTCGCATATTTTCCCGACAATTCCTTGATGTTCTTTTCAAACGCATCTGTCTGCCGTCTTGCACAGGCCCATACACGAGCATGGTGCTGGGCGAATTTCTGCACCGTTGCCCACCCGATGCCGCGATTCGCACCTGTGATGACTGCGATTTTACCGTTCAGCATTTTTTCCCACTCTCTTCGGTCGATATTTGTAAAATATAGAGGGAATGACAAGGGTTACTTCTACTTCACAGGCAAGTTCACCATCCACATAGCCCTTGGCTGCACCTTTCCCGACTCCTCTTTTATACGATATTACTTCCGCAACGATATCGAGCCTATCTCCGGGACGTATTTCCTTAATAAATTTGGCTTTCCAGTTTGCACCTTCCACATTGATATCATCAATTCCATCCATCGTAGTGAATGCAATCGTAATCATCTGGCTGAGTGCTTCCGTCTGGACTGCGGCGGGCATAATCGGATGACCGGGGTAATGCTTCGGGAAAAACCATTCATTGTTCGTCAGATTTTTATATCCTTTGGCATATTTCCCCGGCACACATTCCGTTACGCGGTCAATATAAAGAAACGGATAGCGATTTGGCTCATATTTTTGAAGCTCCTCGCCGTCAAACGATAAGACTTTTTCCTCTGACATCATGACACCTCGTTTCTATCTATTTCCGAAACACCCTATGCGCATCATTGCCCTTTGTGACTCTGGCAGGATTCCCTAGAACCGTGCATCCGTCCTCCACGGAACGGAAAACCATAGCCCCCATTCCGACAATGACATGATCCCCTAAATTGACCCCCTCCTTCATCGAGGAGTTCAAACCAATGAACGTATTTTCCCCAACAATAGAGCCGCCGCCGACCGTTGCCATTGGACACACAACGGTATTCTTTTTCAGATGTGCATCATGCCCGACGACCACATGGAAGCCCAAAAAGCAATTTTTCTCCATGACGACCTTGGATGACACGATGGATTGTGCATTGACAATGCAGCCCGGCGCGATCCGAGCTGTCGGCGAGATCGTTGCAGAGGGATCAATGAGTGTCGCCAGCTTGTAACCATTCTCCTCAATCCGTTTCAATAAAAATGCACGCGCGGAAGGTTCTCCCACCGCAATAATAAATTCAAAGTCTTCCGTTGCAGCCGTTTCACACGAAGAGAAGTGAATGCGCTTCGTCCCATAATACGAGGATTCTTCTTCAAAGTCGTCAATGAGGTAAATTTTTGAATACCGACGGGATAGGGCATTCACGCGTTCCGCCAAATCGTATATCTCGATGGCGGCACCACTTGCACCGTAGATAAATAAGATCATCTATACATCACCGTTTTCTTGGTATTCCATACAGGACTAACTCGGGAACCGTACACCCATGATGCCGTAAAAACACGTCATACGTGAAGTCCTTGTTTTCGCACTCGGCAATAAACCGGGGCAGCGTTAAGAGATCTTCCTGCTTATGATAGGCGGAGATTGCGAGCACCGGCATATCTCGTTGAATCACGTGCGCCGCTCCTTTTAATGCCTCAAGCTCACAGCCCTCCACATCCATTTTGATAAACGCAATTTTATGCTCGCCTACTACATGATCGATCGTATCTGTTTTTATTTGTGTTGTGCCATCATTCTGAATCCCTGAGGCAGCATCTTTGCCCGATGAAAATTGCAGTGTCGTCTGAGAACTCCATACGCCTGCGTGAACAGCAACCACATCGAGACCTTTCGTATTCGCTAAAAGCATGGAATAGTTTTTTTTATCCGGTTCAAATGCAAAAATCTTTCTGTCCGTCCCGTAGGCGTTCACAAAAGAGCGAATAGAATCTCCCGTATACGCTCCGCAGTCAACAAGCCCCCCCTCGTGGACATATTGACTTGTCAATGCGTTAAAATATGTTCCATCCTCAGCCAACTCTATGTCATCGGATGGATCGCCGTCATAGATTTTCAGATATGCGTCAAACACCTTCTTGGAGTATTCATCGGCAAACAACTCCCGCGCCTTAGAGAACTCCGCTTCATGTTTATGCGCAAACATCGTATCCCGCCACATCTGATACGCATCGTATGTCAGATAGACAACATCCGAGAGATCGTCCCTCTTCAATGCCGCGCGCAGGACAGAGGGCATCGCTATACCCCAGACCAGATATCCTTTCTGTTTTTTGATCTGTGCGAGGCAGTCATGAAGACGAACCATGTCCCCTCTGTTTTCATCATAATATTTATCATCAACAACATATGCCTGCACATGAACACCTTGCTCGCTCAGGAAATGATAAATATCCCTTCCGAAATCTCCGGCGCCATAGATATATACGCATGAAGATCGTGCCATCTCCTTTAAGACGACACTGTTCCGATCAAATAATTTAAGATTCATCTCCATTTTCTCCTGTCGCTTCTATCGTTTCATTATCCTCTAAAATTCCACATCTGGCAATCGCCGTGCAGTTTACCATTTATGGCGTCTCGTGGAGCAGCCCTCGATGATATGCGATTTCAGATAAAGAGCATATATTCTCATTCATAGATTGCTGTATCAGATGAATCAGACTCGACGCAGTATGTAGCTCCTGAAGCGATTGTATTGGAAACGCCACAACGCCGCGTTCCAATTTCGTATGATCTCTTTTTTGAATCGTCTGCACGCGCTCAAATTGGATGCCGAGCTCTATCCCCTGATAGTTTTCCAGCGTGTGAGAAGACGGCGCGCCATATAGGATCCGTCGAAAGGATTTCGTCAGATCCTTCCCATAGAGAAACGATAGTCCATACACTTGCATCGTCCCTGTTATGTCGTCATTTCTATCTTTTTCCTCCCCATAGGAGAGAGAGATGCCAAGTGATTTTCCGCTGTCAAGATGTTCTTTCACCCATTCGACATCAGAAGATTTTCCCCGAATATGTATATCTGTAATGCCCGCCAGCATAAAATACGACAGCTGCAGGTAAACCGCTGGTTTATCATAGACAAGGGCAGATGCCTCTATCCCTTTCGGATACTCCATGGTCAGCATGCCGTTCCAACGTACGTCAAAGCTCGCGATATTGCCCTCTAAGATGCTCTCGATATCCGTATCAAGAATCACGGACAGCTTCCCCAAAAGTGAAACATCCGGTACTGCAAGCCCTCGTTCCCACTTGGAAACAGCCTTGTCACTGATATGGAGACAGTCTGCCAATGTGCGCTGTGTCATGCGATAGCGCTTCCGCAGAAATGCGATGCTGCGCCCGACCTTTAATGCATCCATTGGTCACCTCGCTTTAGACAGTGATTCCTTTGCATTCCCCGCTTCACGATCTCCACAGTCCTTCGATGTTTACCGCCGGAATCGCTCTACCAAAAGCATACAATCCGTTTCCCGCAGCAGATTATGATGCTTCAGCCTCCTCTAACAAAACAACGTTATCCTGCACTTCTTTTGCATAGCATATCGCCTTTTTTAGCTCATCCTTCATACAGGCAGTAGGCGGAATCATTGCAGGAAAATAACACTCCTTATAATCTGCTTTTTTTCTGCACTCGTAAAGTCTTTTCAGTTTTTCGCCAATAGTTTTCCATAGCTTTCCTGCTTCTCGATTCGATGAACTCCCATAAGAAATACAATTTTTTATCACAGTTTGATGCGAACCTTCACCAACAACATCTCTATAAAGGTCGTTCTTTTTCATGTAAACGACTACGAGATGAAAAGCTCCGTAATATGCCCTGCTTATACCACATCGAGCCAAATCCTCTTCATCCGCTTTCATTTGATTGAGTAAGTCCTCACTCAGCGTGATATAGCGTGTCCAATCAAATCGTGTCTTTCCTGAATTGTTCATACAGACACCACGTCAACGCAAATTTTGTCTTTGTAAGCAGAGTCATAGTCCAGCCACCAGTCCGCATCAAATTGATCCAAACACTCCACTGCTTGTTCAATCGGCAATGGTACAAGCAAATCCACCGATAAAACTTGTGCATCCTCTTGAACAAAAACACTTATTCCGGATAAATACGAGAAATATTTCGGAACTACGTTTTGAATGGCGCTCAGAATCGTTCGATATACAGTGTTGTCTGTCAGATATTGTCGTGTAAAATCATCTGCCAGAAGGAGTTTTGTATTCATACGCTCTTGCAGTAAAAATTCATCAAAGTACATTACACGGTCATCCAATGTGACCTGATGATTGTCAAAGAGCAATGGTTCATCCATCAAAGAAAACGTTTCTACATCATGTGTGTCTGCCGAATGCAGGAATGGCATCACCGCCAGAGCAACGGACACAACAGGTCTTGCCAAAAGTCGTATGCGATAAAATTGTAATGGTGGAGATTTGATGATCAAATCAACGTCAATCATTTCCATCTTTTATCCCTGCCTCGATTTTCGATACAGACTCAAAGCCAATTCTCTTATGATTTTTTTTCGTACAATACACCTACGGATATAAGTCGGTCTATCACATTCTTTAAGCGTTCCGGAGGTATGCGGATTTGAGAAAATACTGTCGCTACGGATTGCTCATCTTCTTCCGTCACAGAAGCAAACTCAAGCTGAATTTTTTCTTTGCTCAATCCAACCCGCATTGCATTCATATCGACCGGAGCAACGCCCACTCCTATGCGGATTTCCATTTCTTTTTTTTCATCTTTATGCTCCTATAAATCGTTTACTATAAGCAAGCCACGACAACAGTCGTCACAAAAATCAGATTTCCCCAGATCCTCCGCCATTGCGCCCCAACGCCTTTCCCTCAGAACAGTCCCGTGATGACGCCGTCCTCACTGATGTCCATGCCCATTGCGGCGGGTACTTTCGGCAGTCCCGGCATGGTGAGCACGTTCCCCGTGAGGGCAACGACGAAGCCTGCGCCACAGGAGGCGCGGAGTTCGCGCACGGTGATGCGAAAGCCCGAAGGGCGTCCGAGGAGCACAGGGTTGTCCGAGAACGAGTACTGCGTCTTCGCCATGCAGACGGGCGTCTCGGTCATGCCGAGCGCCTCCATCTCCGCCATCTGCTTCTTTGCCTCGGGCGTGAAGTCCACGCCGTCCGCGCCGTAGATTTCCTTTGCAATCGTTTCGATCTTCTCCGCAATGGATTTCTTCACATCATAGATCGGGTGGAAGTCGGCGGGCTTTCCGAGTGCTTCCGTTACGGCATCCGCGAGGGCAAGTCCGCCCTCTCCGCCCTTCGCCCAGACTTCGGAACGCACGCACTTCGCGCCAAGGCGCGCACAGAGTTCTTCGAGCAGGGACAGTTCCGCCTCCGTATCGGTCGGGAACACGTTGACGGCGACGACGGCAGGCAGTCCGAACTTGCCGATGTTCTCGATGTGCTTTTCGAGATTTGCCGCGCCCTTCCTCAGCGCATCGAGATTTTCCGCAGAGAGTTCGTCCTTCGGCACGCCGCCGTTCATCTTGAGCGCGCGCACGGTGGCAACGATGACGACCGCATCGGGCTTCAGCCCCGCAAGGCGGCACTTGATGTCAAAGAATTTCTCCGCACCGAGATCCGCGCCAAAGCCCGCCTCCGTCACAACGTAATCGGCACATTTCAGTGCGTACTTCGTTGCCATAACGCTGCTGCAGCCGTGCGCAATATTCGCAAAGGGACCGCCGTGGATGAGCGCGGGAGTGCCCTCGATGGTCTGCACGAGGTTCGGTTTGATGGCATCCTTAAAGAGCAGTGTGAGCGCGCCCGTCGCGCCGAGTTCCTCGGCATGGACGGGACGACCGCTGCGCGTCCAGCCGATGAGGATGCGTCCGAGGCGGCGTTTCATATCCGCAAGTCCGTCCGCAAGGCAGAGAATCGCCATCATCTCCGAGGCGACCGTGATATCAAAGCCCGACTCGCGCGGGATACCGTGGACGCGTCCGCCGAGCCCCGTAACGACGTGGCGAAGTGCACGGTCGTTGATGTCGAGGACGCGCTTCCAGACGATGCGGTTCACGTCGAGATCGAGTGCGTTGCCCTGAAAGATGTGGTTGTCAATGAGCGCAGCAAGGAGATTGTGCGCCGTCGTGATGGCATGAAAATCCCCCGTAAAGTGGAGGTTGATGTCCTCCATCGGCACGACCTGCGCATAGCCGCCGCCCGCCGCGCCGC
>ERZ772967.1146-NODE-1146-length-18662-cov-3.425807_pt1 | contig 18662 bp, 7 predicted proteins | sample MGYA00511677_ERZ772967 | MGnify/ENA primary metagenome ERZ772967 (study PRJEB29015, sample SAMEA2737931) | human oral metagenome | biome: human oral; feature: human-associated habitat; material: dental | place: China | collected 2146 ...
CTTGACCTAAACTCTCTTTCCCCTCTTTTTGGTCCTTGACATGGGGACCACTATAACTCCCTAAAATACAAAAAAGGTTTCAATCCCCTTCCGAGGTTTCCGACGTGCTGAGGTTTTGGAGAACGAGGACTACATTGAGGAGGCTGGTTTCAATCCCCTTCCGAGGTTTCCGACGTGCTGAGTTGTAATGATGAAGAAGATTGGAATTGTGTTGCGTTTCAATCCCCTTCCGAGGTTTCCGACGTGCTGAGTTAGATGAAATAGGAAAAGAGTTTACGGAGAAGTTTCAATCCCCTTCCGAGGTTTCCGACGTGCTGAGACCGAGAAGGATTTCGAGGCAGTGGCTGGAGCAAGTTTCAATCCCCTTCCGAGGTTTCCGACGTGCTGAGGCCACTAGAATAAACTAGTGGCGGATTAGAGGGCGTTTCAATCCCCTTCCGAGGTTTCCGACGTGCTGAGCCCAGTCGGGATGACTGGGTGTTTCTGTGGGTGGTTTCAATCCCCTTCCGAGGTTTCCGACGTGCTGAGAGAGTAAGTTACGAAACATACGACGCCGGTAGTTGTTTCAATCCCCTTCCGAGGTTTCCGACGTGCTGAGCTTGTCCCGGCGGAAGTGCTTCGGGACAAGGATAGTTTCAATCCCCTTCCGAGGTTTCCGACGTGCTGAGAGAACTCCGCCAAATCTCAAGATTTTGAGCTTCCGTTTCAATCCCCTTCCGAGGTTTCCGACGTGCTGAGGCGACATCATCGAGGCGAGAAGAACCGTAGCTTCGTTTCAATCCCCTTCCGAGGTTTCCGACGTGCTGAGTTCTATAAGAGATACCCTGATTTGGCAGATTGTATGTTTCAATCCCCTTCCGAGGTTTCCGACGTGCTGAGCGGAAGAGGCGTAGGGGATTTTGGGGCTAGGTAGTTTCAATCCCCTTCCGAGGTTTCCGACGTGCTGAGGGCATGGACATTGTGCCAGATACTTTTTACAGCAAGTTTCAATCCCCTTCCGAGGTTTCCGACGTGCTGAGGCCGGTTAGTTGAGGCTGTCAAGGACGCAGAATTAGGTTTCAATCCCCTTCCGAGGTTTCCGACGTGCTGAGATCTTTATACTGATATTGTAATTCGTCATTAATGCGTTTCAATCCCCTTCCGAGGTTTCCGACGTGCTGAGGATGAGAGGTTTGCAGCCATCGAGGCTGACATCGGTTTCAATCCCCTTCCGAGGTTTCCGACGTGCTGAGTTACTTAGAGTCAATGAGATAGGCGGAAGAATTGTTTCAATCCCCTTCCGAGGTTTCCGACGTGCTGAGGCTTCTTATGACCATATCGTTGATGCGGTTAAGGGTTTCAATCCCCTTCCGAGGTTTCCGACGTGCTGAGGCTTGAGACCCTGATCAGGGACTAGCCCCGAAGAGTTTCAATCCCCTTCCGAGGTTTCCGACGTGCTGAGAATAGGCGATCTCCCTCAGGAGGTTGAGAGGGTTGTTTCAATCCCCTTCCGAGGTTTCCGACGTGCTGAGATAATAGCATTGTCGAGGCTGTTAAAGAGGCGTGTTTCAATCCCCTTCCGAGGTTTCCGACGTGCTGAGGTTGGGTGGGGCGTCATGTTAATGACGCACATTGCTTGTTTCAATCCCCTTCCGAGGTTTCCGACGTGCTGAGCTATAGTATCTGGTATGTAGATAACATCATTCAAGTTTCAATCCCCTTCCGAGGTTTCCGACGTGCTGAGCCTCAAGAAAACATGGATACGTAGATTGATGTTGTTTCAATCCCCTTCCGAGGTTTCCGACGTGCTGAGGAAGAAACAACTCCCTTATTCCTAGGATAGTCGCGTTTCAATCCCCTTCCGAGGTTTCCGACGTGCTGAGATGACTAAAAGAGAGTTCTTGAAAGCTCTGCGGGAGTTTCAATCCCCTTCCGAGGTTTCCGACGTGCTGAGCTTCCGCTTAAAATCCGTACGCTCGTTGCATTAGGTTTCAATCCCCTTCCGAGGTTTCCGACGTGCTGAGTTTTCGAATGAGGTTCTTGGAGCTGACTATTCTAAGTTTCAATCCCCTTCCGAGGTTTCCGACGTGCTGAGTTCCAGACGAAGATTTTCTCTATGGAAATGGGGGTTTCAATCCCCTTCCGAGGTTTCCGACGTGCTGAGGTTGGAGTGGTATAAGTAACTCACCATTTCAACAGTTTCAATCCCCTTCCGAGGTTTCCGACGTGCTGAGCTTGATAACGTAAAGATTATTACCAACGTTGAGTTTCAATCCCCTTCCGAGGTTTCCGACGTGCTGAGTGAAGTAACAAGCCAGGCTAATTACGCATCTTTGTTTCAATCCCCTTCCGAGGTTTCCGACGTGCTGAGCGTTTGAATTATGAGCAGGCCATGGGTAATGGGGTTTCAATCCCCTTCCGAGGTTTCCGACGTGCTGAGGCGATGAGAATGGCACCATCATAGGGTGCCGTTCGTTTCAATCCCCTTCCGAGGTTTCCGACGTGCTGAGTATTTAAAATGAAGTTTGCAATTGGTTCTATTAGTGTTTCAATCCCCTTCCGAGGTTTCCGACGTGCTGAGGGAGAGCCCGAAGGACTTCCCGCTCGGCAGGAGGGGTTTCAATCCCCTTCCGAGGTTTCCGACGTGCTGAGGGTATAAGCCCGGCTGGATTTGGGGATATCATCCGTTTCAATCCCCTTCCGAGGTTTCCGACGTGCTGAGGCAAGCAATTAATGCTCTTAATCAGGCCTATGTAGTTTCAATCCCCTTCCGAGGTTTCCGACGTGCTGAGGTGAACGATATCTCAATGAGTTGCATGAATCGAAGGTTTCAATCCCCTTCCGAGGTTTCCGACGTGCTGAGCTAATATAGAAAGGAGTTGAACGAAGATTATTAAAGTTTCAATCCCCTTCCGAGGTTTCCGACGTGCTGAGGAGTTCGCTCTGAAGGGTCATTACGCTATTCCTAGTTTCAATCCCCTTCCGAGGTTTCCGACGTGCTGAGCTTTACGGCGGCTAAGGTGCTGAATGAGCATACGTTTCAATCCCCTTCCGAGGTTTCCGACGTGCTGAGGTCTGAGAATTGCGTGAAGATACTTAAGGAAAGTTTCAATCCCCTTCCGAGGTTTCCGACGTGCTGAGGGATCTCTTATACTCTTAAGGAGATTGAGATTGTTTCAATCCCCTTCCGAGGTTTCCGACGTGCTGAGCTGAAGAAGATGTTTCCAATTCCAATTCTATCCTGTTTCAATCCCCTTCCGAGGTTTCCGACGTGCTGAGGCGATACAAAGAAATACATCGACGAGAATAAAGGTTTCAATCCCCTTCCGAGGTTTCCGACGTGCTGAGTTAAGTCTGATACTATAGCAGGGCGTGATGAATGTTTCAATCCCCTTCCGAGGTTTCCGACGTGCTGAGATGGGGACGTCGGTTTAATGTAACTAAAAGAGGTTTCAATCCCCTTCCGAGGTTTCCGACGTGCTGAGGATTCCTCCGAATATGCTGAAGATGCTGAAGAGGTTTCAATCCCCTTCCGAGGTTTCCGACGTGCTGAGCGTGTCATCGAATACGACTTCGGTGAACACCCGTGTTTCAATCCCCTTCCGAGGTTTCCGACGTGCTGAGGTGTATCTTCTCTGCAAGAACTTCCGGAGTGATGTTTCAATCCCCTTCCGAGGTTTCCGACGTGCTGAGGAAGGAGCGAACTCCCCACTCCTGTCATCCAATGTTTCAATCCCCTTCCGAGGTTTCCGACGTGCTGAGACTCTGATTGTGAGTCTGAGAATTGCGTGAAGATGTTTCAATCCCCTTCCGAGGTTTCCGACGTGCTGAGGTGAAGAGTATGAACTTTATTTCCCGGCTCAAGGTTTCAATCCCCTTCCGAGGTTTCCGACGTGCTGAGGGAGCCCGGAGTTGTTTCCCACGAAGAGGCGGGTTTCAATCCCCTTCCGAGGTTTCCGACGTGCTGAGGTTGGAGAAAAAAGAAGTACTAAGGGATCTTACGTTTCAATCCCCTTCCGAGGTTTCCGACGTGCTGAGGAGGGGTACTTAACCCTCCAATCGAAGGAAGACGTTTCAATCCCCTTCCGAGGTTTCCGACGTGCTGAGATTATGAAGTTTAACATCGGTTCTATCAGCGTTGTTTCAATCCCCTTCCGAGGTTTCCGACGTGCTGAGTGTATCACGAAAAAATACGTTGAGCAAGCTTCTTTAAGCCCTCTTTTTTTCACCCCCTCCCCGGCCTCTCAAAAAATCGTTTTTTCGATGCTTTTTCATGCCGCTCAGAAGCCATGCCGCATTGTCCCTGCCGTTTTTTCACCCCATCCCCTCTGCGGGGTGCAGCACAAAGCCCTGCACCCCATGTATCGAACACACCAAGGATGGCAGAACAAACGCAAAAGAAGGGGCCGGTGAAAAACACCGTTTCCAAAGCCAAAGACGTTCATCTCCTCCGGCATACTTTGCGCCATCACACCACACGAGTCATGAGTCTTATCGGGGGGCCAGGTGCACAGCGGAGTGTTATACGATAAAATAAGGAACGTGATGATGAAAGAGATCTCTCGAGAACAAGAACACGGCGGAGCGTTCAGAGGAACTGTTACGCTCCATCGACATTGAGCGGGAACGGAGGCAAATCCACATGGACGAGGTCAAAAAAACGGACGAGAGACAGCACTCGATTGAACACAGGGAGAACTTCATCGCAGCCCTGACCAAGACGGGTAAAGCCATTCGCGCACACATCGGGGAGATCAACACCGTGATGCTGAGAGCCGTCGCACAAAACCAGGCCCTCGAACGCTGTCATCAAAAAACCTGGGGTGCCCGGATCGAGAGGATGAACAGGGAGTTGTCCGATTTTGAGCGCTGCGTGCTTCTTCGCCCCAGCCTCTGCGTCATGGGAAGACGGGGAGCCGGCAAGACAACCCTTCTTAATTCCTGGCTCGGTAAAACCAAAAAACAAAAAGGGGTCCCTCTCAAGGCCCTTCCCTACGGCACCGAGGACACGACCGCCTGCCTGGTGAGGATCACCTCCAAACGGGATGACGACACCTCAAACTCCATCGAGGTCTCCCTCCTCGACAAAAATTGCATGAGCGGCGACCTGCAAGAGGACTCCCCAAGGCCACCGCGTCCCGACAGAGATTTTTTCAAGGTCAGGCGGGACGATCAGGACCGCGTCTTTTGCCTGGCCCGCTTCCCCGTCTACGGCAATAGAAAAGACAAAGCAGAGGACAAAGGAGGAGACGAAACGCGCTCTCTTCAGGAGGTGGACGGTATCTTCGTCCTGGACGAGACGGGGAGGGGCGCCGTTCGTTTTGAGGACATTCAGTGGCATGCGAGAGAGATCTGCATTCCGATGGACGTCCGTTCCGAGGATTGCGGCAGGGCTGGATCGGTGCTCGCCGAGGTGGATATCGTCGACTCCCCCGGCGCGGACTCCACCAAGCAAGGCGACTTTGGAGATTGGAAGAAGGTCAAGAACACCAAGGTCTTTCAGGTCGCCGTCAACGAGCTGGACATGCTGCTGCTCACCGCCTCCTCGCAGCCCAGCTCCATCAACATCGGCGGTCAGTTTCAGGAGGACGTCATGTACCCTTGGGCCCGGCGATGCCGGTCGGAATCGGAAGGCCGGCTCTTCGTGCTCCTGACCCATGCGACGGAGCTCTTTAAAAATGCCATGAGAGCGCTTGACGAGGAAGAGGACGAGGAGGACATCGCGGCACAGAACAACAGCTTTGGACGGATGCTGTACAAGAACATCCTGATGCCCCTCTTCGCCACGGCACCCGACGGGACGCCCCCCATTGTGCAGAAGGACGACATCACCACCTGGCCCCCCATCTTTTTTTACGACAGGGATTACGATTTCCTGAACAGGCTCACGCAAAGCGTCCCCAGCGGGTCCGGAGCCGAGATGTCCGAACGCCTGTGCGGGGTTCTCGACGGCGCCCCACAAAACGACCTTTCGGACGCCGAAAGGTGCGTCCTGTCTCTGGTCCGGGAGTGCGACGACATCGCGTACGAAAACAGACAGGTCGATCTCTCCCCCTTCAAAAGGTGGCTCGTCCGTTCCCTGTGTGCTTTTCTCGATCCTTCCGACAAAGGCCTGGAGCTGTTGACCGAAAGCATCGTCAACTATGCCTCACGCGGCCCCGTCGCCATCGCCCATGCCAGGGAACGGGAAAAACTTCTGGAGGACATCCTGGCCTCTTACAAAAACTTCCTCGCCGGATTCTCCCTCTCGCGCGCCAATTTTCAAGCCGAAGAGGAGATCGCGCGGGCATCCGAACTGGTCCGCAAGATCCTTGGAACAGGACGCTACGACCAGAAAATGCATTTCGGGCAGAACTGCCGGCGTCTTCTGGAGCAGGCAAGCCAAAACAATCAGGTTGAGCTTCGGGGACGTTCAAGGCCGGCATGCAGCGAGCAGGACGTCCTCAACGCCGTCGTATCGGACACGCTGCAGAATGAATTATGGACTCGAAACATCAATGAGGAAGACAGACAGGCCTTGTCCGCCACGCTCAGACAATGCCTGCTGCACACCCCTGCCATCGCCGGGCTGTTCAACGCCAAAAAAGGGGCCTTTGAGGAAAACAGGGGCGAAATGACCATACTCATGGCGGCAGCCCTGGAAAGGCTCCCTGGGATCGTCGAGTTTTTGAGGGACATCGACAATGCGACCCGGTCGCATCTGGCCCAGAATTATTTTGAGGCCGATCCCGACGAGATGGAGCTGCTCAGGGAGATTTACGAAAGCCACCTGGCGGAGGAGAGGCCGGAGGTTTCAAGCCTGTTCGAGCAAGCCCGTTCGGAATGCGCCGCCTGCCTCAAAAGCCTGCAAGACGATCCTGTGGTCACGTTATTCGAGAACACGACTTCGTTTGTCAAGGAGGATGTTCAATCATGAGCCTGCCTTTTGTTTCCGTCCAGGGACGCTCCCCAAAACGGTTTGCCCTTCGCTGCGAGTGCTGCACGTCCTCCGAAAGAAAGTCCAAGACGGCCCAGGGTTTTTTTGAGACGTCTCAAAGGTCAAAAAACGTCTTTGCGTACGTCCTGAATGGGGCCCCCGGCCCGGATTGCTGGCGGCGCTCCGGGACGCCGTTGCCCCTCGCCTCCATCTTGCCGAAGGAACTGTGGGAAAAATGCCTTTACGAACTTTCGATCGACAGGGAAGGGCAATGTCTTGAGTATTCCCAGGTTCCGGCTGACGATCTTCCCCTCAGGCTGGGCTATGCCCTTTCGGACGCGAAAGAGTGCACCCTCTTTCTGGAGTGGAGGCCCGAAACCAACGACTGCCCCCTCCTGCTCTCTCCGCAGTCCGTGTCTTCCGAAAACACGGCTTTCATCAAAGAAATAGGGCAATTCTACAAAGGGCAAAAAGTCCTTCTGCTCTCCCTGCCCCGCCTGGCATTCCTGCCCCACCATCCCGGTTGGGAACCCTCCGCCAAACCGGTGGACTCGTTTTCCAACCTGGGGGGGCTTCTCAGGTCCAGGGAGTGGCACTTCAGACCACCACAGATTGCCTTCCACATCTCCGAAACGGACGTCCGCCAGGAGGACGGGTTTTTGATGGCTCTCGACTTCGGGACCTCTGCTAGCATCCTGTCCATCGTCAACTACGACGGCAATCCCGACGAGTCGCAGGACCTTTTTCTGAGGGATCTGTGCCCCTGGGAGCATGAAACGCTCGTTCCGGACCTCTCGAACATGAAGAGCGAACGGGAAGCCTCCTGGGAAGTGATCCGTTGGGAGGAGGGGAACGACAGCACGGAGAAGAGGTCCCTGAATCTTCCGCCCGACATGCTGCGCAACCGCTTCCCTCTGCCTCGCAGGGGAACCCCCTGGATTCCCTCTCTCTTCTGCAAGGTCAGGGGCTATGAGGGGCAAGACAAAATCGTGATTGGCGACGAGGCACTCTTGATCCTGGAGGCCAGCCGGCACACGGCTTCCGAAAGGGTGCTGCACACCTTTGTCTTTTCGCCGAAGAAGTCGCTGGGACTCAACGACGATCCGCAGTCGGACGAGGACATCGAGAACTACCTCTTTGCTCTTTTTGAGATGACGGCCCACCGCCTTTCCATCCTGGATGGGTGTGGAAAGGGCTTCAGGGGGCCCCTAAAAAGCCTCAGCTGGTCTTATCCCGTGGTCTGGCTGAAGCATCAGGTCAAAAAATATGAAGAGTGTCTTAAGAAGGCCCTGGCTCGCAGCGCCCTGAGAAACTACGTCGCCAACTGGAGGCCGGAGGCCATCCTGCAAAGCCGGTACGCGCTGGATGAGGCCTCCGCCGCGTTCGTGGGATTTTTGGCAAGACGTTTCAACAAAATGCCGCCTGTAGATATCCTGAGCCTGATGGGACCCTACCGCACCGAAAACGACGAGGGCGACAGGATGGAGCGCAACGTGCTGGCTCTCGACTTCGGAGCGGGCACAACGGACATCGTCTGGCTGACGCTGAAACACGAGACGAAGATGGGCCCCATCGTGGAGTCCGACATCCAGCTGTACTTTGCCCTCGATCAGGGCGGACTCGAGATCACACGGCGCATCGCAGAGATACTGAAGGACCGCATCCGCGAGCATAACGTCAACAGCGGCATGTCGCAGGAGCAGGCCAGCCACTGGCTGAGGACGAACCTCAACGATCCCCGAATCGACGAGACCTTCCTGGATGGGGATCAAAAACAGATACTATCCCGTTACAGGCGTTCCAAGATATCGGAGTTCTTCGACATCGCGGAAGCGGCAAAAAGGCATCTGGGGGAAAACCCCAGCTTTTCCATAGACTGGACTCCTTTACTGTCAGGAACTCCGCTGAAGGCCCCAGGCGACAGCGAGTCCCTCCTGACCCAGGATCAGCTGAAGGACATCGTCAAAAAAGTTTTCCGCCCCGTGTTCGAGCGAATCGCCGCCTGGAGCCGGGCCAAGCCCGAACTCGACCTCATTTTGGTCTCCGGAAGGTCCAGCGCCCTTCTGGGCCTGAGGGAGCTCCTGGAGGAGAGCATCCCCAGGGAAAAAGCTCCCGTTAAAAACGACTTCATCTGGCCTCTGGAATACTCCTTTGACGACCGCCCTGAGGACTCCGCCAAAGGCTATTTGGAGACCCTGGCCGGGGAGCAGGACCTTCAAAAGAACATGCGGATGGAGATGGAGGCAAAAACGGTTGTCGCAGAGGGCCTTTTGGAGAACGCCCGAAAGTCCATCACCTTCCAGGGCAACTACATCCGCTGCAATCCTCTGGACACCATGCGGCGCAGCCGCTGCATCGGCATCCTGGCGACGGACGACGGCGACCGCTGGCTCCCGCGCTTCCGCAACGATTTCAACCTTTTGGTCGAGGCGGATTACGGAAACATCAACCCCGAAGAGGAGCTGCCCAACTATGTCGAGGAGACCAATTTTACCTCCGAGGGCAAGGGCCTTTACCTGGGCATCAACTTCGCGGGCAAGGGGAACGCCGACATCATCGACAGGCCCCAGGTCTTTGCACGCATCCTCCTGAAAAATGCCGAAGGGACCCCCTACCGGTCGCTGAAGATGTTCTTCCGGCAGAAGTCCGCCACGGAGCTCTGCTTCAACCGGGCGCTGCTGACCAAGGAGAACGGGGATACCGTCGAGAGCGTCTCAACGCACCAGGAAGGGAACAGGCTGACCGTTGAAAACGTTACGGCAGAAATCAGGTTTTTCTCCGACGAGAAGGATTTCCGGAACTCAGGGAAAATCCACATCGACGGAAGTCATCCCATAGACCGCGACCCCGGCTTCCTCCTCTGAGGACACAGGAGAGGGCGTTAAAGGGGAAGCGCCGCACACTTCAAAATCAAAGTATTCAAAGGGGATCGTGCTTCTGGCGATCCCCTTACAATACCCGACGAAGGAAGCCCGCCCCCTCCCCTGTGTACCCTCGACCGCTCATTCAGGAGCGGGATCGGAGACTTCAGCTGTCTGAGTCCTCATTTCTCGCTTTTCCGAGCTCCAAGAGGGCCAGAGGAATGGCAACAACAATGGCAATGAATACCGCCGCTGCCCCCACCCAGCCCTGCACCTGGCCGGAAGCACGATAGTTATACCGGCAGAAAACGGCAAAGTGCTCGCAATTGTTCCACACCAGGTTGTATTTATTCTCTCCCAGGAGACTCTTCGCGTTTTGCACTGCCTGGCCCCCCGGAGAGTTCTGAGCCATTTCACAGAAGGGCGGCCTGTTTTTCTTTACTTCGTCGCGCCTTACCTCGAAGGTTTCCCGTGCCCACCACAGAGGGCGCCACGACCCCTCTTCGGGGTAGCGGCAGACCTCAAAACTTTCGGCGCCGTCCAGGAATTCATCCAGGCTGGTTTCGCGGACTATCCCGCAACTATCCCCGCAAATACCGGAATCATTACCGTCCCCTTCCTTTTTGGGGGTCGTGTAGTGAATGACGCTGTTGTCCATCGCCACGTAGATTCCATAGTGATCGTAGTGAAAGGACTTCCTGTACACTCTGATGACGTCGCCGTTTTCAAGCCTCCTGAGGTTTTCCTGATTTCTCATAACCATGAGAGCTTTTCCCTCCTCGTTCCATTCCTGGAATACAAGCCATCCTTCCCTGCCGCCCCCGACGAAGCACGGCACGCGTCGAAATTAAAAGCGCCAAAGGGGGGACCGTGCTCCGGGCGATCCCCCTTCCTGACCGCCATACCTTAATGCCCGATCCCTGCGTCGATGGAGTCCACCACGATGACCTTTTTGCCCTCCTCGCAGGCGTAGTGGCAGAAGCCCCGCCAGGCATTCTGCGTTGACCAGAGGTTGAACTCGTGCGTGGAGTCCTCCTTTGGATCTCCTTTCAGCGCTCTGAAGTCGAAGCTGCTCAGGTTGGTCCCGTTCTCAAGGAAACGGGACAGGTTGTCGATAGCCCGGTTCAAGAGGACCTTTTTGTCGGGGTCCAGCTTGCCGGCCTCGCTCTCCGTTGCGCTGCTGAAACGGATTCGGTCCGACAGCGGAGGAAGCAGCCTCTCGCCGTACAGTTTCGCCGAAACCTGATCGAACATCAATTTCCCCCAGGCGGAGAAGGTGCACTCGCCGTCAACGATATCCAGCATCGTCTCGGGCAGCCCGGAGCACTGTTCCATGGGAAGGGACTGCCACGTCAGGCGCCGGGCGACGGAGAAGTTGTCCACAACCGACCGCCTGGCGCTCTCGTCAAAGTTTACAGGCAGCCTTGGGATGCTCAGAAGCTCCCCCCCGGCCTCGAAAATATAGAGGGTCTCGTCCGCGTAGAACATCCCCAGGGCCTGCATGTAGCCCTGAAGCGACTTGAAGCCCCCAACGAGGTTGAACAGAATACGCCACGACGCTTGGCGGTATCCTGGCAGCACCGCGCTGCACCACTCCACCAGATTGTTGATCCCAAGCCTGAAAGCGCTCATGTCGCGGGTGTTCAGGTCCTCGATCGGCTGGACGGTCATCTTGATGCCCCGTTTTTCCCCCCAGTCGCTCAACAAACCTGCGGTGAGGCGCCCCTGGAAGGTATCGGTGCAGATCAGGAAATGCATATCGCCGGCCGCGTCCGCCAAACCTCCGGCCCTGCGATAGCACCCGATAAAGCCGTTCAATTCCGCCGAGAGCCTGCGGATCTCCGCCTCATCCCTCGCGGACAAAAGGTGCCCTCGCCTTTCCTCCACCAACGCCAGCAGCCTGCTTTTTTCCTCCGCGCCATACTCCTCCTCCCGTTTGTTGGCGTTGTTCCGAAGAAAGGAAAGGGCCTCCCGGTCCGCTCCATTCGTCAGGAGACTGGTTCCGCAGGTGGTCACCGTCAACGTCTTCATCGCCCCGTCCCCCTTCACTCCTGTCGGTTCTGTCTTCATCCAAGTCACACCATCCTTCCTCAAAAATCCGTCCTCACGAACCCCGCATTCGCTAAACCCTATTCCAATAGACGATATATCGGTGAAAATCAGGAATATCCTGCCATGCACATCCAAGTATAGTACAATAACGAGAAGAGGATATGCCAGCTTGGATACAAATCGGACATGGGGGCGAGGACCGTGGACAAAAAGCACGTGCGGATGATCTGCACCGTCGGAACCTCATTGGGTTATCGCTGTAACGACGGCAAAAGCCTGTTGCAGGATGATAAGAACAACAAAAAGCTGCTGCAGGAATCGGAACAGGGCCGGGATTCTCCACTGTGCGAGCTAATGCGGACGGGGGCTACAGGAATCCTCCCCCGGCTCAAGACCATCGAACTTCTGGAGTCCCAGGCCCTGCCTCAGACTTTCGACAACTTCAAATTCCCCACGGCTGAGATCCAGACGCTCGTCCACTGGCTCAAGGACAACCGGGAACAGGTCGAGACCCTGCACGTCGTGCTGCTCCCCTCGGAGAACGTCAAGTCCAGACTGACGGCCCACGCCGCCCGCATCTACCTCAACGCGGCCCAGCATCTCTTTCCCACAAAGATACAATGCGGCCCGGAGGACATCCGCCCCACCAAGATCGAGGTTGCAGACCGCGATCAATTTCTCAGCTCCGTCGCCGTGCTCTTTCAAGAATTCGACCGTCAACTGGAGCAGGAGGGACCGGAGCAGCCGGTCTTCTGCGCCTCCGGGGGCTACAAGTCCATCGTCGCCTTCGCGGTGATGTACGCGCAGATACACTCCATCCCCTGCCTATACACCTTTGAGGATGGTCCCCAGGCGTTCGAGCTCATGCACATCCCCCTGGGCTATGCCATCGGGACGCTGGACGAGGAAATCAGCCTGCTCAAGGCCATCGGGTCACGAAAAGGCCAGCCAGGGGAAGACGTGGAATCGAACCTGGGGGTCCCCCAGTGGGTCGCCGACACGCGCCCCCTCGCCCCCATGCTTATCAAGAGCTACGAAAAGGGGCGCCGTCAGGCCTGCGGCACGGGTGCAGCCCTCTTCGACCGCCTGCGGAACGCCGGAGACAGGGGCCGCCGCCTGGCTCAGCACCTGGAAAAGCTCCTTGCCGAGAACTGGGCCGAGCTGTGGATGGGGGATCAGATTCCAGAGACGGTGGAGCACAGCCGCCGCCACTCCAAGCGCCTGATGGAGTTCGCCTCCAACCTCTTCCGCTGCGCCGAGCCCCAGATGAAAGCGCTGCTGAGCCTGGGGGGGGACCCCGAAAAACCGGAGCTGCTGGCCCTGCTGATCGCCAGCATCTACCTCCACGATATCGGGCACACCGCGCTCTCCTTCCCCGTCAAGCCCGCGCCGGGGCATACTCCGTTCCCCCTGGGGCTCTTCCCCTCCGCGGTGCGCGAGGTCCACCACCTCCTGACGGGTGAGCTTCTCCGCCAGTATCCCGAAAGATTTTTCGGGGAGGAACACGACAGCGAACCCTTCCGCTTTCTCAAACTCTGCGTACCCCTTCTGTCCGAGCACCACAGGGGCTACACGGCGCTCAAGGACGGCGAGGGGAAACCCTCCGAACTCATCCGTTCCGTCGGCACACTCCTCTACGGCGAGGAAAAGTTCCAGGAAACCCTCCGCCCTCTTGAGGCCCGTTTCGAGGAGGCCCTCGGAGACGCGGACCTCCCCTTCACGGCGGACGGCATCCTGAAGGCAACCGCGCTGCTGCGGGTCATCGACGGTTGCGACGTCCAGTCCGACCGCGTGATCAGCAGGGAGTACCTGAGGGCACGCCTCGACCGGACGCAGGACGAGGCAAAGTTTCTCGGAGCCCAGCTCGAGGCCTTCGCCGCCGCCCTGCCGCAGCCGATCACAAAGCATTTTTCAGACCTGAAACAGGCCACGAACAGGCTGGACGTGAAACAGGTGCTCGCGGGGACCTTCATTGACGAGGACGAGGCCATCAAAAAGTCCTGCAGGGCTATCTACCTTGGGGTGTTCCAAGCCCTCGATGCCCTCCGTCAGAAGCACCCGTCCGCGGAGGATCGGGCCAAAGGGGACTGGGGGAAAATTCAGACCGAGGAGGCATTGTCCTTCGCCGGGCTGTCCCTGGCCAACCGCGTCGCCTTCAAGTGGGAGCAGTTCCTGCACTTCTACAAGCACCAGAGCGTCGGCTTCGTCCTCCCGGTCCGGGAGTCGGATAAAGAGGTGAGCGCCCGGCTGTATCCTGTCGATGCCGCAATGTGCGACGAAAACACTGCGGAAATCATGAAGTCGATTAAAGGAGACATTGAGGGCGAATACGAAAAGGCGAGACCCGTCCTGGAGGAGCACCTGATCCTCCAGGCCAGGACTTTGGCGGAGGGACCCCGTGGCTGAGAGGCGAAGACTGAAGGTCCCGGAATGGGGGAGGCTGAGCAGCTCCCTTGAACGATCTCTCAGGGATTTTCTGCCCGGGGAAATCTCGGTCACCGTTGAGGAAAGGAAATTGGAGCCGCCTCAGGAATTCCGGGTGCTGTGCCTGACGTTGAAGGGCCAGAGGATTCGGAAGCTGGCCGCCGAGTTCGGTAAGGACGAGTCTCTGACCCTGCCCTGGCTGCTTCCCACCGATCCCCACGTGTTTGTCGACCTTGCAGACGGCGCAACGGACACGAGGTGGACCTCGGCCCATATCCTCTCGCTGGAAGGCCTTTCCAGGACGGGGGGCGAGGAGAGCGCAGAAGATTCCCCCGGCGCCTCCAAAAAGGAGGCGTCACGAATAGACCTTCCTCCAGATCTGGATGAGGGAAGGGTTTACCAGCTCTGGTGGCATGACGCAGAACGGCTTTGGGAGCAGTTTGCCCGCTCCGTGGAGGCCAACCGGGTCAATCTAAAGGCATTCGTACGCCTCGAAGCCGGGCTCAACGCGCTTTGGGTCAGCCCTCGGAAACGCCATCGTCTGTTGACGAAGATCGGGCCCTCCAATCGGGAAAACCCGTTGCTGAGGCTCGAAGGGCAGCGCCAGGTCCGCATCGGGCTCTGGGGCGTGGAGAGCCACGGAAGGCTGCGTCTACCGCACGAGAGCCACCGAGGACGACTCTGTCCCTTCCAGACCCCCGAGTCCAAGCGCACGGGCCTGGACCTTCAATTGTCCGCAGGGGCCGAGGTGAAAAGCGACGGTTCGATCGAACCAGATGACGATTACCTCTTTTCCATCGCCGTCGGAATGATCCCCTATCCCCTTCACACGGACGGTCCCCGCCTGATGATGGGCGGCAAGAACATGAAGCAGGCCGAGATCGGAATCGAGGGCGCGGAGCCACCCATCGTCCCCGGATACCTGGAGGGACAACGCGCGCGTTTCATCCCCGCCCTCAAAGACTCTCTGGACTCGGACGGGCGTCTCTCTCCCCCCATTGGGCTGAACGCTCTGACCCTGGTCATGCCGTTCGAGGGCTATACCTACGAGGATGGGCTCGTCGTATCGAAATCCCTGGCCCGGCGCTTTTTTATCCGGAACGGGACGCACACGATCCGAAAAACCTACGAGCGGTGGATACAGGAGCCGCTCTCAAATGCCCCCGATATCGCCTCGGCCATCCGTGGCAGCACCCCGGACCCGGAGCCTCGCTACATTTATGGCGCCCCGTTGCCGCTTCCCACCTTTGACTTTCGCGAGCGGAGCAGGTCCGGTTCACTCGAGCCCTGCCCCCTGCCCCAGCTCCTTTACGACCACCACGCGCCGGGGACGTTGGATAAGGACGGCTTCCACGTTGACGTGAGGCTGTCCCGTCCATCGGGGAAGGAAAATGCCCGAGGGATACGCATAGCGCTGAATCTGACCTGGACCTTTCGCGTGGAGCGCCCTCTCGGGCTCGGTGACAAGCTCACGGGCCGGAACGGCAACAAGGGGGTCGTCACCCGCATCCTTGCCGACGAGGCCATGCCGGAGGTGCGCATAGGGGGCAGGGAGTACCGAGCCGAACTGATCATCTCTCCCAGCTCGATCATGGGGCGCAAAAACCTGGGGCAACTCTGGGAGATGACTCATTCCGTACTTCTGAAATCCGCTTCGGAGGGCATACCGGACGACGACGAACTGGAGGCGGAGCAGAGGAAGAGCCTGCCCGAGCTCATGCGTTGCGCCGGCGCGGACGAATGGGGAACCTTCCCCGTGTCGATTCCGACGGAAAACGGCAATCGGGAATTTCGCGCGTTTGCGGGCTGGCAGTATTTCTGCCGCCTGCATCACCACGCCCTGAAGAAGCTTCAGGCCAGGGGAGCCGGAGGCCCGATTCAGGAGGCATCGGGACAGCCGGCGGTGTGCGGCTCCAGGACTGGCCAGCGGCTTGGCGAGATGGAAAACTGGTCGTTTCTGAGCCACGGGGCGGACGATGTCCTCTTAAAAATGCGCGCGCACTTCACCGGGGATTTCTCCAGGACAAGGGAACTGATGCAGAGGATTTACCGGTCGCTTGGCCTGACGCTTGACGCCGATCCGAACGTCCTCCGGATCGGCAGGGCATCGGCAGCCGGCTCCTTCGGTAAGGGCAAAACTGCGCCGGAGCCCTTGAGGTCGTTCCTGAAGCGCACCCGGGACGACGGCAACGGGGACGACGCAGGGAAGCCTGTCTGCTATAAGGACCCGGACCCAGACGGCTCCTCCCATTCCATGGAAGCGGTCCTGAACCAACAGATCGAGCGATTGCAAAATGCTCAACTCAAAAACACCGAGGACCCCACGGCCAGGAAAAGGGCGAAAAGCCTCCTCGAGAAAGCCCAAAAGCTGAAATTTCTTCTGGGCTCTCAGGGCAACCTGTACGTTGACCCAAAGCTCCTGCGGCTCTTCCCCGGCCTGAGGACCGCGCTCAGCGAATTTCTACACGCCACGAGCAAAGACAAGCAACTTATAGCGTTCACTCGTTACCGCGAACAACTCGTCGCCCTGTTGTCCGGCAAGGAGGGCGTGCCGCGGCGCCACCTCCTGGGACGCCGTTACAACCATTCCGCCCGCGCCGTCATCGTGCCCTGCCCGGACCTGGACCCGCACGAGGTCCGCCTGCCCCTGATGATGCTGACCGAGCTGCTGGACGGGTATAATGACGAGCGCGCAGGGGACCTGTTTTCGGAACCTCTGTTCAAGGTTCGTTCCCGCGTCAACGATCCTCTACACAAGGAATGGTCCGACGAGGAGGCAAAACGCTGCGACCGGAAACTGTGCGAAGAACACGAGCTTTGGGCCTTTCTGGTGCGCCAGCCAAGCCTGCATCGGCACAGTCTCCAGGCGTTTCGGGTCCGCTGCTGGAACGAGCCCGTCATCGGACTTCCTCCGTTCGTAACCGCAGGGTTCAACGCCGATTTCGACGGGGACACCATGGCGGTGTTTCTCCCCCATCCCAGCTCGGGGAGCCTCGAAAAATTTTCTCTTCCCAACAATCCCGGCCTCGTCGGGACCGGAGCGCCCGCCCTCGCCTCGGGGCTGGATCTGGCCCTGGGCTGGTGGAACCTGGACGAGGCGGACAGGGACAAATGGCTCGCTCAGGCAGGACTCGACGGCTCCACAGGCAAAAAACCCAAAAAACTGGAGGACTTCCTGCCTGTCCTTCTGCGACATATCGCCTCCCGGTCCTTTCCAGAGCGCAGTTCCCTGCTCGGGAGGTTGCAGCACGCCGTATGCGGCGCATCGACCGGGGCAGCAACCCTGTCCCCTCTGGAGTTCGAACGTCTGTCCGCCCATCTCGATAAACTTTTTCCCTGTAAGAAGGAAGAAGAGGAAAAGGACGCCGAGTCGGCCATAGCGGCTTTTCTCAGGGAGCACCCCGATCTGGGGCTTGCCCGAATGGTGGCGTCCGGGGCCAAGGGGAAGGTTCGCGACGTGCGCCACATGACATGGGCCATCGGCGAGATCGACAAATTCGAGGAAGCTCCGAAAAAACCCTACATCCGGGGAAATTTCTGGAGGGGCCTGACGGAGGACGAGATGTTCCTCTACAGCTACCCCTCGCGGGACTCCATGGCGCAGAAAAAGCTGGCCGTCGCCGAGGCCGGGTATCTGTCGCGCCAGTTCGCCGAGGGGCTGTTCGAGCTTCGGGTTCTGTGCGAGGACTGCAGAACGGCAAAGGGTCTTGAAGTGGGGTACTCCAGAATAGAGCAGGAAGAACGCCTGACCCTGTCGCTTGACGGAGAGACCTTTACCCTGCCCACCCTGGGGAAGCTCGAAAAGGACTTGGACAGAGTGGCCTGGGGGCGCACGCTTGCAGGGGAACCCGCGCGTTCCCTGAGCGAGGACGACCTCAAGGCCATCCTCGCCTTTTGGAGGGAGGGCCTGGACATCTCCGACGGTGAGCTCAAAGCGCATCTTCTGGCAAACAAGGACCGGCTGGTTTTGCGTTCCCCCCTTTTCTGCGGGTGCCCCCTGGACGAGGGGGTCTGTGCACGCTGCTGCGGCACAGACCTGTCTCAGAAACCTCTGGATATCCCCCACCCCGTCGAGATCGGCGCTTTCGTCGGCCTCACGGCCGCTCAGGCGATAGGGGAACGGGGGACCCAGCTGGCGATGAAACGCTTCCACGACGTCGGTGGGGGCACCCAGGGGAACAAAATCGCCGACCTGAGAGAGCACTTCATCAAGAAGCCCGAAACGCAGGACGTCAAAGAACGCCTTGGCAAACTGCTGCTGGAAGTCCTCGCGATCAAGAAGAGCGATAGCAGGGCCTTTAAAGAGCTTCCGCAGGCGTTGATCCATTATGAACTGGCCCTGAGGCAGAGCCTGGCGCAGGGGCTCGATGCGGAGGCCTCATGCGAGGAAGGACGCTATCTGTCCGCCCTGGCCCATGAACGTATCGAAC
>ERZ772967.1148-NODE-1148-length-18650-cov-4.806722_pt1 | contig 18650 bp, 19 predicted proteins | sample MGYA00511677_ERZ772967 | MGnify/ENA primary metagenome ERZ772967 (study PRJEB29015, sample SAMEA2737931) | human oral metagenome | biome: human oral; feature: human-associated habitat; material: dental | place: China | collected 2146 ...
TCAACATAACCCAGTAGGCTTTGATGTTCGTGAAATTGTCGAGCATGAGGCGCGAGATCGCCATCGTCCTGAGGTCGTCCCACATCGAGGTCTGAGAAATGCCGCTCTCGGCGGCGAGTGCCGTGTTCTTCGGCAGAAACGGGAAGCAGATGAAGGTCTGGAAGCCGCCCGTCTCGTCCTGCAGAGAGCGCAGTGCGAGCAGATGGTCGACGCGCTCGGCGAGCGTCTCGATATGCCCGTAGAGCATCGAGGCGTTCGACTTGATGCCGAGTTCATGCGCCGTGCGCGCGGCGTCGAGCCACTCCTTCGCCGTCGCCTTGTTCGGACACAGCTCTTCGCGGATGCGGTCGGAAAGGATCTCCGCACCGCCGCCCGCGATGGCGTCGAGTCCCGCCGCCTTGAGTTTTTGCAGCACCTCGCGCACGGAAAGCCCCGAGATCTTGGAAAAATGCGTGATCTCGACACCCGTGAAGCCCTTGAGGTAGAGCTTGGGAAATCTTTCGTGCAGCGCACGAAGACGCGCGAGGTAGTCGTCGAACGTCCACGCGGGATGCAGCCCCGAGACGACGTGCAGTCCCGCAAGGTGCGGATCCTTCATCGCATCCTCGACGACGGCGACGGCGTCGTCCGCCGCCATCTCGTAGGCGCCCTTGTCCTCGGCGTCACGTCCGAAAGCGCAGAATTTGCAGTGCGCACGGCATATATTCGTGAGGTTCACATGGCAGTTCACGTTGTAGTAGACGACATCGCCGCACTTTTCGCGCCGCACATGGTCGGCGAGTGCGCCGAGCCAAGCGATGTTCCTGCAGTCAAAGAGGCGGACGCCGTCCTCGCGCGTCAGGCGCTCTTTCGCCAGCACCTTTTCTTCAATATCTTCATAGCCCTTGGGAGCGAGCAATTCCGTCACTTCTTTCCTCATCCATAAAATTCAATCCTTGCGCAAAAAACGCCCGCGCAAAAACGGCAGGGCGGCGAGCGCCAAGGCGCTGTTGACGACGCCTTCCACGAAAAGCCCGGGGAAGGAGGCCAGCGCCGCCGCGAGGCTGTCGTAAAGGACAGCACCTGCGAGCGTGTAGGCCGCCGCCATCCAGAGGCTCGAAAGCGTGAGCGCCACGCCGATGCGTCCGACGAGACTCGCCGCATCCGCCATGCGGCAGACGATTTCCGCCATGACGAACTTGATGACGAGCGTCGGCACGATCCAAAGCGCGAAGCCGCTCATGAAGTCGGCAAGCGCCGAGCCGAGGCACGCGGCAACGAGCGCCGAGCGCCGCGGTGCCAAGAGCGCAAAGAGAAAGATCGCGGCATCGCCCAAATGCGCGTAGCCCAGCGGAATCGGGATGTGCGGCACGAAGGTTGCGAGAAAGACGATCGCCGTCATCAGCGCTGTCAAGACAAGATCCTTCGCGGCAAACTCACGGTTCTTTCTTCGAACAACCATCACGACTTCTCCTCCGGCATACCTGCAGCAAAAAACTTCTCCTCATATCCGATGCTGCCTTCACGCATCGCCGCTCTCGATCAGGTCGACCTTGCCCGTCCTCGGGTGCAGCATCAATCCATGAATCTTGAGATCCTTCGGCAGCAGCGGATTCTCGCGCAGTTTTCGGACAACTTCCTTGACATTTTCCGCCGGATGGCTGAAGCTGTCCGCCCAATGCACAAGCTCCTCGCGCAGGGGCGTGATCGCCGCATCGTCGATGCCGCGCGCGTGCATGGCCTCGATGAGGCTCTTCGCCGTCGTCTTCGCCATGCCGCATTCGTCGTGACCGACGACGAAGATCTCCTCAATGCCGAGCTCGTATGTCGCAACCATGAGGCTTCGCACAACACCGTCGAAGGGGCCGACGAGCGTGTTGCCGACGGTCTTGACGAATTTCGCGTCGCCGCGCTTTAGCCCCAAGGCAGGCTCCAAAAGCTCTACAAGGCGCGTGTCCATGCAGGTGAACACGGCGATTTTCTTCTTCGGCAGCTTGCTCTCGTGCACATCCTCCCCCGTGTAGTCGACGGGCGGGTTCTTGCAGTACGCCTCATTCGCCTGCAGCATCTCTTCCAATCGTGTCATGGAATCCACCTTTCCAGGGAAGCACGGATAAATTCAGCGATTCCCCCATCATTATTTTTCGTTCATCATTGTAGTGGAAAAAGCGCGATATTGCAAGAGATTTGACGGCAAGACGGAAGAAATCGCACGCTTTCCCGCTTTTTCCGAGGAAAAAGATGTGATATAATGGAGTAGGAGCTCCATCAAAAAAAGATTGCGAGGGATAAACATGAATGCAATAGAGATTACAAAGGAAAACTTCGAGAGCGAGGTCACGGCCGCCAAGGGCACGGTGCTGCTCGACTTCTGGGCGCCGTGGTGCGGCCCGTGCCGCATGCTCACGCCCGTCATCGACGAGGTGGCTGCAGGGCATCCCGACCTCAAGGTCGGCAAGGTCAACATCGACGAGCAGCCCGATCTCGCCGTCCGGTTCGGCGTGCAGTCGATTCCGACGCTCATCGTCTTCAAGGACGGAAAGAAGACGAAAGAATCCGTCGGCTTCGTGCCGCGCGAGATGGTCGAGAGCCTGCTCGACTGAAGGGATCGCGGATAAATTCCGCACTTCCTCAAGACGTACGAGAAAGAGCCGCCATGGTTTTGCAGCCGTGGCGGCTCTTTTTGATAGGAGCTGCATCCATCCGTGCTTCTTCAGATGAATACGAACTGTATGAGCAGCATGTAGCAGACTGTACCGCCCACCTACGCGCCGCGCTCGATGTTTCGGATCAGGAGGTTGATCGCCTCCATGCGCATATTCGCCGACTCGCTGACCTTTTCCAGCTCGCTGACTGAGCGCGCCGACTCGGCGATGTGCACGAGGCTTCCTTCGAGCGTCTTCTGCAGCACAGTCATCTGCTCGTTGAACTGCGCGTCGAAAGCACGAATCTTCTTCTCCATTTCCTCGTTTGCCTCCATGATGGCGTCAATCTTGTGCACTTCGTTCAGCAGCTTTCGCACCGCCTCGTCGGATGCCGTGAGGTTTTCCTGCGTCGTGCCCGAGAGCTTGCTGACCTCCTGCGCGACGACGGCGAAGCCGCGTCCCGCCTCGCCCGCACGCGCCGCCTCTATGGTCGCATTCAAGGCGAGCAAGTTGATCTGCGAAGCGATGCCTGCAATCAGGCGGATGACCTCGTCGATGCGCTTCGTGTCCTGCGCCAGCTTGTCGAGCGTCGGCCCGATCTCCTCGCCTTGGCGCACGATCTGCGCGAAGAGCTGCTTCTGCTCGGCCGAGCCGTCCGAAAGATTCTTGAGCGCCGCCTGAATCGCATGAACCTCATCAGAAATGCGCGTGATGGAGGCGATGATCGCAGGAATCTTCTGCTGATAGTCGCGGAACATGGCGACAAGGTCATCTTTGAGTGCCCCCACATGCGCCTGCCGGTCGATCATGCGGCGGAAGAAAAAGGCGTCGCAGTCGGCGTAGATGCTCGCGAAATTATCGATGTAATCATCGCGGAAACTCACGCCCGAAGGCACATGATAGAAGAAGAGTGCCGTCAGCGTCTCGTTGACATGCAGTCCCGCGATTTCACCGAAGCTCGAAAAGCCTGCGACAGGCACATCGCGGAACTCGTCGATGTGCGCCGTCTCCGACGCATAGCAGAGGCGGCGCAGGATGCAGTCGTTCAGGATGCCGCCGAGCGGTGCAGGCTTGCCGCGCTGGAAATCAGCGAGGCCCTTGGCGAGCGTGTCGGCAAGAGAGCCGCGCTTCATCAGATGAAGCCGCTCGCCCGTCACGATGTCGCAGTAGAGATTCAGGCGGCCTCGTGCATGGTCGAGCGCACTGACCGAGCGGATGAAGAATTCTTCGTTGATATCGGAAGCGAACGTGTACTTCTGCATTGCCGCATCAAGATCGGCGGCAGAATGCACGCCAAGCGTGCGTTTCAAAGCCTCCAACGCCGGCAATGTCTCGCCCGACGAAAGCTGCAGCGTCTCGACGGAGCGAAGCGCCGTCGAGGCCTTGTCGATGATGAAGGACGTATCCGTCTTTTCGACCGCCTGCGTCTTGAAGATGCCGTAGCGGTAGCCGCGCCTGAGACGCACGAGTGTGATGACGGCATGATCTTCAAGGCTCGCTTCGCCGTCGTAGACGCAGGCGCGCCCGTGCGCATCGGGGGCAGACGAGCCGCCGATATAAGGGCACGGGAACTTGCGCGACTCGTAGAGCGCCTGCATGAGGAACGTCTCCGAGCGCGAAAGTCCATCGATGTAGACGAGCGCAAACGTGTGGTAGAGACTGATGCGAAACGGCGGCGTATGCCGCTCAAGTTCGCCCTTGATCGCCTGGAGACGCGCCTCAAGGCTCATGTCGATGCGATCCGCCTTCAAGTCCTGCGAGTGAAGCGGCACGCTCATCGTGAAGACGCCCTCGATCATGCGGCGCGAATATCCCTGCAGAAGCACGCGTGCGCGTCCTTCGCCGGCTTCCTGGTAGAGCGTCGCACTGCCCTGCGGACGACAAAGCTCGCCCGCGTCCGTCATGAGCACGACGCGCACCTCCTTGCCGAGCGCCTGCTGCACGGCTCTGCCGACGTCCATCAAGTCGAGATCGGGCGAGACAAAGCCGAGGACGAGCGCCACGCCATCGGGCAGGGAGGCGATGGGCGCGAGGTTTTCCCGCGCGATCTCGCTTCGATGCAGGTAGCAGACGGCGACATCAGCGCCCTGCAAGTCTCTGCCTGCCGGCGCTCCGTTCTGCGCGGCCGCCTTTTGAACCTGCGGCAAGGGCTTCGCATCCACGCGATCGCGCAGAGAAGATTTCCCTTCCCCGTCTTTTCTGCTCTTCAAAAAATCAAACACCTTCGAACCTCCTGACAAAAGAAGCACGGATAAATTCGGCCGCCTATCCTTACACTTCTATGCGGCCTCAACTTATCATCATTTCCCAAAGAAACCAACCGGACACGCCCGCGCCCAGCTGCCGTACATACCTTGACCATCATTATAGCATGGAAGGGGCGTCTCTTCCCAATTTTTTCAAAGAAAACTTTCCTTCAGCCGCACGTCTTCCATTCAAGCCTTTTTGCCGCGCAAAAACTTCAGCGCCGAAAGCCCCGCGACCGCGCCCTCGTGCACGGCCTTCGCCACCTGCAGGAGCCCGCCCGTCGCATCGCCCGCGGCAAAGACGCCGGGCACGTTTGTCTCCATCTTCTCATTCACTTTCAGATATACACCGTCGAGAAGAATGCCGAGCTTCTTGGCAATCGCCGTACTGCCCGCCGTGCCGACGGCGACGAATACGCCGCTGACGGGAAGCGCCGTGCCGCCCGCGAAGACGACGCGCTCGACCCTGCCCTCGCCCTCGACCGCGGCGAGCCGTTCCGTATGCACAAGAAGCCCTGCCGGCACATGCGCGGGCGCCGCCTCGCCATTCGTCAAAAGATGCACCTTCGCCGCGTGCGGCAGGAGCGCCGCAGCTTCTGCAAGCGCATAGTCACCCGCGCCGAGGACAGCAGCCTCCTTGCCGCGATAGAAGAAGGCATCGCAGATCGCGCAGTAGCTCACGCCGTGCCCTTCTAGCTCCTTGAGTCCTGCGAGCGGCGGCGCGAGGCGCGAAGCTCCCATGGCGAGAACGACCGCATCCGCTTCGAGCGTTCGATGCACGAGCTCGGCGACGAAGCCATCCATCGTATCCTTGAAGCGCAGGCCGACAAGCTCGCCTTCGACGAAGTCCACGCCGAGGCGCTTCGCGCCCTCGACGCCCTGCGCGGCCAATTCCCTGCCCGTCAGCGGCTTGCCGAAGCCATAGTAGTTTTCAATCTGCTCCGCCTTTTCGAGCGCACCGACGCCGTTCGCAACGACCGTGACCGCCGCCCCGCCGCGCTTCGCATAAACAGCCGCCGAAATGCCCGCAGGCCCCTGTCCGATGACAAGAAGATGCTTCATGCCTGAATCTCCTTTCCATTCCAAAAGAAAGCCTAGATAAGCTCAGCCGTCCATCTTCGCATATCCGGACGACTCCGTCTCAGCCGCGCTTCCACCATTCTTCCATGATTATACTACATATTATGTAAATTTTCCGCGCTTTGTCAATAACCGCTTGCAATTCTGCCCCATTTCTTCTATAGTCGTAATAGGCAATGTCAACGATAAAAGGAAGGATGTTGTTCATGGACAAGCAAACCCTCATTGAAAAGGTCAAAGAGATCGTCAGCGCCCCGAGCTGCTACGAAGGACTCCGAAAGCTCGGCGAAGACTGGCTCGCCGCCGTCGGCACAAACGCGGAAAAGAAGCTCTCCGAGGAGCTCATCGCCGCTCTCAAGGAAGATGTTGCCAGCATCGACGGAACCATCGCTTTCTTCCATTCCGACAAGGCAAGAAGCATCTTCGGCAGTGAAGAAGCTGCAAACCTCGCAAAGAAGGCCGAAGAGTTCAAAGCTGCCGGCAACAAGATCTGCTTCTGCCCCGCCTGCCAGGCAGGCGAAACCGTACTCGAAAACGCGAGCGTGCTACTCAAGTAAGACGCGGAATCAAACAGACTGCCAAAGCCGAATGCAGGAAAAGCTGCACTCGGCTTTTCCTGCATAGAGAAGCGCGAATGCTTGCCAATGGGACGGATTTTTTATAAAATATTAGGTAAGCGAAGCCTCGTTTCAAAGGAGCGGCACATGACGATTTTCGACACACCAGAGCGGCAAAAGGTCTATCGTGACATCATCAAGAAACTGCGTTTGATTGACGACGCATTTTTCAACAGCTGTTTCGACGGCGACATCGACTGTATGGAACTTTTGCTGCAAATCATTTTCGGCAATCCGCAACTGCGCGTCAAAGAAGTATTGACACAAAGATCTGTCCCCAACCTCTTCGGACGTAGTGTGCGCTTCGATGCAATTGCCACTGACGGTGAGCGCATCTTCGATGTCGAAGTGCAGCGCGATGACGAGGGTGCCGATCCCAGGCGAGCGCGCTACAACAGCTGCATGATGGACGCACGCGAGCTCGACAAGGGAAAAGACTTCAGGGAACTGCCCGAAACCTACGTCATCTTCATTACGGAACACGATGTATGGAAAGGCAATCGACCACTATATCATGTGCAGAAGTCCTTTGCTGAAACAGGAGTAGCCTTCGACGACGGCGCACATATTATCTACGTCAATGCCGCATATCAAGACGACACGCCGCTCGGTCGCCTGATGCATGATTTCTTCTGTGAAGACCCCGACGACATGCATTACAGCGTCTTAGCAAATCGAGCGAGATTTTTCAAAGAAAACGAAAGGGGAGCCTCCACCATGTGCAAATTAATTGAAGACCTCGTCAAAAGTGACTTGGAACACATTCTCAAAGCTGAAGTAGCCGAGGCCGAGGTTCGCGGTGAAGCCCGTGGTGAAGCTCGCGGTGAAGCTCGTGGTGAAGCTCGCGGCAAAGCACATGGCGAAGAAAGCGCCTTTCTCAGCAGCATCCGCAATCTGATGAAGAATGCGGGCGTCTCGGCAGAGAAAGCCATGGATCTGCTCGGCATTGACGCCATGGCTCGCAGCAAGTATATGTCGTTGCTATGAAACGCACTCCCAGCAAGTAAACCGGCCATGATGAAAAATCGCGCGAACCGCAAAACCTCTCTCGTTCCTCTGCTCCTCTGTCTAACCATCTTCTGCACCAGCCTGCTCCTCGCGGGCTGTCTTGCGCGCTCTGACGATGCCGCCTCGAAAGATTCCGCTGCGAGCCATACGCAAAAAAGCCTCTCGCCCGATGAAAAAGCGACCGCCATCGTACAGAAGATGAGCGACGCCGAGAAGGTCGGGCAGCTTCTCATGATCGGCATACAGGGAACGGAGCTCGATGCGGACAGCCGCTTCATGCTTTCGGAGTACCACATCGGCGGCGTCATCCTCTTCGACCGCAATATGAAGAATCAAGAGCAGGTGCGCGCGCTGAATGATTCCCTGCAGAAAAATGCCGCAGATGCAGGACTGCCGCTTTTTCTCGCCATCGACGAGGAAGGCGGCGCCGTCGCTCGCATGAAGGAGGCATTCCCGCCGCCGCCCGCCGCCGCAGAAATCGGCCGCACGGGCGACCCCCAAACGGCATACCGCTATGCCGCCGACACGGCGCACGGACTCAAGGCGATGGGCTTCAACCTGAACTTCGCTCCCGTCGCCGACCTCGGTGCGGCGGACGGACGCTCCTATGCCGGCGACGCCGCCACCGCGACAAAGTTTGTCGCCGCCGCCCTCGAAGGCCACGCGGACGCCGGGCTTCTCGCGACGATCAAACACTTCCCCGGTCTCGGACGCGGCGAGAGCGACACGCATGAGGACACGGTCACCGTGCACGCCGACCGCGCCACCCTCGAAGTGAGCGACCTCGTACCGTTTCGCGAGATGATTGCCAAGAGGAACGCTGCAAAGAATACGAAAGGGACGAGCGGCTGGTTCGTCATGGCAACGCACACGATGTACCCGGCGCTCGATGCCAAGAATCCTGCCAGCCTTTCGCCCGCCATCCTGCAAGGCCTTCTCCGAGAAGAACTCTCCTACGACGGCGTCATCGTGACCGACGACCTTGAAATGGGCGCGATCTCACGCCACTACGGCTTCGATCGCGCGGGCGTCGAAGCGATCCTGGCGGGAGCAGACCTCGTGCTCGTCTGCCACGACTACGCGCACGAAACCGCCGTCTACAACGGCCTCCTGAAAGCCGTGAAAAGCGGCGAGATCTCCAAAGACCGCCTCGACGCTTCCGTCCGGCGCATCGTCAAGGCAAAGATCGAATATCTCGAATAGGTGCTTGCATCCAAATCCCCAAATGACACATGCTTATGCCCAAGACAAACATGAAAGAGCTGCCGCATGAAGACTGCACGTCTTCGTGCGGCAGCTCTTTTGTCAGGCCTTCTGCCCTGCACTATACGCCAACGCATTTGCAACATATTGATTGAGACTGACGCCCTCCCTTTTAGATATTTGCGCCAAAGTTCTATGCAGTGATTTCGGAAGGCGTACGAGAAACTTGCCGCTGAACTCTTCCTGATCCGCCGGCTCCGGTATGTTCATCTTGCGCTCCAACATGCTCATCAGCCATTCTTTTTTTGCGTCCTCAATATTGTCATAAGCCTCTTCCAGCGTTCCTCCGTCGCTCATGCACCCTGGCAAAAGCGGAATCGATGCAAAAAAACCGCCGCCGTCTTCTTCTGAGATTCGCTCGAATGTCACAGGGTAATTTAATCCCGTATAGTAATCTATATTCTTTTCCATCGTCAACACCTCAAAGCCCCAAACACTCCTCAATCAAAACCAGTTCCATCGGTCGATAGCTCATCTTCTTGTAGTGGATCGTCAGTGCGTTGCAGATGCGCTCGGGGCTTGTACAGTCGTAGCATCTGTCGCCCTTTGCAGCGCACGGCGTGCGCTTTTTCTTCCTCGCTGCATTTTGCGGCGCGGCAATGGCGTGGATGCGCTCGATTGCCGCCTCCACATCCTTGACGAGCTTGTTCACGCCGCAGACGAAATACGTCTTCTCATGACCAAAGAGAGAACCTGCGATGCGGTTTCCCGCGCCGTCCATGTTGACGATCTGCCCCGCCTCCGTGATGGCGTTCGCCGACAATAGGAAGACGTCGGTCATCAGTGCCTCCCTTCCTGCCGCGAGGAAGGCCTCCAAGCCGCCGATGTGACCGCTCCTCGCAGGATCTATGACCTCGTTTTTCACGCTGAGCTTCTCGTAGAGCCTCAGCGCTCGCAGCGTCTCCGAGTCGCCAAAGCCCACGCGCTTTCCTGCGATCTCCCGCGCGAGGTAATCTGCCGCCTCCTCCTTCGTCTGAAACAGGGATACGTCGTAACGATTGCGGCGAAACGCTTCAAGCGTGCGCTCAATGCGCTCCTTTTCACGCACTTTTCCATCTTCCGTCATGACTTTCTCTCCTTCCGTCAAACACGCGGAAAATCCCCTCTTTACCCTAAAGAAATTTTCGGCAAAAGCCGCCGCTTTCCTGCCGCCCCCTTGCCCTTCGAGCAAAAAGGACGTAGAATAGGAAATATACCTTAAGAAACCGCTTATAGCATAATGAAAACGAGGGAAAGCCATGAGCCTGTACGATAACATCCGCCGCGTCACCCCCTACGTCCCCGGCGAGCAGCCTGCGGGCAAGGTCATCAAACTGAACACGAACGAATGCCCCTACGCGCCCTCGCCGCGCGTCGCCGAAGCCATCGCCGCCTGCGACGCCAGCCGCCTGCGCCTCTACCCCGAACCGGACTGCCACACTTTGAAGGAAGCGATCGCCGCGCATTACGCGGTCAAACCGGACGAAGTCTTCGTCGGCGTCGGCTCCGACGACGTTCTCGCGCTCGCCTTCCTCACCTTCTTTGCCGGGCAAAAGCCCGTGCTCTTCCCCGACATCACCTACTCCTTCTACGATGTCTGGGCTGAGCTTTACGCCATCCCCTACGAGACCGTGCCGCTCGGGGCGGACTTCACGCTCCGCCCCGAAGACTACGCGCGTGAAAACGGCGGTGTCGTCTTCGCGAACCCCAACGCGCCGACGGGACTCGCGCTTCCCCTCTCAGGCGTTGAAGAGATCCTCGCGAAGAATCTCGAATCCGTCGTCATCGTCGACGAAGCCTACGTCGATTTCGGCGCAGAAACAGCACTCCCGCTGCTCAAAAAATATGAGAACCTCGTCGTCGTGCGCACGATGTCGAAGTCGCGCGCTCTCGCCGGCATGCGCATCGGCTATGCCTTCGCATCAAAGCGACTCATCCGTGCCATGGAGGACGTCAAGGCGTCGATCAACTCCTACACGATGACGACGCTCTCTCTCGCCGCAGGAAAAGCCGCCATCGAGGACGAAGACTACTTTCAGGAAACGCTGGGAAAAATCATCAAGACGCGCGAGGAAACGAAGGCGTCTCTTCAAAAGCTTGGCTTTTCCGTCACGGAATCGAAGACAAACTTCCTCTTCGCGCGAAATCCCGACATCCCGGCGCAAACACTCTTCGAAACCTTGCGAAATCGCGGCATCTATGTGCGCTACTTCAAGAAACCGCGCATCGACGAACACCTGCGCATCACCATCGGCACGGACGAGGACATGAAGCAGCTTCTCGAAGAACTCCGCCGCCTCAGCCAAAGGTGAAAAATGCGCCAGGACAGCGAAATGGAATGTAAGAAATCACGGAACATACGGAAAGGATGATTTTGTCTTGCAAAAGAACACGGAAAACACCAGCGGCAAGAACTTCCTGCAGAACCGCCACGCGAAGATGTTCGTGCTCATCGCTTGCCTCATGATCGCCTGCATCGCAGGCTGGCGCATCGCATGGAGCGAGCTTCATACGGAAGACAACGCTGCGGAACCCTCGACGGCACAGACAACGGACAGCGGCGCTCCCGCAGCCGACCCCGCGAAAAAGACGCCGCCGAGCGGCAACTACGTCGTCGTCAGTGACGACTTCAGCAACCTTCAGATCACCGACGCGCAGACGCCCGTCTACGACATCTATACGCTCGCCGAGCGCCGCGAAAAGGGACTTCCCACCGAGATGCCGGACCTCATCCCCTATACGATGCCCAATGTCGCTTACCTGACCTTTGACGACGGCCCCGACGCGAAGAACACGCCTGCCATCCTCGACATCCTGAAGGAGCGCGGCATACACGCCACCTTCTATGTCATCGGCAGCATGGCAGAAGCGCACCCCGACGTCCTCAAGCGCATCTTCGCCGAAGGCCATGCCATCGGCAACCACAGCTACAGCCACCGCTACGACATTCTCTATCCGAACAAGGAAAACTTCCTCGAAGAGATTGTCCACACCGATGAAGTGATCTACAACATTCTCGGCGTGCGTCCGCTCATCGTCCGCGCCCCGGGCGGCGCCGCCAGCATGTTCAAGCCCGGCTACAGCGCCATGCTCAAGGAAAACGGCTATGTGAACCACGACTGGAACGTCAGCAGCGAAGATGCGACGGGCAACAACGTCAGCGTGCAGAAAATCCTCGGCTCGATCAGCTACACCTGCGCCAACCGCCCCAAGGATCGCGGCGCCATCGTCCTCATGCACAGCAAGGACGGCAAGGAAACGACGGTCGAGGCATTGCCCGCCATCATCGACATGCTGCAGGGCGCAGGCTTCACCTTCGGCGTCATGACGCCGCGGACGGCGCAGCCGTGGTAAAGAAGCGCACGCAAAAATCGGGAAAAGCCGGCGAACGTGCAGAACTGCAAAGGAAGCTCGATCGTCTCCACGCGGATAAAAAGACGCCGAAGAAGTCCTCCTCGTGGCTGAAAAAAGCGATGCTCTGCACCACCCTGCTCATCCTCGTGCAAACTGCCCTCTGCCTCGGCGTCGCCGAATACATGTGGCAGAAGCAGAACCCGGACAAGCCCTCGCCGTTCCTCGTCGCCCTTCTCGATGGCAGCGACGCCGCGCAAAAGAACCTGCAAGAGCATTGGCAGAGCCTTACGAGCGCCGTGCGCGCCAAGCAAAGGGGCGGCGAGGCGGAGGCGGCGGAACGCAGCGTGCAGCAGGATTCTTCGGCTGCGGCTAAGAGCGCACCGCCTGTGCCGAAGCTCGCCGAACGCAGCAGCGATCAGGAAGCGCTGCGTGCCGACTTCTCCGCCATCCTCGCCCAAAAAGCTCCCGACTGCTCGATCTTCCTGCTGCGTCCGCGCGAAGAAAAAGAGCCGCTTCTCTACCAGTCGCATGCCATGCAGCCTGCGAGCATGATCAAGCTCTTCATTCTTGCCTACGCCATGCAGCAGGCGAAAGACGGCACTCTCTCCCTTGCCGAACCGCTCTCCATCACCGAGGCGAACATCGTCGGCGGCGCGGGGCAGCTCAGCTGGTACGACAGGGGCAAGCAGCTCACGATCGAGCAGCTCTTAGAGCGCATGATCACGGACAGCGACAATACTGCGACGAACATCCTCATCGACCGCCTCGGCATTGAGAACATCGACGGCTACATCCGCCAGAAAGGCTACACAGACACGCGCCTGCAGCACAAGATGATGCTCTCCAACCAAGGCCGGCCGAACCTCTCCAGCGTCAAGGACATCGGCACACTCCTTTCGCTCATCTACCGCGGCGAATGTGTCGACTACGAGCACGACAAAAAGATGCTGCAGATCCTCTCGCGCCAGAAGGACAAGGACTGTCTGCCCTCGGCGCTCCCCGCCTTCCTCGTCGCGAACAAGACGGGCGAAATCACAGGCGTCTACGCCGACGGCGGCATCGCATGGAGCGACGAGGGCGACCTGATCCTCGTCGTCATGGACGAAAACTGCCGTGACCGTCAAGAGACGATTGCACTCTTCCAACAGATCGCCCAAAGAGCAGCTGCTTCACTTTAACATCTGACAAGCCGATATCATTGCCACGCATGTCATTTTCTGTTATACTGAAATAGCAGAGATGTTGAAGAAGCTTTTACCATGAAGTCACGAGAGATCAAGCTGAAGGCGCAGACTGATCGGCTAGGCTTCTGTAAGGGCGGCGCACAATGCCCACTCTGTGGACGTTTGTACATGTAGTTTAATGGTAAGCAAGGAGGTTCTCACTATGGCAGAAGATACCGCTCCGCTCGTAACGAGCAACGAAGGACTCGGCTCCATCCGCGTCGCTGATGAAGTCGTCAGCGTCATCGCCGGACTCGCGACGATGGACGTCGACGGAGTCGCCGGCATGAGCGGCGGCCTGATCGGCGGCATCGCCGAAATGCTTGGCCGCAAGAATTTCTCGAAGGGCGTCAAGGTCGAAGTCGGCGAGCAGGAAGCCGCTGTCGATATCTCCCTCGTCGTGACTTACGGCGTCGACATCCGTCATGTTGCGACCGAGGTGCAGAAGAACGTGCGCCGCGCCATCGAATCCATGACCGGTCTCAAGGTCGTCGAAACGAACGTGCAGGTGCAAGGCGTCGTCTTCCCCGAGGAAGAGCCGGAAGAGCCGGCCACGCGCGTGCATTGAAGAAAGAAGCTCCATGAGGCAGACGCCCCATGGAGCTTCTCTCGTAAAAGAGCCATTTTGAAGGAATTCTAATATTTGATAAGGAGGTTTTCATGCAGATACAGAAGCGCGACATCGCGCTCTCCATCGTCCTGACCGTCATCACCTGCGGCATCTACGGACTTTACTGGATGTACAAGCTGACGAACGAGATCCACGCTCTTTCGGGCAAGCCGCGCACGGTGGACGGCGGCACGGCCGTGCTCTATACGATCCTCACCTGCTCTTTTTACTTCTACTACTGGCTCTACAAGATCGGCGGCGAACTCGTCGAACTGCGCCGCGAAAACGGCCTGCCTCCCGACTCCGTGAGCAACAAGACGTATACGATCGTCACCATTGTCATGACAATCATCTACATCGTCTTCACGATGCTCGACTACACCTTCCAATTCATTCTCAGCGCCGCTGCAGAAGCCGCCCCGATGCATCACGATTCCACCGAGGACGCCATGGCCATCGGCATTGTCATCCTCGCGTTCATCATCGGGCTTCTCGTCACTGCCATCGTTCAGGCCATCCTTTCCGGCATCGTCCTCTGGGCAGTCTACAAGCGCAAGGACGACAGTCCGACGCTCGTTTACCTGCTCATGGCGATTCTGCGCACCTACAATTTCACCATGGCATTCCTGCAAGCCTCTCTCAACGACTTTCTGCAGCAAAGGAACTGCGGCGCACCGCCCGAGCCCATCTTTTCGCCAGATGCCCCGCGCGTATCTCTGCAAAAGCCGCACGCCTAGCGCTCGCCAAGAGCCACCGTTTTTATCCTATTCAACCAGAAAGGAAGATTCATCATGACAAAAAGAAGCATTCCCCTTGCCATCGTTCTTTCCTTCATTACCGTCGGTCTCTATGCCCTCTATTGGGTCTATACGCTCACCGAAGACGCACACGCAGCAGCAGGCGAGCGTACGACAGCTTCAGGCGGCATGGTCATCCTCTTCTCCTTCCTCACCTGCGGCATCTACAGCTTCTACTGGCTCTACAAGATGGGCGAGACCATCGTCATGGCGAAGCAGAAACGAGGCATGACGGCAGACACGAACCTCCCCATCATCTATCTCGTCCTCGCCCTCTTCGGCTTCGGCATCATCAGTTACGCCCTGATGCAGAGTGCGCTCAACGACATCATCGATCACGATGGCGGCGCATCGCAGGCCTTCTAAATCATGAACGATACGAAAAAAGAGAATCCGTCCGCTCTCGGGCGGTTTCTTTTTTCCGCAAAAAACATCACAGGCAATGCAGAAGGAGCAGCAAGATGTTTTTCCGCCGAGCAGCGAACACGCGCCAAGGTCGTTTTCCAGCGCTACGCCCTGCTCCTCGCCGTCGGCGTCGCCTATCTCATCTTCTGCCGCACGACGGGGCTCAGCCTGCCATGCCCCTTCCACGCCATGACAGGACTCGACTGCCCCGGCTGCGGCATCACCCGCTTGATGCTCTCGCTCTCCGAAGGCGACCTCGCTGCCGCCTTCCATGCGAATGAAGCCATATTCATTCTAGGCCCGATTCTGTGCATCTTTCTCCTGCGCGACGATCTCCATTGGATTCTGCACGGCGAAAGAAAAGACCCGCCTCGCCCCTTCGTTTTCTTCCTCCTCATCGTCTTCGCAGCTTTTACGATCTGGCGCAATTTTTTGAGGTGAAACTGCCCACCCCCGTGCAATCGTCGAGATTCCTGCCTTCCGTACTCGTCAAGAAGTAGGCGTCGCTGACGAGCACGCGGCGGATGCGGCAGCGCTTGAGGCCTTCCTGCGTCTTTTCCCAGCAGCCGCTCAAGGAATGTATGACATACGTCTTGCCATCGACCGAGCCGAGCGTGAGCATCACATGGCCGGGGCGAAAGAGAAGGCTCGCAGGCGGTGCGGCGAGAAGCGCTTCGGTTCGCTCCTCGGGCGTAAGATCGTCGAGCGGCGTGAAAAAGATGCTGGGCGCGGCATCTTCCATGCCGCGCCGACGCACCCCGAATGCCGCAGCCTTTCCCCGCGCACCGTGCACCGCATTCTGTGCACCGCCCACATGGGCACTCGCCCGCAGAAATGCCTCCTCCTGCTCATCGGCGTCGCGCGGCAGCTCGATGCCGACCGTGCGGTAGACGTCGGCGACGAACGAGGAGCAGTCGACGCTCTCATCCTGCCCGCCCCAGCCATAGACATCGCCGAGACACGCGAAAGCCGCGCGGCGCAGATTGTTCGCCGTATAGGGCAGGTTGCCGCGATGGAGCGCAGCGGCTTCCATGCCGCCCGCGTCCTCCACAGCAAGGCTCGCGCTCTCGCTGTACGGAAGCGCCACAAGCATTTCTTGAAGACTGCCGTCTGCCGCACGCTGCGGTAGACGCGCGAGATGCGCTCCGCCCTGCTGCACGAGCGGAATGCGGCTGCCGAGCTGATAGATCTGTCCGCCTGCCGCTTCGGGCGCTTCGTAGCGGTTCACCGTCACGACGAGGAAGTCCGCAGGCTTCACATAGGAAAGCCATGCCTCGCGGGAGCAAAGGGCGACGTCCTCCTGCGCCAGCCAGCCGCGGTAATAGCGCATGGAAACGAAGAAAAACCTGCCGTCCCGGCTCTCCGCCCATACAGCCAGAGGCTCCGCCGGATCGACCGCCGTCGCCTGCAGGTTGTCGTAGCGGACATCCCCCGGCGTATCGAGCCAAGCGTCCTCCGTCGGCAAAAGGCGCAGATCAGCACGGCGCACCGCGACGCCATAGCGCACGGTATTTCGAAGCGGCAATTCCTCCATGCCGCAGTTTTCAACAACGGCTGCATAGGCCGCATCGGCCAGCGGCTTTTCCGGCGCATACCACGTCCCGCGTGCGGGTGCGGCCTCCTCCATCCATCGCCGCAGCCCGGCGCGCGAGACGGCGCGCGGCAGATCCTCCAGGCGCACCAGGCTCGGCTCGGCCTCGCGCAGTCGTTCATTCAGCGCCGCGACATCCTCCGCCGTGCCCAGGAGCCGTTCCCCCGCCGCGCTGCACCAAAAAGCCGCCTCGGCACAGCGCCCCGAAAGCGCCACGCCGTAGTCCGGCTGCCGCGCCTCGTTCGCCTCGTCCGCTTTCGGCGCCGCGGAGGCGACAATGGCAGCCGCCGGCAATATGCCGCAAAAAATAGCTGCCGCTGCAAGGCAAACGATGATCCTCCCCATCGCTTCATCCTCCTTCTCGCTGATAAAAAATTCAGTCCCAGTCCTTCATCGTTCCAAGATCACCCCGACCCGCGCCTTTTCCTTCTTTTCCCGAAAGGATTCGGCGGCTCCATGGAGCTGCCAGAAGGAGAGCACGACGGCGGCGGCGTCAGCAGCAGGCACGGCGAGCCATGCGCCGTCCAGCCCGAAGAAGCGCGGCAGAACAAGCAGGAAGATCACGATGCCGGCAAGGTTGCGCACGAAGGACAAAATCGCCGACATCTTGCCGTCGGAAAGCGCCGTGAAGAAGCTCGAAGCGAAGAGATTGAAGCCGCAGAGCAGGAAACTCCAGGAAAAGAGCAGGAAGCCTCCGTGGGCAAGCGTATAGACATGGCCCCCGTCGGGCAGGAAAAGCGCGATCAAGGGAGCGGCAAAAACATGCGCCGCCGCAAACGACAGAAGCCCGAAAGCGAGGAGCACGCCGAGCGACAGGCGCAGCAAGCGGCGCAACTCCCCATAGTCCCGTGCGCCGAACCGATAGGAAAAAATCGGCGCGACCCCGTTGGAAAAGCCCATGAATACAGCCGTCAGAAGCATTTCCGCATAGAGGATGATGCTGATCGCCGCGACGCCGTCCGCCCCTGCATAGGAGAAGGTCACGAGGTTGAAGAGGTACGTCGTGATGCCGACGGAAAGCTGCGTGACCATCTCGGAAGAGCCATTATAGGCGGCCTGAAAAAGCGGGCGCAGGGAAAAGGAAAAGCGCGAGAAGAAAATCGTGCGGCTCCAGCGCGAAAAATACAGCAGCCCCAAAACGGCCGCCGTCAGATCAGAAAGCCCCGTCGCCAGGCCTGCGCCGAATACGCCCATGCCGAAAAGCGCGAGAAACACATAGTCCAGCCCGGCATTCACCATCCCTGCCGTAAGCGAGACGAAAAATCCCTGCACAGGGCGTCCGTCGGCAATATAAAAGGCATTGAAAACAATCATCAGGGCGATGCACGGCGCAAAAAAGATATTCACCGCGAGATAGGAGCGGCAGTCCGCATAAAGCTCGGGCGATGCACCCAGAAGCGAAAGAAGCGGCTCCATGAAGAAGAAGACCGAAAGCGCTAGCCATACGCCGAGCGCCGCTCCTACCGCCGCAATCATCGTGAAGCGGCTGCGCGCCAGCGCCATATCCCCCTCGCCCATCGTCTTTGCGACGAGAGCCGAGCCGCCCGAAGCCAGCATGATGGAAAGGCCGAAAACGAGATTCAGCGCCGGATAGACGATATTCGAAGCGGCCAGTGCCAGGCTGCCCGCGTAGCGGCCGATAAAGATGCCGTCCGTGACCGTATATATGGAAATGACCAGCATCATGCCGATCGCCGGAGCAGCAAAGCGCAGAAGCCCTCCGAGACCGAAATGCCGCGCCAATGCGTTCATGCAAAATCCATCCTTTCCAGATCGGTTGATTCTTGTTATTTTCCAGTGTAAGCTACACGCACAAACGTCCACTTTGTGGACATTGTGCGCCGCCCTTACAG
>ERZ772967.1150-NODE-1150-length-18602-cov-6.267537_pt1 | contig 18602 bp, 17 predicted proteins | sample MGYA00511677_ERZ772967 | MGnify/ENA primary metagenome ERZ772967 (study PRJEB29015, sample SAMEA2737931) | human oral metagenome | biome: human oral; feature: human-associated habitat; material: dental | place: China | collected 2146 ...
ATCATCGTCATCGTCGTCCTGTCGCTGCTCGGCAACAACGTCAACAACAAGCTCGCTCACGTCTCCAACGCCCTCAAGTAGGTTTGTAGTATAATAGACTGGCAATGATTAATTCGGCCGGACAGTCTATAACGGCTGTTCGGCCATGTTTCTGTAGGAGATAGGATTCTCGCATGAACTTACCATTTACATCGTCTGGGTCGTATGAAGACCGAACATCGAGGACGCGCCTGTTCGCTGTAGTGGTAGGTGTGCTTCTTGTGGCCGTATTGGGTTATGTTCTGGTATCGGGCAATCTGTTTGGTGGAGGTGGAGCGCCCGCAAAACAGAAGATCGTTGTCGCAAAGCAGGCGATTCCAGCCTATACCGCCATTACGACCGATATGGTTGAAACGACCGAGGTGACCTCAGCACCTCATCTGGCCGGCGCCGCAGACAATCCACAGGCGATCTTGGGTTCAATTTCTCAGACGCCTATCGGAGCGGGGCAGATAGTATACAAGAATCAGGTCTCACGAATAGATCTCATTGCCGGTGGCAACCCGCTATTTATGACCTTACAGAATGGTCAACGCGCAATGAGCCTTAGGGTCGATGACGTTACGGGCGTCGCTAACCTCCTGAGAGTAGGTAACAGGGTAGATATCATTGCGGTCTACAATGGCAATGAGGGCACTGCTGACACGCACGGGATTGCTACGACGGTCCTGCAGAATGTGCCGATTTTGGCAATAGGGAAGCAATATGAGAGTACCCCAGGCACTCCTGCTCCTACTGCGAGTACGTCTGATGGGTCAAGCAATTCGACTAACAAAGACAAGGGAAGTTCTGGCGATCAGAGCTCCTCTAGCAGCTCCTCCTCTAGTTCTGATCAAAAGACTGAGTATAATGTCGTTACGTTCCAGCTTACATCTTTGAAGGAAGCTGAGAAGTTCGCACTGGCTATGAACCTCAAGGACGTAAAGCTTTATCTGACGCTTCGCTCGCAAGATGATAACGAGATTGGTCAAGCGCAGACCATCAACTCGACCGAGATCCTTGGCTAAGGAGAAGGGTAGGTAAGACCAATGGCAATCAATGTCTTTCTCTTTGGACAGAGCTCAGAGCGTGAGGGAATCCTCATGTCCTCCTTTAGACCAGAGGACGGGTTCAAGATCGTTGGAGGTACAGAAAAGGAAGGCGATGTCATAGGCGCCATTGATACCTTGCGGGTGAGGATCCTTGCGCTCTACGTCGATGGATCGGACGCGGTGTTTCGTGTCGCGCAGCAAGTGTATGCGCTGCGCCCGAAGGTCATTGTTATTGCCATAGTGAAGCAAGGTCTTACTGAGGATCAGATACGAGGTTTACTATCCTGTGGAATCAGCGGGTCCTTCCTAGAGGACAGCCCGCATGCTGCGATAGTGGATGGCATACGTCGTTCCGTTTCCATTGAGACGGGACGCATCGATGCGATCACTGGGTCAAGCGCAATCGCAGATACGAAGTATATTTCGTTCGTGTCTGCAAAGGGCGGTATTGGATGCACTACCTTCATGTCGAGCTTGGCGGTTGATCTCGCGCGTCAAGGGAATAAGGTGCTCGTAATAGACCTCGATTTGCAGTATGGCGATGCGGGTATCTTCTTTGGAATTGACTCACGGATGAACTTGGGCGAGTTACTTCAGGAGCGTGTCAGCCCGACCATTGATGATATCCGCCAATATGTTGCCATTCACGATTCGGGCGTGAATATCCTCTGTAGCCCGTGTAGTCCAGAGATCGCGGAAAAGATCGGAAGCTCGCAGATCGATAGGCTTTTGTCAGCTGTACGCAGCTACTATGACTTTGTCCTCATCGATACGGGCACAATCTTTGATGACATCATGATTACGGTTTGCGAGCAGTCCACCTATGTCGTGGTTTGTGCAAGGCCCGATATCTCAGTCCTCAGGCATACGAAGAGACTTTTCTCCCTACTGCATTCGCTTAATCAGTCTGATAAGATCCGTCTTTTGGTTACCTTCTATGATCCAAGGGGCAGAATCAAGATTCCTGACGTTGAAAAGGTCTTTGGGACGCGGGTATGGGCTAGCATGCCATATGACTACCAACTTGCCTCGGCGGCAGTCAATAGGGGTATACCTGTTTCTCTTGCCGCACCGAGATCTGGAATCGCACAGGCGAGCGGCATGTTGGCGAGCCAGCTTTCTGGCTCACAGCAAAGGCCGATGGGGGGAGCAGGTGCTGGTGCAATGCCCATGAATGGCATGCCTGCGGGTATGCCCATGCCAGGGCAGCAGAAGCAACCAAAAGAGCGTAAGCCGTTGTTTAACATATCCTTTGGTAAGAAGAAGGGACAGTAAATGAGTCTTGAGGAGCGTCTAAATCGCGCACGTGGTGCACGAGGCACCTCTTCGGTGGTTGTGCAGGCCCCTACTTCGTCACAGCAGTCGCAGGGAGTGGGCGAGGGGGCATCTCGCACCGTTGCACGCCCTCAGGCTGCGGCACGGCGTGTGGCTGCCAGTTCGGCAGGCATGGTAGCCCCAGCTGCCTCAACAAGTCGCTATGCTGATCTGAGAAGAAACCTCCAGGCAAAAGTCATCGAGGAGATCAATGCCACCATTGGGGACGCGGCTGATCATGAGGCGGAGCTTGATGACCTTATTCGTCAGGTCGTTTTTGAGGAGGCTGCTGAGGTCCCACGCTCCGATAGAGAGGTCCTCATACAGGAGATCCATAATGAAGTTATTGGTCTTGGTCCACTAGAGGGACTTATGGCAGACCCTAAGATTACCGAAATTATGGTCAACGGGGCGAAGGACGTCTATATCGAGCGTGATGGACGCATCGCAAAGACTAATGTAACCTTTGAGAACGATGACCATGTGCTGAGGATTCTTGACCGCATCGTCTCTCGTATAGGCAGGCATGTGGATGAGGCGAGTCCTTTGGTTGACGCGCGTTTGGAGGACGGTTCGCGTGTCAACGCCGTCATCCGTCCTGTTGCCATCAAGGGTCCGTCCATCACGATTCGACGCTTTAGTTCCGCGCCTCTTCAAATCGCCGATCTTATGGAGCATGGATCTCTCTCATACTCAATGTCTTCGTTTCTTGAGGCGTGTATTTTGGGCAAGGCTAATGTCATCGTGTCCGGAGGTACTGGTTCCGGTAAGACCACGCTCCTTAACATCTTGTCTGCGTTCATCCCTGACGAGGAACGTATTGTGACCATTGAGGATGCTGCTGAGCTTCAACTTGAGCAAAACGATGTGGTCACGCTTGAGGCCCGTCCCGCAAACTCGGAGGGAAGGGGTCGTATCTCTATTCGTGACCTTGTGAGGAACTCTCTGCGTATGCGTCCTGACCGCATTATCGTAGGCGAGGTTCGTTCTGCCGAGACCCTCGACATGCTTCAGGCTATGAATACTGGTCATGAGGGTTCGCTTACCACCGTTCATGCTAACTCTCCGCGAGATGCCATGTCACGTCTTGAGACCATGGTTCTTATGGGTGGTATCGAACTTCCCGTCAAGGCGATTCGCGACCAGATCAGTTCCGCCCTTGACATTGTTGTGCAACAGGCAAGGTTTAGGGACGGTTCTCGTAAGATCGTAAGCATTAGTGAAGTTGTTGGTATGGAGGGTAGTACCATTACTTTGCAGGATATTTTTATCTATCAGCAAGAAGGTCTTGATGCCAAGGGGCGGGTAAAGGGTGCTTTTAAGGCCACGGGGATTCGTCCACATATTCTCAAAAAATTTAACGAGATGGGTGTCTTCGTGCGTGATGAGTGGTTCTCGTAGGAAGAAGAGCGGGTATACGTCATGGGTATCATCTTAGTGCTTTTGATTTTAGGAGTTCTTCTTGCCGTTATTCTTGCCTCGCAGTCTAACAATGGGGGTGAGCTGAGTAAGCGCCTGCAGGAGATCGAGTATCTTGAGACTGCTGAGAGGCAATCTGGTCGCGACCAAGCTCGTAGAGGTCGGCGGGGCGCAGCTGGGTCAGATAACGATGCCATGCGTCAGTTCCTCGCGAAGATATATGTTCCTTCTCGACTTCGAACCGGGATACAGCGAGCAGGAGTTGATTTGCGGCCGGAGGAGTTCTCCCTTATGTGGGTCAGCGCCGTGATGGTACCTTCTTTTCTTGTGTACCTCTTTACGAGCAATATCATCTTTTCTCTTGCGCTTGCTATGCTTGGTGCGATTGCACCGCCCTTTTACCTTCACTTTATGACGAATAGAAGGTTGGAGACTTTCTCATCTCAGCTGGGTGATGCACTCCAGCTCATCTCTAATGGCTTGAAGGCAGGTTTTTCTTTTGAGCAGGCACTTGTTTCTGTCCGTACGGATATGGTTCCTCCGATTTCGATAGAGTTTGGTCGAGCTATAAACGAGATGAACTATGGTATGTCCTTGGAGGATGCACTTACTGGTGTGACGGTGCGTATGGATAGTAGCGATATGAAGCTTCTGACCTCTGCTGTCATGATTCAGCGAAAGACAGGTGGCAACCTCGCCACTATCTTGGATAATCTTGCGTTGACCATTCGTGAGCGTATTAAGCTTAAGAATAAGATTAAAACGCTTACAGCCCAAGGCAGGGCTTCTGGATTTGTCCTTGGTTCTATACCTATATTTCTTTTCTTTGCTGTATCTTGGATTAATCCTGGTTACATGTCAGTTTTTTATACAACAACTTTAGGTGTGATCATAATCGTCGTTGCGCTATTGCTTGAGGTCCTAGCTTTTGTGATCATTAACAACATGACAAAACTTGTCTAGGCCTGAGGGGCTCTTTCTATGAATGCCAGAATATTTATTCTACTTGCTGTTCCTGTAATCTATCTTTTCTTTTTTATTACCCTCATGCAGAAGCTCGGGTCGGGGGATAGAGTTGCAGTGCGACTGAAGTCCATTGAGGAGCTGGATATTCTGGGAATTGCCATTCCAGAGGAGGAGCTCAACCCGCCCTCGTTCCTCGATCGTGTCATCAAGCCCCACTTGGAGGGCGTTTCGAAGGCCATTAGTTCGAATATCCCGATTGATGAGGAAACTCAGGGTGCGCTTGCCATGAGTTTGAAGCTCGCTGGCATGAACATGAGTCCTCAGACCTATATTGGTATGGTTATACTATGCGCACTGGTTTTGATGGTCCCGCTTGGAATACTTTTCCAGCTTTTAGGAATCCTTATTGCCGCACTTGGTACCTATGCCGTTTCTCGCTATATGCTGCAGTACAAAATCAGTCAAAGACGAAAGAATATAGAGAATGCCCTGCCAGATACACTCGATCTTCTCAGCTCCTGCGTGTCCGCAGGCTTGGGTTTTGATCAGGGTCTGCTGCATGTTATCAAACGTACTGATGGACCTTTGACAGACGAGCTTTCCCAGGCGCAGCGAGAGATTTCCATGGGTGTCCCACGTGCCGAGGCGCTTGGTCGTTTTTCAAAGCGCTGTGATTCTCAGCCTATCACTTCCTTTGTTGGTGCGGTTCTTCAGGCCGAGAGACTTGGTGTGCCTATCGCCAACATTCTCGAGACTCAGGCAGAGTCAGTCCGTGACTACCATAGGCAGAAGATTGAAGAAGAGAGTGCCAAACTTCCCATTAAGATGCTCTTTCCCCTCGTCTTCCTTGTTTTCCCCATCATTCTCATGGTGCTGCTCGGTCCGGCCATCCTCAAGATTATGAATAGTGGCGCGCTTTAGGTGATGTGTATGAAACAAGCAACGCTCGGTACAAAAAGGTTTGCTGTGGAGACAGCTGATACGTTTCTAGCGCGCTTTAGGGGATTGATGGGCAGGCGTGAGCTGGCGCCCGCCCATGCCCTTTTGCTTGAGGGCTGCTCTAGCGTTCATATGTTCTTCATGAAGTTTTCTTTGGACATCGTCTATTTGAACAGGGACTTTCGCGTACTGTACGTAGAGACGCTCAGGCCTTGGCAGGTTGGAAGTCTTGTGAAGGGCTGCGCTCATGTGCTTGAGCTAAACGCGGGAGAGCTGTCTCAAAGTTGGCGTCCTGGTGAGTTGTTGAGTTTGGGAGATTCAATGCGCGAGGAGTGCTAAGTCCAAACACAGAGGCCATAGACAGAGACCATAGACGCAAGTATTGCGAACATTCTGAGGATTGACTGAATACAAGCTGTTTTTAAGAAAGCAAACAGGTATGATTCTCTTAATCGCTTGGTAGGGTAATTTGATTGGTGCCGCCTATTGCCCTATACTGTGGGATATGCAGTTAATACGAATGGAGCGTTGTTATGGCTAATTCTGCTTTCAGGCTTGTTGATGATGACTTCGACTTCGAAGATCTGGATGAGATCGACGATATTGATCTCAATGGTTTGGCCAACCCCGAGGACGGAAATGCTACCGCTGGTGCCCCGGAGGCTGGCACGGGTGAGGTTGGTTATGCTGGTGACGTCGACTATGCGAACAATACAGGCTACGTGAATGCAGGCTATGCTGGTGACGCTAGCATGGGGGGCGAGGGCGATGCGAACGTCCCCATGCCCACCATGAGTGACAACATGGATGGCACCCATAGCTTCTTCTTGGAGCCCAACCCCGGTTTCGATACGAGCATGTTTGCGGACCCTGCCGCACCGGATGCTCCAGTACCTACCCAGGCCGACGAGAATCTTCAGGCCGAGGTCCTCGGGGATGGGGCTCTCGAGAACCTTGACGGTGTCCTCGAGAAGAGCCTCTTCAATGGCTATAGTCGCAAGAGCGTAAAGGAGTATGTTGATTCCCTCAACAACAATTCGAAGATGATACGTACTAGCTTTGAGAAGCAAATCAGTGACCTGTCCAAGGAGCGCGCAGACCTCTCAAACGAGTGCAACGTCCTCAGGGCCCAGATCGAGGAGATCGAGGGCAAGAAGCGTGAGCTTGAGGATCATATTGCGACGACCGAGCGCGAGGATAGGGAGCAGGACGACCGCATTAACGATCTTATGTCCACAGTGGACGAGTCAAGGCGGCAGGCCGAGGAGGCCCTTGCCCGCGTCGAGCAAATGAAGGGCGAGCGTGCGGCGCGCGAGAAGGCACTCAGCGAGAACGAGGCAGAGCTCGACAAGCTGCGCAAGGACGTGCAGTCAAAGACCGAGGAGATCAATTCTCTTGACCGTGAGCTCGGCTCGTTCAAGGACAGGGTCAAGTATTACTCAGGTCAGCTCGATTCCTACCGCAACGAGGTAAATGAGTACAAGCAGAAGCTCCTGGACTTCACCCAGAAGCTCTCCGAGCACGAGAAGGTTGTCAACGACGCAAACGCGCTGCGCTCGCAGGTTGTCGAGCTCCAGGAGAGCGTCAAGAGCTATGAGGAAAGCACGGCCGAGCTTAATGCCCGACTCAAGGAACTCTACCAGAGCAACGAGGCTTACCAGCAGAAGAACGAGGTGCTTGAAGGACAGGTGCAGACCCTCTCGAGGAAGAACGATACGCTCCAGGGCCGTGTCTCCGATCTGCAGCAGCGCAACTCGAGCCTCAGCAGTCTTGTTAAAAAGCTCTCTGATGACAATTCGCTTTCCTTAAAGCGCATCTCCAACCTTGAGCAGCGCAATAACGGCTTTGTCTCCCAGATTGACAAGCTTAGGGCCGACAGCGAGGCCACCGTCTCGCGCTTGAGTGAGCTCGAGGAGCAAAATGATAGCTATGTGGCCCAGCTTGACAAGCTCAGGAGCGTGCAGCGTGAGTCCGAGGCGATCATCAACAAGCTCAGGTATCAGAACGAGGAGTATGTCACGCAGATAGGAACCCTAAAGGACAGGACTGCCGAGTTCGAGTCCCGTACTTCCGAGCTCCAGGAGCGGAATGATGGCTATGCTACCCAGATAAGCAAGCTTCAGGATGCTCGTGACTCATCCGAGGCTCGCATTCGTGAACTCCAGGAGCAGAACAAGAGCTTTGCTTCTCAGATTGGATCCCTCAAGAGCAAGAATGCCGCCTCAGAGGCCCGCATGATCGACCTCCAAGAGCAGAACGAGGCCTCAGAGGCACGGCTGAGCAGGCTCCAGGAGCAGAACGAGGCCTCGGCAGCGCGCCTGAGCAGGCTCCAGGAGCAGAACGAGGCCTCGACGGCTCGCGTCACAAGGCTCAAGCAGAAGAACGATGACTACGTCTCGCAGATCGGGTCGCTGGAGGATAAAAACGCCGCCTCAGAGGCCCGTGTCTTCGAGCTAGAGCAGAAGACCGATGACTACGAGTCTCAGATCGACGAGCTCAAGGATCAGAACGAGGCCTCCAATTTGCAGGTGGCAGAGCTACAGCAGACCAACAAAGGCCTGCGTGAGCGTATTGCGGCCGTTATCGAGCAGGTAGGGGATGCAAAGAAGAAGCTCGAGGTGAGCGAGTCCGAGCTTGGCAAGACACTGAGTTACGCTGCCTCACTTGAGCAGCAGTGCAGCGAGCTTATTGAGCACCTCAACAAGATGAAGGAGAAGTGCGATCTTCTGACCTCTAAAAACAAGGCCCTGCTTGACCTTGCGGACAAATATCGCAGCCAGGTTGAGCAACACAGGAACGCCCTTCAGCGCATCGAGCAGTACGGTTACGAGGTCAACAAGTTCCAGCACTCCACGAGGGTTCTGTTTGACGCCGTGGGAGTCCAATTTGATGATGGCACGGATGAGCTTGGATCTACCTCGTATGATGTCCAAGATGATGTGGACGAGGATTTTGGTGAATTTTAAGGAGGTGAACTAAGGAGGGTATTATATAGCTAAGGCCACTCAGCATACGTAGCATACTCAAGTCAAAAGAGGGTCGCGTCTTCAGAAGGAAGGAGGCGCGGCCCTCTTTACGAGTTGCAGCGAGTCTTGCTTGAATGACGCGTTCTGGATGGTCTGTAACGGTCTATGATGGTGCGGAAGTATTTCTGCAACGCAGAACTATGGAGTGTTACTGAAGTGTGGTGAATTTATCTGAATACAAGCATAGCACTTGGGCTATACTAGATACAAAGGCCTTTTGGTGGTTTGGAGAGAGAGGTGGTTCTGATGAGGCGTCTGAGATTTCTCAGGAGTGTGATCGCAGAAGAGGATGGCCAAGAGATCGTTGAGTTCGCGCTCATCGTAACGCTGCTTATCGTGCTCTTGATGGTACCAATCGATGTGTTTCGCTATGTTAACACACGCATGATCCTAAGCGATGCTGCGACCGACGCCGTTATGTCTGTGGACTATGACTCAATTGAGCATCGTACCTACGAGGACAAGATACTCAAGAGTGTGCAGAACTCGTATGGTTCGAGGCTCAACGATGTGAAGATTGACTCTATCGTTGTGCAGAGCGATGATCAAGAGACTCGGTATACCCGTGAAGTCTTTAATAGCGATAACCAGGATAAACCTCTTTACAGCGAGCAATTTGACCCCAGGAATTCTAACTACCACTATAAGCAGGTTTCTTTGACACTCAGTTGCACTGAACGGGCAATCACGCCGTTTGGAAGCATGTTCTTTGGCGGCATGGACTGGACGATCAAGAGTGACCCCAAGATCAGCAATGTCTCTACAAAAGGGTACGTGAAGGAGTAGGCGCTGGGCCTACGAATACTCAGTTATTCAGCTTTTTAATAGATGTTTGGTCTAAATGGATGGATGCATACAATGATTGAGATACTGAAAAGACGGTGGGCTGGCACAAGCAAAAGAAGCACGTCAGGTCAGGCGTTGGTGGAGTTCGCGCTCGTGTTCCCACTCTTTATTGCGATCCTGTTTGCGATCATCGACTTTGGATGGATGGCGTATCAAAAGGCCGCCTTCGATTACAGTCGTATTCACACAAGCTGGGATTATGCAGGCCTCGACGTAAATAACCCATCATCGACGTTCTTTGACTGGAGGTATACCGGTAATCTGACTACAACGAAGACATACGACGATCCTAAAGTGCAAAAAGCCGTAAGGGACTCTATAGCGAAGGCGCCCTCCATAGGCTTCGACGCGGACGAGCTCAATGTGACGAGTGCTAGCGTGACGATGTCAAATATTCCAACCGAGTCTACCGTTCCCGACAGGGAAGGTAACGCTACGAAGGCAACAAAGATTGCACGACAGGCAACGCTTAAGGCTACAGTCACATACAAAATTAAGCCCATCATCGGCCTGCTCATCCAGCCGGTGGATGTGGTCGAGGAAATCAACGTAACACATGTGGTGGGCGATCAGACAAGGGCGTACTGATGTCTATTCCAAGACGGGGTGATGGCATGTTCAAGCAAGTCCAAGCGTTGCGCTCAGCTGCGATGCGGGCAGGTGGTGCATCTGAAGACGGCGAGAGCGGCAACATACTCGTTATGTTCGCGTGTTCCCTCATCGTCCTCATCTTCTTCATTGGCTTGGCGGTTGATGTAAGCATGGTTTTATGGCAACGGGGTCAGTTGGTCAATGATGCCCAGCTGATCAAGAACAACAGGTTTGTGCACCAAGAGTCAGTGCGATATGCAAAAGACCCAGGGGTAGAGTTCGAAAAACGAGCTCTTCAGATTCTTGATCTTAATGGCTATAAGGGCAGTGGCAAAATTTACTTCTATGAGTATTCTCGTAAAGAAGAAGAGCGTAAGGTCAAAGTTCGTGTCGAGTTGAATAAGAATGCTGATACGTACTTCCTTCAGGTCTTTGGGGTAAAGTCCATACCAATTCATACATCAATCGACTTTGAAGATACCTATGGTGAGTATGAGAAGGATCCATCGGGGGACTCAAGCAAAAACAGGGTGTGGCATCCAGATGATGCTGCGGCGACCTATAACGGTACGTATGAATTTGCTTCGACTTCCGCAGCTCAAAGGCGCACCTCACCCAACCTGCCAAGTGACTTTTGATAGACAGGAACCAGCCTTACTATGGTCAATATCGATATCAACATACCTATGGACCGGCGGACGGCCATCGCCGCAGGCGCTGTGTTCGTCGCGGCGGCAGGTGGTCTTGCCTACTGTGCCCTGCGCCCACGCGTAAAGGTCGTCTGTGCTGAGTCCATAGCTCCAGCGATGCGAGCAGTAGGCGACAAGTCCCCCTTTGCGCTTTCGGTAACGCCGGTAGCGGACGGCGACTGTACTGCGGATAAGGTCTCCTCCCTGGCCTCATCCCGAGGCGCCGATGTCATCATCTGGAAGAATAATGCCCCCTTCGAGGACTTGGATGGCTCAAGTCTGGGAAACTTGCAGTCGATTGCCTCTGAGCTGTCCTCCAAGCTGTCCTATGCCGTGAACACACAAGTAGAGATCAAGTCTCTACCGGTTTGCGGGGATGGATCAGTGATAGTCTTCAATGAAGAGCTGGTCAGCATGATGGGTGGGGGGCTTCCAGGCGACAGTATACAGATCAATGTGGCTGCCCGTGATCTGCTGGAGCGTTACCCCTCCGGTGCGATCGGAATTGAGGATAGTGCGGGCGACTCATGGGGTTTGGCAGCCTGCATGGATTACTTTTCTGCTGCCGTGTTGGGTACGGATCTCATAGATTTACAGCCCACGACAGGCAAGGGTTCGGATGAGTCGGCGAGCTCTAACGATAACGCGGGGCACGGTATGAGTCCCTTGAGCAGGCTTCCCTTGCTGTCATACTGTATTGATGTCGAAGATCAGGCCTCCCAGAGTTCTACCGCGCTCGAGACGGGTTTTCGTGAGGGCCGCTATCCTATGGCGCTCATGCGCTACTCTTCCTTTGCCTCCCTCAAGGCTGCGGGCGTTTCTTGTGATGCTGTGCGCCTGCTCGGTCAGCTCGATACGGTCACTCCGGTCATGTATCCAAGTTATAGCCTGTCTATCCCTAGTGGAAGTTCTACAGCTACCGAGTTCATCAAATGGCTGCTGCAGGCGGATGCGCAAGGTGTCCTATGCAGTGCCGTGAACTATATTCCCGCTGCGCGAGGTACGGAAGCTCCGGACGTACTGAAGAAGGTATACGGTGACTTGTTGGATAGTGACGATGGTTCTGTGCAGGGCGAGCCATCCGCTGAGAATTCGGGGGAAGGGGTGCAGCCTGACGAGAGTACCTCAGGTGAGGGTCAGGTGAGCGAGGAAAATATGCCAACTGCGGGTTCCCCCCTCGTTTATGCCCTCCCCTCATGGATGTCGCTGATCGATGCCAAGTCACGTGATCGCTATATGGCGGATGCAAGGGAGGCCGTCAAAGCAATGCGCAGTGATTCGTGACGTGGGAGCCTATATATCAACCAGATTGATTTGATTGAAAGAGGTGGGAAGATGCTACGTGATGTGTTGGATGGCAGCTCCGGGGGAGGGCGAAGGGCAATGCGACTGCTTGCCGCTATGGCCGCTCTTTTCTGTGCTGTGGTGCTGAGCGCTATGTTTATGCCCACGAGGGCCGAGGCGCGATATCTTAATGTGACGTTCGTGATCGACAATATCGATGAGCATCCTGACGTGAAGGATCGACCTTTTACCTACGTTTGTTCTTTTTACAAGTGGAATGACTATGCAACAGGTGGCTGGCGAATTAGCAAGAACTCTACAGATTGGGAGTGGGAGGAACTGGACGGTAACTGGGTAGCTGGTCCAAACGATCATAACGGCAAACGCTGGAACTATATTGTTGCAAAGCACGGGCAGACCGTACGAGCAGACGCGCGTGATGGGGACTGTTTTTATTTTTATCCAAATATTGGCTTTTCTCCTGGTTATGAAAAGACCCCTGCGGGACTAAGTTTTTTAGGGATCGACTGGACGCACAACAACAACATCAACACCTGGAAGATTAGCTATAATGACCAAGGTCATGCAAAATATGGTATCGTTCCGTTTAACTATGGTGGCTTTGTGGGCGTTGGAGATGGTTCTGTTACTATCCACATGCGCTATGATGAAGGAATTCCCAAACCAAAGCCTATAGTTCCTGAACTTACGATGACTACTACCAAGCAGATAGACTACTTGGGTGATGGCCAACCCAATCCCGATACTCCCAATCATTACGGGGCCAATGACTACCGTCTTTATTTGACGTGTAATACCAAGGATAATACTGCGTACGCTACGTACAAGCCCAAGAATATCATCTTAGCCGTTGATATCTCCCTCTCCATGCAGTACACGTTTAATGGTAATAAAAATGGAGGTGGAGAGAGGTTTAGATCCCTAAAAAATGCTGCTCAAAAGTTAATGAAAGGGCTGAAAGATAGCGATATAAACAATAAGTTCTCAATCGTATACTTTTCAAGTGACGATAGATACCCTTGGGGTGCAGCAAAAGGAAGTGGCAACCCAGTAAATAAGGGAAGTTTTGATCAAGCGAACAATGCGTTATGGGCACTAGATTATTCCAGATATGGTGGTACAGACTATTACAGCGCCTTTAGAGAAATCGATAAATGCTGTAGCGATACTCCCTCCGGCATGGAAAATGTCGTTATCTTTCTCACTGATGGTGAGCCGACGTCCTTACCGCATGATTGGTCATCGTCATTTCCAAATCAGGGTGTTATGACTCGATGGATGGGTGCTTCCAGTCAGAGCGTTGTTGCGGTTCCCTATACACAGGATGCAGCACAAAAGCTTCTTGGGAAGGTGTCACAGTTTTACTCTGTCTTTATCGGTACGAACACGGGCAGCTCTGCGGTCATGAGCATGATAGTGCAATCGATGAATATATCAGAGAAAGCAGCTGTTCAGGCATCGAATGATTCCGATATGCAGGCGCTCGTTGATAAGCTTACGAATAAACTTAAGAAACCTGAGGTCGGCGTCGCTATGTCGGACACGCTCTCAAAGTACGTTGACCCCTATACTCAGCCCGAGTACTTTAAGGTGACTGCAAAGACAACCGGCTCTTCTGAGGAGCCGCAGGTGCTTAACCCGGGGTCGGACTACGAGGTCAACTATGATGGGGCTTCGAGGACTATCAGGATGAAGATCAAGGGGCGGGCCACGAAGGATATGACATATACCTTCTCATATGATGTAAAGGTGAATTCGACTGCGCTTAAAGAGTGGAAGCTTACTAATAATTATCCTCATACGGGTGATGAGAATACTGACTATACTCTCACGGGTAACGCTACGAGTTCCGGTAAGCCAGGCTTCTTTAGTAGTGAGATTGACAAAGCCGTCGGACAGATCACATATGATCTTGGGTCTGGTGATCAGTCGGCTGACTTCAAATTCCCGAAACCGGTCGTGCAGGTGTTTGATACCAATAACTCCAACGGTAAGATCATGGGGCATGTTACGCTCTATAACATGGAGTTGTCGGAACGCCAGTTTACGTTTGAGCTGATTGATACTAGAGACAATAGACCCGTAGCATCGGCGGTAAATGATGCGAAGGGTGACTTTAGCTTTGACGTTAACTCAATTAGTTTGGATCCGGGTATGTATACGTATAAGTTGAGGCAGTCTACGCCTCCCGATATAGAGGATTCCGACAAAATTGGTGGAGACCACATCAAGTACGATACACATGAGGTTGATGTTAAAGTTACGGTGACGGACGACCCAACGAGTGGACTTCAGAAGCAGGTGGAATACGCTAAGGATAGTGATAAGAAAGCTCACTTCTACAACTCCTTTGGAATTCAAGGTACGTATCAGTAATGTGTCGAATGTAAGAATGTAGTACTATAAAGGCCTCTCGCCCAGCTTGGGCGGGGGGCCTTTTGGGAGCTTGGTAATGAGGCCGTATCCACCACGTGGGGGTGTTTGTGTGCATGCTGCTGGTAGCTCGCAAGACGCATGACTTGGCTGTGAGGTCGCGTAGCAAGGGGGGTGACATCCGCCACCCTCGTATTGGTCGGTCGAGTCTTGTGGTGACACTCTGTCCCCTCATTTTGGTGTGTGCTTTGGGACTGTGCTTGATGCCCCGCCCGGCCTATGCCGACACACTCTCGGATCTACAGGCGAGGGTCGAGGCCAGTACGAGTGTCCTCAACGAGGCCACAGTGAAACTCGAGCAGGCACAGCGGGAGGTGGACGAGGGGCAGCATAAACTCGATGAGCTCAATGCCCGCCTCCAGGACTCGAGGGCTCGCTTCTCTAAGAGCATGAGTGTTAGTTACAAGCTGCAGCAGGACTCTATGGGCCTGCTTGACCTTTTGGTCTCGTCGGATAGCCTTGAGGATGTCATCGAGTACGTGCAGTACTCCAATGCGATCTCGTACAGGAGCGAGCGAGAGATATCAGAGTTGCTGGAGGCGTCCAAGGAGCTTGCGGCCGCACAAAGCGATCTCGAGGCGAGGCGAGATGACGCCACGCAGGCGCGGCAGGACGCGGAGAACGCCCTCAACGAGGCGGAGGCCGCTCGAACGGCCGAGCAGAACGCCTACATGGCTAAGCAGGCGGCCTTAGCCGAGCAGGAGAAGGCCGCGCTCGAGGAGGCTGCGCGAGCCGGCACCGACGCCACGTTCCAGACCGAGAATGGAAATGACTCCCTCGTGAGGACTCCCACATCCGGTGCTGTCCCAGCTATCTTTGGCGTGAACTGGAACATGGACAGGGAGGAGTTTATATCCCACTGGGCCGCGCGCATCGATGCCTTTCTGAGTGGCTTCCCGCTTGCAGGCCATGGCCGCACCTTTGCGGAGGCTGCCTATGACCATGGCGTCGATCCTCGGCTCTCGCCAGCGATATCCAATGTAGAGAGCACGCGGGGCACGTACTGCTTTCTTCCCTATAACGCCTGGGGGTGGGGACACGTGAGCTGGCCTGATTGGGATACGGCGATCCGCGCGCACATTGCGGGCCTTGCGGCGGGCTACGCACCCTATCTGACGGTCGCGACCGCAAATAAGTACTGTCCGCCCAACGCGGCCTACTGGTATGCGACCGTACTCTGGGGCATAGAGCATATTTAGCCCTGGATTCCCACCTTCCTATTACATGGCCTAGCCTCTGGCACAGCATCTTGCGATGATCGATCGGTTACGTCTGGGGCCGGAAGCCCAGCGCTTTGTTGTCTCGCCCATCGTCATAGCCTATGATTATGACGATGGCGAGGGGGATGGGGGCGGTATGGCCCTGATAAGGCAGGCCGACGGGCGCACGGGCGTCGTCTGCGTGTACGAGGCCGAGGCGAGGTGGGACCCAAAGAGGAGGCAGTCTCGCTACGGCAGGCGCAGGCTGGTGGGCCACGTGGACCCAAAGGCCGGGGAGGTCGTGCCCAACAGGCCGACACGCGCGCCCGCGTCGTCCCCCGGGTCGCGCCGCGAGCTCCTCGGGGCGTGCGCGCTGCTCGACGCCGTGGCCGATGAGTCGGGGGTCGCCGCGGCGCTCAGGCGCGCGCTGCCCCGCAGCTGGAGGCGGGCGCTCACGGTGGCCTACTACATGGTCTGCGAGGGGCCCCGCCCCGCTCTCGAGGCTGCCCAGGTTCTGCGCCGCGCACGTGACGCCCGACGGCGCGCCGATCGTCCCCCCGGCGACCCTCGGGGCTGTTCGCGTCGACCGGCGGGCGGGAGCGCGACGCGTTCTGCTCGGCCCTCGCCGAACGGCACGGGCGGGGCGATCGGCTCTTTTACGGCACGACGTCGATGTCGTCGTACTTTGAGGCCCTCGCCCGGGCCAGGTGGGGCCGCGACGAGGACGGCGTTCCGCTGCCGCAGGCCGACCTGGCGATGCTCGTCGGCGGGGAGGGCGGGGTGCCGCTGTGCTACCGCAGGGTGGCGGACACCATGGCGGACGTGCCTGCGGTGAGGGCGCTGATCCGCGACATGGAGCCGTCCCTCGCCGGCGAGGTGCGCCTCGTGATGGACCGCGGGTTCTGGTCGGCCGCCAACGTCAACGCGATGATGGGGGGGCACCTCAAGTTCCTGATGGGCGTGCCGACGTCGCTGAGGCTGTACGCGGACGCGGTCGACGGTCATGGGGCCGAGCTCAGGACCAGGGGGAACCTCGACCCCTCCACCGGGCTCTACGGCATGCGGCTCGCCCACGGGTGGGACCACGGGGAGGCCCGGCCGCGCGGGGGCGACGTCGCCGGGGCGGGGCGCCGCGGCTACACCTGCCTGTTCTTCGACGCCCCCAGGGCTGCCGAGGCGGAGCGGCGGCTCGCGGGCCTGCTGCGCGAGCTGGCCTCGGAGCTGGCGGCGGGCAACCGCATCGAGTCACACGAGCGCTACTACGACCGGTACTTCGAGGTGAGGGGCGGGAGGCCCGTCGGCAGGGACGCGGCCATCGCGGCGGCCACGGCCCGCGCGGGGTACTTCGCGCTGTTCTCCAACGAGGCCATGGGACCCTTCGAGGCGCTTGCCATCTACCGTGACAAGGACGCCATCGAGAGGCGCCTCGGCGACGCCAGGTCCCTGCTCGGCTTTCGCACGCCGCCCGCGTCTGCCGAGGACACGCTTGCGGGGAGGCTGTTCGTGACGTTCGTCGCGCTCGTGCTCGCCGCCTGGCTGCGCCGCCGCATGCGCGAGACGGGGCTCGACGGCGACTACACCCTGGAGGGCCTGCTCGACGAGGTTGAGGCCATCGAGCGGCACGTGCGCGAAGGCCACAGGCCCAGGGTGCTGGGGGTCACCCCCAGGCAGGAGGCCGTGTTCGAGCGTCTGGGCTACGATCCTTCCGCCACGTCATGAGTCTTTGGGAATGTGGGAGCTTTGGGCCATCTGTCACTTGCCTTGTCGACGCGAAAGGGATAGACGCGCCAGTTGATGTAGCCCTGCATGCTGCCCATGGGCATCCCCGCGAAGAGCCGGAGACATCCCTTGGGCCATGAGCAGAGGCTGTTGACGGACTCCATCTTCTCCCGGTACTCGGGATCGCGGACGTCGGCCTTATGGGGCTCGGAGGCGGCTCCGGCATCCCTCGCCAAGCCGTTGCGGGCGCGCCTCCTGTCACGCGCGATGGTGGTGCCTTTGGCTACGTGGCCGCCGAGGGCCGCCTCCAGCTGGCGGGTCTCCGAATCTTCGGCCTCGGCGACACTGGGGCGACCGAGCACCACGCGCGGGAGGGCCACCGCCCCCGTGCGTGCGAGGTCACCGGGAGGCAGCGCGACATCTTCGACAGATTGGGCTACGGGTTGTCGGCCACGTCATCGCCCTCCGGGAGTTTGGGTTGTTTGAAGCAGATACGAGCTCGCTATGTTGCCATCTGCCAGTAGTCGGTCATTTCATTACCGCTGACAGGAAAAACCAGCGATCCTCTAGATTACCTAACGTATAGTCAGATACGTGCTGAAGCTGAGGCGCGTGGGCGTGAACGTGCCTGCAGACCTTGAGGCAGGTCTTCTACGGACGGAGGAAGAGATGGGTACGATGCAGCTGGCAGTCAAGAGAATGTTTCTGTGGGAGGCCTCTAAGCTACGACGTCTTCCTCTCCTGCCTGCGGTGCTGACAGCCGTCTGTCTGACGCTCGCCCTTGCGCTGAGTGCAACCCCCGCGCGGGCCGAGGTGAAGACGGGTACCATCGGCAAGGGTTGCTCTTACACGCTTGATGACTCCGGCAAGCTCACCATCTACCCCACGGACGGCGTGTCGGGGGAGATGGCTCCCGGTTATTCAACATGGTATGACGCTTTGCCTAGGGAGGATGTCAGGTCGATGGTCATCGAGAGGGGCGTCTCGGCGCCTGAGGACTCCAGCTGCCTTTTCAAGGCCTGGCACCGGATGGAGACCCTCGACCTCTCGGGCCTCGACACCTCACAGGTCACAAACATGGGGGAC
>ERZ772967.1151-NODE-1151-length-18602-cov-3.613091_pt1 | contig 18602 bp, 13 predicted proteins | sample MGYA00511677_ERZ772967 | MGnify/ENA primary metagenome ERZ772967 (study PRJEB29015, sample SAMEA2737931) | human oral metagenome | biome: human oral; feature: human-associated habitat; material: dental | place: China | collected 2146 ...
CGCACGCATTTGGAGGCACAGGAGTTTTTGCACCCGGAGGAGAGCGCGTTTTATGATCCGTTTCGAATGGAGGGGATGGAGGCTGCTGCTGCCCGCATCCAATATGCTGTCAAACATGGTGAAAAAATTGTAGTCTACGGGGATTATGATGTTGACGGAATGACATCGACGGCACTTTTGACTAAAAATCTTCGAGCATTGGGCGGAGATGTTTCCTACTATATTCCAAATAGATTTACGGAAGGGTATGGACTGAATCTGCCGGCCATGCAGGCAATCCATGCAGATGGGTGTGCGCTCCTTATTACCGTAGACTGTGGTATATCCTCCCTCGTTCCTGTTCAGGAAATGCAAGGAGCAATGGATATTATTATCACGGATCATCATTTGCCTGGGGCTATGCTGCCGCCTGCGCTTGCCGTTCTTGATCCACATCGTGCAGATTGTTCCTATCCCGATAAGAATCTTGCCGGTGTCGGGGTTGCATTTAAGCTTTGTCAGGCACTTTGGCAAAAGCATGGAAAGATGGACCATCCGGATGATTTGGATCTTGTTGCCCTCGGCACCATCTCTGATCTCGTGCCTCTTACCGGAGAGAATCGAAAGATTGCCAAATTGGGACTGCAGCATATGTCAGAGCACGCCTGTACCGGCATTCAGGCATTGATTTCGATTGCCGGACTGGATGGGAAAGCGATTCATACAGGGCAGGTATCTTTTCAGCTTGCCCCGCGGCTCAATGCTGCCGGACGTATGGACACTGCGCTGCGCGGTGTAGAACTTCTCATGGAGAAGGATATGATGCGGGCTGTGCATCTTGCATCAGAGATGAATGCGCTCAATATAGAGCGGCAGGACCTTGAGCAGAGGATTCTTGACGAGGCACGGGATGAAATTGGTGACGTTACGCCATATACACCTGCCATTATTGTGGCAGGTGATGATTGGAATGCAGGTGTCATTGGCATTGTAGCATCGCGTCTCGTTGACCAATACTACCGCCCCAGCATTGTATTTACGCTGCACGGGGATCTGTATAAAGGATCGTGCCGCAGTATTGCAGGGCTGCATATGTATGAAGCGCTTTCTGCGTGCCGTGCATATCTGATCCAGTTTGGTGGGCATGAGATGGCAGCGGGGCTTTCACTTCGTCCGGATCAGTTGGAACCATTTAGCAAAGCATTTTCGCAGTATGTGCGGCAGCATCTTTCCAGGATGGATTTTATGCCCAAAGTTCGCATTGAGACACTTATTTCTCCGATGGACTGGACGGTTGATATGGTGGAACAGGTATCTCTTATGGAACCTTATGGCATGGGAAATCCAAGACCTATCTTTGGATGGAAAAATATTCGTCCCCGCGCAGCTTTCGCCATTGGGTCAGAGGGGAAACATCTCCGCATGGAACTGGGTGCAGCAGGGCACAGCGTCAAAGGGTTATATTGGAACTACGGTATGCTTTCTGAGGTGGTGACGGAGGAGTATATGGATCTTGCATATACGCCGAGCATCAATGAATGGAATGGCGTGCGTTCCGTGCAGTGTATGGTAGAATCCCTGCGTCCTGCGGAAGGCGAACTCATATTTCCGACGCGAGAGATCTTAAAGTCGCTGTACCGTTATCTCCATGGCGTACAGAACCATAAAGGCTGCATTCCCTATACCCCTCCAATACTTACACGCAAATATGCGCATGCGGTGGAACATATATCGCTTTATACAGTGACGTGTGCAGTTCAAATTTTTCAAGAACTTGGTATTTTGATGAGGCTGCCGCATCATACAGGGTGGCAGATGCGCACCATGTCCGGAAAAGCAAAACTTTTAGATGCGCCGACCTATCGATGGCATCAAGACATAAAGGGGGTCGTGGGTCATGTCGAATGATATGCAGGTGGGGGTCACCCTTGAGATGATTCTGGAGAGGGTGCGCCAATATCAGGCAGATGCTGATATTGAAAAGATCAAGAAAGCCTATTATTTTGCCGAAAATGCTCATCGAGGGCAGGTGCGTATTTCCGGTGAGGCCTATATCATCCATCCGCTGCATGTAGCCTATATTCTAACGACACTTCATATGGATGACGAAACGATATGTGCAGCGCTGCTTCATGATGTCGTGGAGGATACCCCTGCTACACTTGAGGAGATGGATGAGAAGTTTGGGAAAACCGTTGTAGCACTCATTGATGGTGTGACGAAGCTTGGACGCATTGAATATATGTCCAAGGAAGATGTAAAGCTTGAAAACTATCGCAAGATGTTTCTTGCGATGGCGAAGGATATTCGAGTTATCATGATTAAGCTTGCCGACCGGCTGCATAATATGCGGACACTCAAATATATGCGTGAGGACAAGAGGCGGCGCATCGCAAAAGAAACCATCGAGGTATATGCGCCGCTTGCAAACCGGCTTGGCATCTCCAGCATCAAGATTGAACTGGAGGATCTGTGCCTGCGTTTTCTCGAACCATCCGTATATTACAGCCTTGTGGAGGAGGTCAAACATAAGCGCAAGGAGCGCCAAGAATTTATTCTGGATTCAATACAGCAGATTAAGGAAAAGCTTGAAGCTGCCGGGATTGAGGCAGAAATCAAGGGGCGTGCGAAGCATTTCTACAGCATCTACAAGAAGATGAAGCGCGATCAGAAGGACATCAGCGAGATCTACGACCTGTCGGCTCTGCGCGTGCTCGTCGACTCCGTCAAGGACTGCTACGGCGTGCTCGGCATCATTCATGCGATGTGGAAGCCGCTGCCCGGCCGCTTCAAAGACTACATTGCCATGCCGAAGTCGAACGGCTACCAGTCCCTGCACACGACCGTGATCTGCCGCGGCTATCCGCTTGAGATTCAGATCCGCACGTTTGCCATGCACAAGGTTTCGGAGTACGGGGTTGCCGCGCATTGGAAGTATAAGGAAGCGGGCAAGAGCGTCGGCGCGACGCGCGAGTACGATCAGAAAATGTCGTGGCTGCGTCAGATGGTCAGCCTGCAGCATGAGCTGGACGATCCGCGCGAATACTTCGAGGCTCTGAAGGTCGATGTCTTTTCCGACGAGGTATTCGTATTCACACCTAAGGGAGATGTCGTCGATCTGCCCAAGGGATCGATTCCCATAGATTTCGCCTACCGCATCCACACGGAAGTCGGGCATCACTGCGTGGGCGCCAAGGTCAACAGCAAGATCGTGCCGCTCGAATACAAGCTGAAGAACGGCGACATCGTTTCCATCATCACGAATAAATCGAACAACGGGCCGAGCCGCGATTGGCTCAACATCGTTGCATCCTCGGAGACGCGCACGAAGATACGCTCGTGGTTCAAGAAGCAGCGCAAGGAAGAAAATATCGCGCGCGGCATGGACATGATGGAGAAGGAGGCCAAGCATCTCGGCTATGTACCAAAGGAGATCTTGAAACCCGAGCGCCTTGAACTTTTGGCGAAGAAGCTCAATATCCCGCAGGTAAATGACCTCCTGGCATCCATCGGCTACGGCGGCATAACGCTCAACGGCATCCTGGGAAAGCTCATCGAAATGCACAAGCAGGATCTGCAGAAGGCGACGCCGCCCGATATTTCCCAAATGCTCAGCGAACTAAAGCAGCCGCTCAAGAACCGCAAGAAGAAGGCGAGCCACGGCATCCTCGTGGAAGGGGAGGGCGGCTTCCTCGTGCGTCTGGCACGCTGCTGCAATCCGATTCCGGGCGATCCGATCACGGGCTACATCACGCGCGGGCGCGGCGTTTCCGTGCATCGTTCGGATTGCCCGAATCTCTTGAACGATATGGACTTCTCGCGCGTCATCGAGGTCAACTGGGATGTCGGCCTCGACAAGGTATATACGGTGCAGATCGAGATCGTCTGCAACGATAAGACGGGCATGCTCGCCGAACTTTTCGCGCTGCCTGCCGAGATGAAGGTCAACATCAGCTCACTCACGGCGAAGACGAACAAGACGAACAGAACCTCAATCGTCAATATGGGGCTTGATGTGCGAAACTCGCAGCAGGTGGCGCAGATCATGACGAAGATCCGCCGCATGAAGGACGTCTACAGCGTATCGCGCTCTCTGGGCACGTCAGCAAAGGATGATGAATTATGAGTTTGAACATGAAGGCGCTCGTGGTAGGGGCGCTCGGCGTCAACTGCTATATTCTGCATGAGGAAGGAAGCAAAGAGGCGATAGCGATCGATCCGGGCGGCAGCGAAGAGACTGTATGGCAGCATATCCAAGAAGATGGACTGAACCTCAAGGCGATTCTCAACACACATGCCCATGCCGACCATATCGGCGCCATCGACTTTCTGCGCGAGGAAACGGGCGCGAAGCTCTATATCCATGAGGCTGATGCGCCGATGCTCCTCGATGCGCGAAAGAACTTGTCCGCCTTTATGGGCGTGCCGATCGTGACGCGCCCCGCCGATATCCTCTTGAAGGGCGGCGAGGTCTTGGAGATCGGCGGCATGAAGTTCACCGTGCTCCATACGCCCGGACATTCCCCAGGCGGTGTCTGCTACCTCATGGAAGATCGCGTTTTCAGCGGCGACACGCTGTTTGCTGAATCCGTCGGCAGGACGGATTTTCCCGGCTCGTCCACCGAGGATCTCTTGGCATCCGTCAAAGAAAAGCTCATGACGCTGCCCGACGAACTTGCCGTATACTGCGGGCATGGCCCGGCGACGACAATCGGGCATGAGAGAAAGTGCAATCCCTATATCAATGGCTTTGGTTTCATGTAGAAGCAAGGGGATGCGGCGTCTTGCGACTGAGTTTTGCCGCTCATGGATTCCTGATCGGCAGAAGAGTAACAGATACATGTGCCTGTCCTTTTCGTGTCTGATTTTATTTTACAGTGAACCTTTTCTGTGAAGTTTGAACTGATTGAATAAATGTTTGTATTCTTTGATACTTTTTGCTACAATAGCTTATAAAGACTTTGAATTGGCAGATACTTTCAATGTCTGCTCATTTTTCATGTAAGGACGGCGCACAATGTCCACAAAGTGGACGTTTGTGCGTGTAGTTTCGCAACAAATCGTAAAGGAGTATGGTCATGGCTAAAATAACAATGGAGGATCTGAGAAAGAGGCTGCAGGAACGTCAGCATAAGATGACGCCGCAGCGGCAGATCGTTCTGCAGGTTTTCATGGATCGTCCTGGCCAGCATATCAGCGCGGAGGACGTGCACATGATCTTGCGCGCCAATCATTCGGAAATCGGCTTGGCTACTGTCTATCGCAGCTTGGAGCTTCTCGTCGAGCTGGGGCTTCTGCAGAAGATGGAGTTCGGCGACGGCTGCAGCCGCTACGAGATCTCGGATCTCAATCCCGGCGAGCATCAGCATCATCACTTGATTTGCCTGAGCTGCGGCAAGGTCACTGAGTTTTCTGAGGATCTTCTGGAGAATCTTGAGAAGAAGGTTGCCGATGAATGTGACTTCCAGATCGAGGATCATCAAGTCAAGCTGTTCGGTTACTGCAAGGAGTGCCGCAAGCATTGATTGTTCGACGTTTCTTGCTCGACCGAAAAGAGGAGGTCATCGTCAAGCTCGTGCGCGAGCTTTTGGAACTCTTCAAGATTTGGGTGTTGGATATTGAAGAGGAGTGCGGCGAGGAACAGGCGGATTTTGCCGTATTGTCCGTGCGGCATGAAATTGCCATGGATCCTGTGCCTGCAGTTCATACGGAACTTCTTGCTGTGGAGGAGACGGGGGAGGAACGGCGCTTTTCTATAGGGGGCGCCGCAAGGCAGAGCGAAAAGGCGATGGCGGCTGTCCATCGCCTCGTCAAGCTCAACCTCTACCGTCTCTTTCGTACGCATTTCGATATGCCTGCGGCGGCATGGGGCATCTTGCACGGCGTCCGCCCGACGAAGATCGTGCATCGCTTCATCGAAGCGGGACTTTCGCGCGAGGAGATCGTTGCGCGCCTTTTGGAGGACTACGAGGTTTCTTTGGAGAAGGCTTCGTACATGACGGCGATGGCGTTTCGCCAGAGACCGTTCCTGCAGACGTCGGACGAGCGGACGATCAGCGTCTACGTTGGCATACCGTTCTGCCGCTCGCGCTGCCTTTACTGCTCGTTTCCCGCCTACATCCTGCCGAATGATGAGCAGCTCAGCGCTTTTTTTGCCGCATGGGACAAGGATCTCGCAGCGGCGAAGCGTGAGATCGAGCGGCATCGCCTGAAGGTGCAGAGCATCTATATCGGCGGCGGTACGCCGACGAGTCTCAGCAATGCGGATTTCGAACGTATGCTTTCCCTTGTCGAGGGAGCTTTCTATGGCGAGCATACGGGCGAATTCACTGTGGAGGCGGGGCGTCCCGATACGATGACGCCGGAAAAGGCGCTCTCAATGAAGAAGCATCGCGTGAGCCGCGTCAGCGTGAATCCGCAGACGATGCAGCAGCGCACCTTGGAGCGCATCGGCAGGGCGCATACGCCCGAAGACATCGTTCGCATGTTCCGCCTGCTGCGCGAGACGGGCGATTTTTCCATCAACATGGACGTCATCCTCGGATTGCCGGGGGAGATGCGCTCGGACGTCGCCGATACGATGGCGAAGGTTCTCGCGCTCGCTCCCGACGACGTGACGCTTCACTCGCTCGCCTTGAAGCGCGGCTCGAAGCTTAAGATGCACTTGGAAGAATATGAGCTTCCGAATGACGCCGAGGTGCAGGCGATGTTTCGGACGGCGATGGAGCAGGTGCAGGACGAGGGTTTTTTGCCGTACTATCTCTATCGGCAGGGCTATATGAGCGGGCAGATGGAAAATGTCGGCTGTGCGCGTCCGGGCGCTGAGAGCATGTACAATATGCAGATCATGGACGAGCATCAGACGATCCTAGGCATCGGCTGCGCCGCGACGAGCAAGATCATGAATTTCCGCACGAAGAGGCTCAAGGCGTCGTTCAACGCCAAGGATTTTCATACTTATGTGCGCGATATCGACGATTATATCGCGAAGCGATCCGCTCTTTTAGCGGAGGCTTACGGAGATGAGGGGGAGGAAGAAACGTGTTGATCAACGGACCGCGCGGCACGAAGGATATTTTGCCTGATACGGTCGCACAATGGACGCATGTGGAGAAGGTGATCCGTGAGCTATGTGCGCGATACGGGTACCATGAAATCCGCACGCCGATTTTCGAGCATACGGAGCTTTTCCTGCGCGGCATCGGCGAGACGACCGACGTCGTGGAAAAGGAGATGTATACGTTCACCGATCGAGGCGAGCGCAGCCTTACGCTGCGGCCGGAGAATACGGCGTCCGTCGTGCGCTCGTACCTGCAGAACAAGCTCTATGCGGCGGACGCTCTCGTGAAGCTCTTCTACATCGGCTCAATGTTCCGCTATGACCGTCCGCAGGCGGGACGCTACCGCGAGTTCCACCAGTTCGGCGTGGAGGCTTTGGGCGAGGCAAGTCCTGCAGTTGACGCAGAAATCATCGTGCTTGCCGTCGAATTCCTGCGCGCTCTCGGCTTGCAGGAGCTGAAGCTGCATCTCAATTCCGTCGGCTGTCCCAAGTGTCGTCCCGTCTATCGCGAGAAATTGCAGGAGTTCTTCCGCCCGCATCTCGAAGAGCTTTGTACGGACTGCCGCTCGCGTTTCGAGCGCAATCCGCTGCGCCTCCTCGACTGCAAGAACGAGCATTGCCATGCACTCGCTGAGGACGCGCCGCGCATCACGGACTGCCTTTGCGACGAGTGCCGCACGCATTTCGCTGAGGTGCAATCGTATCTTACGGCGGCAGGTGTTCCCTTCGAGCTTGATGCGAATCTCGTGCGCGGCCTCGACTACTATACGAAGACGGCTTTCGAGGTCAAGTACACGCCGCTCGGTGCGCAGAGCGCCGTGGCGGGCGGCGGGCGCTACGACGGACTCGTCGAGGAGGTCGGCGGACCGCCGACGCCCGGGATCGGCTTTGCCGTGGGGCTTGAGCGCGTGCTGCTCGCGCTCGAAAAACAGGGGCTTTTGCCCGAGGAGCGAGAAGCGGTCGACGTCTTCGTCGTCGCCTTGGGCGAGGAGGCGAGGATTCCTGCCTTCAAGCTTCTGCACGAGCTTCGCGCGGCGAAACTCTCCGCTGCCATGGACTTCGCAGGGCGCAGCATGAAGGCGCAGATGAAGCAGGCAAACAAGAAGAACGCCCGCTTCGTGGCGATCTTAGGGGAAGATGAGGTCAAGGAGGCTTCTGCCCTCTTGAAGGATATGAAGACGAGCGAGCAGAAGAAGCTCGCTTTGAAGGATTTTGTTCCTGCATTATGTGTTGAGGTGAAGAATTGATGGAAACATTGGAAGGCATGAAGAGGACGCGCCATTGCGGCGAGCTGCGTGAGGGTGATGTCGGCGCCGAGGTCGTGCTCTCGGGCTGGGTATCGAGGAGAAGGGATCACGGCGGTCTGATCTTCGTCGATATGCGCGACCGCTCGGGGTTCGTGCAGGTCGTCTACGATGAGGCGGCGATGGGCAAGGACGCGTTCCACAAGGCGGAAACCCTGCGCAACGAGTTCGTCATCGGCGTGCGCGGCAAGGTGCGCGCGCGCTCGGAGGATACGGTCAATCCGCATATCGAGACGGGCAAGATCGAGGTCGTCTGCGAGGAGCTGCGCATCCTGAATACGGCGAAGACGCCGCCCTTCTACATCCAGGACAACATCGACGTCGACGAAACGCTGCGCCTCAAGTATCGCTATCTTGACCTGCGCCGTCCCGAGATGCAGGCGAATCTCATGCTGCGCCACCGCGTGACGAAGATCATGCGCGACTTCCTCGACCGTCATGAATTCATCGAGATCGAGACGCCGATGCTCTGCAAGAGCACGCCCGAGGGCGCACGCGACTTCCTTGTGCCGAGCCGTCTGAATCCCGGCAAGTTCTACGCACTGCCGCAGTCGCCGCAGATCTTCAAGCAGATTCTCATGGTCGCAGGCTTCGAGAAGTATTTCCAGATCGTGCGCTGCTTCCGCGATGAGGATCTGCGCGCCGATCGACAGCCCGAGTTCACGCAGCTCGATATCGAGACGTCCTTCCTCGATGAGAACGACATCTTGGAGTTGATGGAAGGGCTCGTCGCGGAGCTTTTCGACAAGACGCTCGGCATCAAGCTCGAAACCCCGTTCCTGCGCATGAAGTGGGACGAGGCGATGGAGCGATTCGGCTCAGACAAGCCCGATCTTCGCTTCGGCATGGAGCTCATGGACATCTCGGAGTACGTCAAGGGTTCGGACTTCAAGGTCTTCTCCTCCGTCCTCGAAAACGGCGGACAGGTCAAGGTCATCAACGTCGAGGACTATGCGAATATCCCGCGCCGTGAGCTGGACGGTCTCGTGCAGTATGTGCAGGGTTACGGCGCGAAGGGTCTCGCTTGGATTCAGTACACGGAAGAGGGCGTGAAGTCGCCGTTCAAGAAGTTCTACGCCGATGAAGTTTTCGAGAAGATCAAGGAGGCCTGCCATGCCAAGACGGGCGATCTCCTGCTCGTCATCGCGGACAAGCCGCTCGTCGTCGCACAGGCGCTCGGCGAACTGCGCCTTGAGATGGCGCGCCGCCGCGGCCTCATCGATGCCGATGCGCTGAAATTCCTCTGGGTCACGGACTTCCCGATGTTTGAATACAACGAGGAAGAGAAGCGCTGGAAGGCCATGCACCATCCGTTCACGGCGCCGCGCCGCGAGGATGTCGAGTACTTGATGTCCGACCCCGGAAGGGTCAAGGCGAACGCTTACGACATGGTTCTGAACGGCGTCGAGATCGGCGGCGGCAGTCTGCGCATCTATCAGGGAGATTTGCAGGAGAAGGTCTTCGAGGCCATCGGGCTCACGCAGGAAGAGGCGCGTCAGAAGTTCGGCTTCATGATGGACGCCTTCGAGTACGGCACGCCGCCGCACGGCGGTATCGCTTTCGGTCTCGACCGCCTCGTCATGCTCATGGCGAAGCGTCGCTCGATCCGCGACGTCATCGCGTTCCCCAAGACGCAGAGCGCTTCGGACGTGATGTCGCACGCGCCGTCCGAGGTCGACGCCAAGCAGCTGCGCGAGCTTTATGTGCGCTCGACGGCGGTCAAGAAGGAAGAGAAGAAGTAGGCAGTCAGCCGCAAGATATAAAAAATCCCCATGCAGGGCATGGGGATTTTTTATGTTCGGCTTATTTCTTGAGCGCTTCCTTCAAGATCGCCGTGCAAGCCTGCTGCGCAACGCGCAGCACGTCGGTGTAGACCTTGTTGTAGAGCTCGCCGCCGTCGACGACGCCGCGGCCGTTCTGCGTGATGAAGAACTTCTTCGGACGATCCTCGAAGGCCTTGTCCGCTTCAGCAAATTTCGCCTCGACCAGCTTCTCCAGTTCCTGCTCTGTCAAAATAAGTCACCTCTTTCTATAATTATACCTTATATTATACATCATTTTGATTGATTGTAAAGGAAGTGCTGATAAAATGAGAAAGCGCGATAAAGTTCATTCAAACACCTCGTTGGAATGCTCAGGAAGAGTCCCTCTCTGCTCGGATATAGGGGAAATAGCTGCGGTAAGCGGCGGGTACACTGTAGGTGTCGATGATTTCTTGCGCCGTCGCCCAGAGGAGCGGCGGCATTTTTGTCGCAGTGGTGTAAGGGGCGACTGCTTCATGAAGCGACGAGGCAGAAGAGCAAGTGTTCGTCGCGGCATCTTCGCTTGCCTCGGGCGTGGCTTTCGCAAGAAGAGATGCACCCCCGCTCGAAGACTCTGCTAGATTGACGTGCCAGCCGACCATCTGCCATGTGATATGGGAAAAGATATGCTGTGCGGAAGGAAGCTTCTGAAGTTTCAGTGGGATGAACCCAGTGATTTTCAGCGCTTTCTCCGCCTCTTCCTTTTTGAGATGCCCTTCCATGGCAGGGAAGCCCCACAATCCCGCGAGAAGTCCCTGCGGGGGGCGTTTTTCCAAGGCTATTCTGCCACCTTTCGATAGCAGAAAGATCGTGAGCTTTTCCGTACGTCGTCTTTTGGGCGGCGTTTTTTTTGGCAATTCCGCTTGCAGACCGGTCTCTTTGGCGAGGCATAGGCGCTCAAGCGGACAGGTAGGACAGCGGGCGGCGCCGCGCGGCAAGCAGATGAGGGCGCCGAGTTCCATCAAGGCTTGGTTGAAGTCTCCAGCATTTTCGGGCAGACGTGCGAGAAGTGCATCCTCGACGATGCGCTTTGTGCGCTCTTTCAATATGTCGGCAGAGCAGGCGAGGAGGCGCATGATGACGCGCAGCACATTGCCGTCGACGGCAGGGCGGCGCTCACCGAAAGCGATGGAAGCTACGGCGCCAGCTGTGTAGCGGCCGATCCCGGGCAGCGCGAGCAAGTCGTCGAAGTGTGCGGGCACATTACCGCCGTAGTCACGGCAGATGAGACGTGCGGCATCCTGTAGGTGACGTGCGCGACTATAGTAGCCGAGACCTTCCCATAGCTTCATCAGCGTGGTTTCGTTGGCATGAGCGAGGGAACGCACGTCGGGCAGTGCGGCGACGAAGCGTTCGAAGTATGGCTTAACTGCTTCGACGCGTGTTTGCTGCAGCATGATTTCGGACACCCATACGCGATATGGCGTAGGCTCTTCGCGCCACGGCAGCACACGCTTCTCACTTTTGAACCAGCGCAAGAGAGGCTGTGCTATGTTGTCGAGCGTTTCTGTATTCTTCAAGATGCTTTCTGTTAGGCATGGTTTTTCCATTTTTGCACTCTTTTCGATACCAGTGTGTTATGCATAATGTCAATCACATTACAGGGTACAGGTCTCTCGGGATTTTTGCAATACCCTGTGGAGGAAATATGCTATAAAAATTTGCACGGAAGGGAAATATCCTGCACCGTGATATATGCTTCTTGATTTTCCACGCGCGATAGCTTAACATGGAAGGGCGATATGAGAAAGGGGTGGAAGATCGAGTCATGACGAAGTTTGTTTTCGACCTCGACGGAACGCTTACGAAGGAGGAGACGCTTCCCATCATCGCCAAACATTTTTCATTGAAGGAAGAGATTGAAGAACTTACTCGACAGACGGTCATGGGAGATATTCCTTTCGTTGAATCGTTTATCCGGCGCGTTTCCATCTTGGGGAAATTGCCGGTCGATGAGGTTGATGCACTTCTGGCGGATGTGGAACTTCATGAGTCTATTGTGGAGTTCATCCAGAAGAATCGTGAGCATTGTGCCATCGCTACGGGGAATCTCTCGTGCTGGGTCGCGAAGCTCGTTGCGAGGATTGGCTGCAAGACGTATTGTTCCGAGGGAAAGGCGGAGAACAATAGGGTGGTGGAACTGACGAACATCATCAAGAAAGAGGATGTCGTCGAAAAATTTCGCGCTGAGGGGCATCGCGTCGTCTTCATTGGTGATGGTCACAACGATGTAGAGGCGATGCGCGCCGCTGATGTCGCGATTGCCTCCGGTCTTACGCATACTCCGACGTCGAGTGTCATTTCCGTGGCAGATTATCTCGTTCAGGATGAGATGGAATTGTGCAGCCGCTTGAAGCAGCTATTGCGCTCTGCAGCGCCGTGATGAAGGAAAATGCCTAGCGTCAAGAAAGGGAATCAGAAAATAAATGTTGCGGTTCTCCCGTAGAAACGGGAGAACCGCAACATTTATAGAATCGTTTTCTTGCTTCGTACGGTGCAGATGTCAGACGTGGAAGCGACCGACGGTCTCCTTCAGCTCGTGGGCGAGCTGCGACAGTGTCTGGCTCGCTGCAGCGATTTCCTGCGTTGATGCGGCCTGCTCCTCAGAGACAGCAGAGACATTCTCGGCCTCCTTGCGCACATCGTTCGAGGCGTTCTTGATTTCCTGTACGGAGGAGACGGTCTGTGCGCTGCCCTGGCGCACGCGCTGCGCCAACGTCTCGATGCTCGTGACGCGCTCTGAGAGTCCCTGCACGAGTTCGGCGATGCGGTCGAACTTTTTGCCCGCTTCGTTGACTTGCGTGACGCCGTCGCCGACTCGTTCCTTCTGCTGCTGCATGATGGAGAAGGTGCGCTCGATCTGGGAAGAGTTTTCCGTGATGAGCGTCGTGATTTGCTGCGCTGCCGTTTCCGACTGCTCGGCGAGCTTTCGCACCTCTTCAGCAACGACGGCGAAGCCCTTGCCCGACTCGCCGGCGCGTGCAGCCTCGATGGCGGCATTCAAGGCGAGGAGGTTCGTCTGACTGGCAATCTGGGTAATCATCTCGACGATCTCGGATATGCGCTTCGAGCCTTCATAGAGAGAGTTGACAGCATCGGCGACTTCTGCCGTACTGCTGTTGATAGTTTTCATTCCCTCGACGGCGACGTGAAGGCCGCTCTGGCCTTCCGTCGTAGCCTTGTGCGTCTCGGCGGCGGAGGCGGCGACATCGTGGATGACATTGACGACTTGATTCATTTCATCGGACATCGCGTTTACGGAGTCGATGGAGCGGTCGACGATGTCATTTTGCTGCTGTGCGCTCTGGGCAATATGAGTCACAGCTTCCGCTGCGCTTTGCGAAGCATTGGCGGATTGGCCAGCCGATGAGGTCAGTTCCTCGGAGGATACAGCGAGCTGATCGGCAGCCTTGAGAGAGCGCTGCACGAGGTCGTGCAGGTTCTTGGACATCTTGGCAAAGCTTTGATGAAGCCGGCCGATTTCATCTTGACGATCCGTGTCGCTGAACTTATGCGACAAGTTGCCCTCTGCCACCTGCTCGGCAATCTTGCCGAGTTCCGTGATCGGCGTTGCAATCGAACGCGTGATGTAAAGGATGATGGAGATGAGCATGGCGATCGAGAGGATGATGATGACGGCGACGACTGCGCCCATCTTCATGATCGGGGCAAGAATTTCTGACTTTGGCACTTCGAGCACGAGCACCCAGCCTGTATCGCCGACCGGGGCGGAGGCAAAGAGCATCGTCGTACCGTCCTCGCTCCAGGAGGCGATGGTCGGTTTGCCCTTGAAGAAGGCCTTGATCGCGTCGGCATTTTCCTTCTGGTCGAGAATCGTGTCGTCGATCGTCTTCGATTTGTGCGAGATGAAGTTGCCGTCCTCGTTGAGAAGGAAGGCGCCGCCCGTTTCTCCTACCTTGATGGCGGAGACGAAATCCTTCACGGCATCGAGCGAGAGATCGAAGCCCGCGACGCCTGCGACCTGACCGTTTTGGCGAAACGCCGAGCTGAAGCTCACGACAGGCTTGTGATCGGTCTTCGTCAGGTAGATCTTCGAGATCATGACTTCCTGCGATCCTGCCGCATCCTTGTACCAGGCGCGTCCCGTCGCATCGAAGGTGGGATCCGATGTCTTGTCCGCGCCGTCAATGAAGGGCTGGTTTGGAAAGCCGATGAAGAAATCCCCGATGCCGTTCTTGTTGGCAAAATAGTTCGCCGTCGTCTGCATGTCCTCGTATGAGGGGAGCTTCGCATCCCAAGCGCGCGTCACGGCGGCGAGCATTTCTTTCTTGCCGATTAGCTTGCCGTTGATGTCGCTCGCGTGATGGGTTGCCATTTCTGTCATTTCCTGTTCCATGGAATCCATGAGGATTTCATAGACAATGCCCGCCATGACGATGAAGACCAGGAGGACAGGCGTGCCAATCAGGGCGATCATCCTTGTTTTCAAATTCATGATAGTGACTCCTTTCTTTTCCTTTGCTGCGTCTTGGATATCGGCAAAAGGATTATCTTTCGGTCGCCTTTCCAAGTGTTCATGGCAGAATCGTCATGATGAATACGATAGAACATAAGGAAATTGACTCGTATTCGCTTATATCCTTATTACGAGATTAGATTCTGTTTTCCTGCCGGCGATATATAAAATCCGAGAAATCTCCCAGAAAAAGAAATTTTTAGGTTTTTCCAGCAAGAAGAAGGAGGGATTTCTCATGTAAGAGCGCATAGTCCGTGAAGCGGGTGTTTGTGTGTCGTAAATTCGCAAAGTAACTTTCACCAATGCAAGCCTGTAGGATTTAGTCAGAGAAAGCCGGCGGCGGTACATGAGAAAGGCATTGGAGCTTGTATGGGATGGATGTCCGAAGCACACAACTAAAAAAGCGGATTGTCTGCCTCCTTCGGACTTGACTTCTTAAATTTTCGTGGTAAAATACTTCTGTATGAGTCGTAGCAAGCGCATCCATTAGCCCCGGAGCGCCGGCGGGCCATCATCTATGAAAATAATGCATTACAATAGGTTGAGGGAGGATTCGCATGAAGACGACATTTATGGCGAATGCAGCGAATATCGAACGCAAGTGGTATGTTGTCGACGCTGCCGGCCAGACGGTAGGTCGCTTGGCGGCGGAAGTCGCCAAGGTGCTTCGCGGCAAGAACAAGCCGACCTTCACTCCGCATGTTGATACAGGTGATTTCGTTATTGTGATCAACGCGGAGAAGGCGGTCTTTACAGGCAAGAAACTCACGGATAAGATGTATTTCCGTCATTCCGGATATCCGGGTGGCACGACGTTCACAGCGGCAGGAAAGCTCATGGAGAAAGCTCCGGAGAAAGTCATTGAAAAAGCGGTGCGCGGCATGTTGCCGAAAAATCGCCTCGGTGCACAGATGTACCGTAAGCTCAATGTCTATGCTGGTTCGGAACACCCCCACGCAGCGCAGAAGCCCGAAGTGCTCGCGCTCGACATCCGTTGATTTCTGGAAGGAGGAGCTTTAATCCATGGCATTAGTCAGCTATTACGGCACGGGTCGCAGGAAGACCTCGGTCGCTCGCGTTCGCTTGGTTCCCGGTGACGGCAAGGTCACGATCAACGGCCGCGATATGGAAGAGTATTTCGGTCTCAAGACGCTTGAGCTCATCGTTCGTCAGCCGTTGAACCTCACCGATACGGTGGACAAGTACGATGTCATTGCTAACGTCAAGGGCGGCGGTGCGTCGGGTCAGGCAGGTGCAATCCGCCACGGCATCACGCGTGCCCTGATGGAACTCGATGGAGAGCTTCGTCCGGCATTGAAGAAGGCAGGTTTCGTCACGCGTGATCCGCGTGAGAAAGAGCGCCGCAAGTACGGTCTCAAAAAAGCTCGCAAGGCCTCGCAGTTCTCGAAGCGCTGAGCGCACAGAATCGCACATCAAAATGCAAAATCCCGCCATCCAAGCGATGGCGGGATTTTGCATTTATCTTGATGCGCCGAAGCTGCAGTTGTCCTCACGCTACAGATGCGTAGCCAATCAGTCTGCGCCCTTCGGGCTTGACTTCTTGGGGTTTCATGGTAGAATAGAGTGCGTCAAGAGAATATGGATCCACTGGGGGAGCATTTGCTGAGAGGCTTGCGCGTGACGAAGCCGACCCTTGGAACCTGTCGGGGTAATACCTGCGTAGGGAAGTGGGCGTTTCTGAGAATCTTAAGGGAGCTGCCCGGCTTTGCGGGCAGCTCCTTTCTGCTGTTGCGCTGCTGTGGATTCGTTGATGTGAAATGGTTTCATGCTATTTGCAAGGAGGAATATCATGGCAACGCAGATGCAGTATGCAAGAGAGGGGAAGATTACCGACGCTATGCGGCAGGTGGCGGAGGCGGAGCAGCTGACGGCAGAAAATATCCGCGAGCGTGTAGCGAAGGGGACGGTAGCAATCTGTGCCAACGTCAATCATGTTGGCCTGAAGCCTGCGGGCGTCGGTGCGGGACTGCGCACGAAGGTCAATGCGAATATTGGCACGTCGAGCACGTTTCCCGACATCGGGCCAGAACTTGAGAAGCTCGATGCGGCCGTGCGCGCAGGTGCGGATTCCGTCATGGATCTCTCGACGGGAAATAACATCGACGAGTCGAGGCGGCGCATCATCGCTCATTCGCCCGTTATGGTCGGCACAGTGCCTCTTTACGAGGCGACGGTCACGGCGATCAAGCGACACGGCGCCGTGGTAGAGATGACGGCGGATGACATCCTGCAGACGATTGAGCGGCAGGCGAAAGATGGTGCAGACTTCATGACGCTGCACTGCGGGCTGACGCTCGAAGCTGTGCGCAACCTGCGCGAAGAGGGGCGCGTCATGGACATCGTGAGCCGCGGCGGATCTTTTATCGCGGGCTGGATGCTCTACAACGAGAAGGAAAATCCGCTCTATACGCATTTCGATGATATCCTCGACATCTGTGAGAAGTACGATTCGACAATCAGTCTGGGGGACGGCCTGCGGCCCGGCTGTCTTGCTGACGCGACGGATCGTGCGCAGATCACGGAACTCGTGAATCTCGGAGCACTCGTTGATCGCGCGTGGAAGCGCGGCGTGCAGGTCATGGTCGAAGGTCCGGGTCACATGCCGTTCGACCAGATTGCGGCGAACATGAAGCTCGAAAAGAGGCTGTGCCACGACGCGCCGTTCTACGTACTCGGTCCTTTGGTGACAGATGTCGCGCCGGGCTATGACCATATCACGGCGGCAATTGGCGGCACGCTCGCCGCCGTAAGCGGCGCTGATTTCCTTTGCTATGTGACGCCCGCTGAGCATCTCTGCCTGCCGACGTTGGAAGACGTGCACGACGGCGTGATTGCAAGCCGCATCGCTGCACATGCGGCGGACATCGTCAAGGGCGTGCCGGGCGCGGCGGCATGGGACAGGAAAATGGCAGAGGCGAGGAAGAAGCTTGATTGGGAAGCGCAGCTCGCGCTTGCCATCGATCCCGCACGTGCACGGTCGCGCCGTGAGGCGAGGAACGATGCCGGCGAAGGTGCGTGCTCCATGTGCGGCGACTACTGTGCAGTGGAAATCATCCAGAAGTATTTTGACAAGCCATCTGCAGACCAGTGTGATTAGAATAAGGAAGAAGGTGCTGCCGCATGGTGCAGATTTGACTCATGCGGCAGCACCTTTTTGCTTTGCTGGGCAGGCTGGACTCCAAGTCCCAAAAAAATCATAAAATGTCTTGCGGGGTGAGGTCACTTGTGCTATTATTAGTTGCAGATGATGTTTTTTGCTTTTAGGAGAACAGCTTTGACGAAAGAAGCATGCTGTGGTTGGAGAAAGTTTTTTTTCTCCATTCGTGGTCTTTGTCAACTATTATTGACGAAAATCGTGTGCTGACCTTTTCAGGAGGCAGCGACGAACAGCGCATTGTTTGCTTCGATTGGCAAAACTGCGCACATGGAAGGGATGAAGAGGATGAATGGGTTGACGGTGGCAAAGAAGATTGTCTTGAGCTTCGCAATCTTGATCGTGATGTTCTTGGGGTTTGGCGTCTATGCGATGTATTCCGGCAGTGCGCTGAATAAGTCGACGTCAGATCTCATGGACTGGACGCGGGCGTTGGACATGTCGTCGAAGTTGTCCGACGCCGCGAATGATACGCGCGTCTTCGCGCTGCTGAAGGCCTCGGCGACCGATCCTCAGACGCGGGCCAAGCTGGAGCAGCAGCATGCGGAGAGCATCCGAAAGGTCGAGGATGTTTTCGCTGCTTACAAGAAGACGCTCGATGAGACAAGGTACAACAGCGAAGAGGAGCGCAAAGAGGATTGGGACACCTTCAATGATGAATACAATGCTTGGCAGGAGTATCTGAAGGCCGGCGAGGAAGGAGACCGCCTTTTTGCAGAAGGGAAGCGAGAGGAAGCGCTTGCCTTCGTCGACCAGAAATGGAGCAAGAGGTACCAGAAGATGGCGGATCTCATTCTTGCCGACG
>ERZ772967.1152-NODE-1152-length-18598-cov-7.237232_pt1 | contig 18598 bp, 17 predicted proteins | sample MGYA00511677_ERZ772967 | MGnify/ENA primary metagenome ERZ772967 (study PRJEB29015, sample SAMEA2737931) | human oral metagenome | biome: human oral; feature: human-associated habitat; material: dental | place: China | collected 2146 ...
GCAACCACCTACCCACACGAACTCACGAAGCCTCATATATTACCCTAGGAATAATGTGGGTGTCTCCCACACTTTACCCTAGGAACATTGTGCGTACTCTGAGTATGGATCCTCGACGCCTCATGCGTGGACCCCCATATAGAGCTCGCATAGAGCTGTCCCGCAGATGGTAGGACATTAACGCCCGATCCGGCTGAAGCGATTCTTCAAGAAGGTACCCGGGAATCTGAGGGGCGGTTTCTCACAGGCGTTTTCCCAGTTGGGCCCTTTTCTTAGGTACCCGGGAATCTGAGGGGCGGTTGCTCGGGGAGGTGTGGGCCAGCCAGGGAGGGTATGGAAGCCGACGGAGGAGTGTGTGGAAGCCGACAGGGACGCATCCAGCCAGGGGCGACCGGCCGTCTTGCGCTAGTCCACGCTCTTCAGGGACTCCACCATGTCCACGCGGTCGAGCTTGCGCCTCATCACGAGCATTACGAGGGCGGAGAACACGAGCGTCAGCGCAAAGGCGTACACGAAGCTCAGGGCATGGATCGATCGACCGAACATCACGTAGTCCACCTCAGCAGTCGTTATCACGAAGCGCTCGAGCCAGATGCCCAAAAGCATGCCAGCAACATCGCCCATGAGGGCAAGCAGCATGATCTCGCGAAAGATGTAGGCGTAGACCTCCCGTTTCGTGAAGCCTAACACCTTGAGGGCCGCGATCTCGCGCAAGCGCTCCTCCACGTTGATGTTCGTGAGGTTGTAGAGCACGATGAACGCGAGCGCAGCCGCCGAGACGATGAGTACCACGACGACCATGTCGACGACGCTCAACACATGGCGGTACTGGTTGATGACCTCATCCGAGAAGGTCACGGTCGAGACGCCTGTCATATCGTGCAGGCGAGCAGAGACGGTGGCGCGCACATCCCCGGTGTCGGGGACGTTACAGAAGATCGTGGAGAATACCGGCGTCATCGGACTCACGGACCTCCAGGCACCGCGCCCCACGTACACCAGGTTCGCGACATAGTTCTCGGTGACGCCCGTCACGGTAAGCGCGTGGCCCGTCCCTATGGCGTTACCCGCATCGTCCTGGTCGAAGAGCATGAGCTGATCCCCCGCCTTGATGCCATAGAGCGACGCGAGCTTCTCCGTTACGAGCACCGCGTCGTCGTCGAAGGCCACGGCGGCGCCTGTCATGCGATCTCGGAAGGTCACAGCCTCTTGGGCCTGCAGGGAGTCCTGGGGTACGATGACCGTCACGTGGGTCTTCGAGGTGGCGCTTGTCGAGGGACCCGTGCCTGTCGCCTGCATGCTCTCGCGCTGGACGCGCACGATGTCGCTGGCGCCACCTGCGGAGCCAAGATAGTCTGTGACGGCAGAGACGTCGAGCTCTGTGGAGGCGTCCGAGAGACCCACGGTCGTGTCATAGTGGATGATAGGCCCGTACTGCAGGTCGATGATGTCCCATATGGAGTCATGCAGGCCAAAGCCCACGAGCAGAAGGGACGCGCAGCCCGAGATTCCGATGACCGTCATGAGCAGCCGTCGCTTGTAGCGAAAGAGGTTGCGAGCGGTCACCTTCCACGAGAAGCTGAGACGTCTCCAGATGGGTGTCACGTGCTCTAGGAGTATGCGCCTGCCCGCCTTGGGAGCACGGGGCAGCATGAGGGTCGCGGGCGGCTCGCGCAGTCTCGAGTACACGGTCACCCAGGTGGTAAGCAGCGTCACCCCCACACCAAGGCCAGCTGCCGAAAGGGCGACCCCCCAATCGATGGGAAGCGGAAGGTCGAGCGGGGGCACCGCATAGATGATCGAATAGGCCGACATGATGATGTAAGGCAGCAGCTGGGAGAGGACGATGACGCCCAAGGTCGCGCCGACACCTGCGGCAACCAGGGCATACAGCAGGTATCTGCCCGCGATCCTGGTCTTGCCGTAGCCGAGCGCCTTGTAGGTACCTATCTGGACGCGCTCATCGTCCACCATACGCGTCATCGTGGTGAGGGCGACGAGCGCCGCCACGAGGAAGAACATGAGCGGAAAGACGTTGGCTATGTTGTCCATGCGCTTGGTGTCCGCCTGATAGGTGGCTGCACTCTCGCTCTGGCTGCGATCGAGGGTATAGACGTCAGGAAGGGCGATCTCGTCTATCGACCTCTGGGCGTCCTGGATTTCCTGCCACGCCTTGGAGAATCTTTTGTCCACCTCGGCCTTGCTATCCGTGTAGCTGGCCAGACCCTCGTCGTGTTGGGCCCGCGCCTCGGCGAGCTGGTCGCGCGAGCGTCGAAGCTCTCCTGCGGCAGCCTCGAGCCTGCCCTTGGCCGAGGCGAGCTGATGCGCGGCGTCCTTTCTCTGACGCCTGAGCTCTGCCTGAGAGGCGTCAAGCCTCTTCTGGGCCGATGAGAGCTGCGAGGCACCCTCGTCGAGGACCTCCCTGGTGTCTGCGAGCCTCCGTGCGCTGTCGCGGGCACTCGTGAGGGCAGCGATGTCATCGTCGGAGGGAAGCCTCCCCTGGATCTGCCCAATGCCGGCCTCAAGCTGGGGGATGCCTTGCTCGGCCTCCTGGATCTGTTCCTGGGCCTCCTGCAGCCGTGCGAGAGAGCTCCTGGCAGTGGCAAGGCCCTCGTCGATGGTCCTGACGGTCGCCTCGGCCTCACCTACGGCAGCATCAAGCTTGCTGAGATCCGCTTGTGCGCTCAAGCGGCCGTCCTTGAGCTTTCCGAGTGCCGCCTTAGCGGCAGCCAGGCTCTGCGCCTGCTCCTGTGAGAAGGCGGGCCCAAGCTTGTCCCGCTCGGCCTCTAAGCGGTCTATGTTCGCCTGGGTATCCCGGATCCTCGCGTCAAGGTCATTGAGCTGGGCCTGGGCCTCCCCTCGCCTGCCCCTGAGGACGTCGAGGGCGCCTTGCGCACGCTCGCGCTTGTCCTCAAGCTCAGAGATCTTGGGCCTCAGCTCGTTGATGCCCTCGTTGACCCTCCTTCTGTTGGCCTCGCCGGTCGCCTCCCGCGCCTGGGCGAGCTGACCTTGCAGACTCGCGAGCTGAGCCTTCGCCGCCTCTGCCTGTGTCAGCCTCGCGTCAAGCTCATCCACGTAGCCCTGGGCGGAAGGGGCCGTGACACCTGCGGATGCAAGCTGAAAGGAAAGCTGGTCATAACCCTGTCTCCACGCCCGCTCGCCCGCAGCGAGCCTGTCTCTCTGCGCGTCGAGCTCACCTCTACCCGAGTCGATTTGCGCCTGGGCGTCAGAGAGTCGCCTCTCGGCATCGGCCCTCTTTCCCCTGTAGGTGGCCAGGCCCTCGTCGTACTCCCTCTGGCCCTCATCGAGCTTCCCCTGCCCGTCCGCAATGCGCTGCTCCGCGTCATCGAGCTGGTCCTTGGCATCAGCGAGCCGCCAGTAGCTCTCGTCGCGCTTTTGCTGGTACTCCTTGACCTTCTCGTTGAGCGTCACCTGTGCCTGAGCCTTGAGATCGGCCTGACGCGCACGGGAGAGGTCGCCCGAGCGCGCCTCCATGCGCCCTTTGACCTCACTGACCTTCTCCTCGTAGGCGTCTGAGCCGCTCTGGAGTTTATCGGCACCGCTCACCTTAAGGTAGACATCGGTATAGGGGGTGTCCTCGCCAAAGGCATCGTCAGTGACAAAGAGGCACTGCTCTATCTTTCCCGAGGCAAGGCTCGTAGAGCCAAGGTTGCCCGTGTAGACGTAGTTTGACGAGCTCACCGTACCCACGACGACGAGCTTGCGAACCCTGAGACCACGATCATGGTCGGCACCGCCGCTGAGGACCTCTACCCTATCATTGACACTTGCGCCGCTTACGTCTGCAGAGACGACGCACTCCTCGGCCGACGTGGGCCATCGCCCCTCCCTAAGGATGAGGCGGTTCACGACCGGGCCGCTACCTGGCCTCCCGCCTGCGTCCGCAGCAGTGAGCGTTGTTGCGGTCTTGCTGCCCAGCGACGAGATGCGGACGGCCACTTGCTCGTTGCCCAGCCGCGCCATCACGTCCACCGTGTGCGAGGCCACGGCCGCAGACACCCCCTCCGTCGAGGCTATCCTTTTGACGTCGGCGTCCTTGAAGCCCAAGGTCGAGACCACCCGCAGATCCCAGAGCTGGGTCTCGTCGTAGTAGCGGTTGGCCGCGAGGCGCATGTTGGGGCCGCACATCTGCAGACCCGCGTAGAAGCCACAGCCCAAGGCCACAATGCCCATGATCGCAAGAAAGCGGCCGAGAGACCCCCTGATGCTCCTGAGCACGCCCTTCGCGAAGGCCGAGCCGTGCGGCGAGTCTGCGGCGCCATCCGCCTCGCGCCCTGTCGGCGTGGGCGTCGCCGCAGGTATGTAGCCCCGGGCGTTCATCTTCTCACCACTCGACGCTCGCCGCATCCGCTGGATGAGCATTGAGTTCCACGGAGCTGGCATCCCCCTCGCGCACGCGTATGACGCGGTCGGCGATCTGGGTAAACGCCTGGTTGTGCGTCACGATGGCCACCGTGCGCCCAGCCCCACGACAGCTGTCCTGCAGAAGCCCAAGGATCTGCTTGCCCGTACGGTAGTCCAAAGCACCCGTCGGCTCGTCACAGAGCAGGAGCTTGGGATTCTTCGCGAGGGCGCGGGCGATGGCCACGCGCTGCTGCTCGCCACCCGAGAGCTGCGCCGGGAAGTTGTCCATGCGATCGGCAAGTCCCACCTGGGCGAGCACCTCCGCCGCCGGCAGCGGGTCCGTGCAGATCTGGCTTGCAAGCTCGACGTTCTCGAGCGCCGTGAGGTTCTGCACAAGGTTATAGAACTGAAAGACGAAGCCTATGTCGTGGCGGCGATACTGCGTGAGCTCGCGCTCTCCCATGGAGCTCACGAGCGAACCGTCAAGCTCTATCGTGCCGGACGTGCAGCTGTCCATGCCGCCAAGCATGTTGAGAACGGTGGTCTTGCCCGCGCCGGAGGGGCCGACTATAACGACGAGCTCGCCCCGCTCAATGGTGAAGCTCATGCCATCGACGGCACGAACCTCAACGTCACCCATATGGTACGTCTTGCACACGTCCCTGAACTCAACAAAGGCCATCGTTCGCTCCGCTGACGTCCCGTCTCGCCGCGTCTGCCGCACTCACGCCCGCCCTGCTGCGACGGTCACGGCACCTTGGGCTATCCGCGCTCCGCTTTCTTGTCGGCCCAGGGGTCATTGGTCTCGTCGTGACGGAGCTGCGCCTTGAGGGCATCGCGCCTCAGTGAGGAGCCAACATAGAGCAGGGCTACGCCGCCGATAAAGAAAAGTATGGCGAAGACCGTGGTCAGGATGTCGATGCGCTTGCCACCAGGAACAGCAAGCACGATGCTGATAACGACGAGCGCGGCACCGATGAGGGAGAGACGCCACGACCCACGGGCGTTCGCCTTGACTTCACGATAGTCTCGCCTGTCCACAAACCTGCGCTTAGCCATACCCCCGCCCTCTCGTCGTCCCCGCACCGAGAGACGACTACTTGTCTGCCCATCCATCTCGCTTGTGGCCGACTCCTCCCGTCACCGACCACACACTTTCCAAATTGCACGTACTTTTCCAATTGCCCTACCATTCGATTATCGCAGCTCACATACAGAGAGGGCACATCCACCAAAAAGAAGCGCAGCATGCACACTCGCATCGCGTGAGGCATGGGTGCACAACCCGCCCTCAGCCATCCAGAACCTCGATGGCGCTGATGTCACGAAAGCCAATGCGCCTTCCCGCGACGACGAGCTCCTCATCGCTCGCAAAGAGCCCTTCCACCAGGCCCTGGGTCATCCCATAGTGATCGCCCATGTAATGGGTGACGCTCACCGTGTCGCCTGGCACAAGGCTAGCAAGGTCCCTTGAGATGCGCTCCTGTCGCTCTGGCGGAAGGTCAGCGCGCGCGATGGCGCCTGCCTGGCGTTCACACTCGAGGAGCGCCTCCCGAAACCCCCTGAGCGGCTCAAAGGGGATGAAGATCTTGGCTCGAAGTCCCAGATCCATGCGAGGATGGCGCAGGTAGAAGTCATCAGGCCCAGATGCCGCCCCATCGTGGGGACCCCGCCGCACGGCACTGCCCTCACCGCAGCCTTCGCCAAGGCTCCTGCCATGGTCTTCTTTGAGGTCCCCGATAAGGTACCTGCTAATACCCTTGTTTCTCGGGGTAGTGTTAGACCTCGACGCCACTGCGATGCCCACCAATCTGTGCGTTGCGCTCCCGCGCCATGGCTCCAGGCAGAAGGTCCATGCCTCTTAGCAGAGAATTCTTGCCAAACCGTCGTTTGATGGCACCCACAACCTCCTGGCGACTCTTCTCGCGGGCGCACGTCGCCTCATTGGTGAAGAGACTGGCCTGGATGCCTGCCGTCCCCTCGGGACACACATCTCCCAAGCTCAGATTAAGCCGATGGATGAGGCGGCCCCTCTTGGCTACACGTCTGAAGAGCGGAACGAGCGCCTCCCATATCCCAGAGAGGGCACATGTGGGCTCGGGTAGCGTTGCCGTACCACCGTCGGCAAGCTCACCCCAACGGACATGGCTCCCATGCGCCTCTGACCCGCCTGTCGTCTGTCTCAGGGCCTGCCTCTGTGCGCTCGAGAGCTTGTAGCCCACCATGAGCGTCAGCGAACGGCACGCCAGACGCCTCTCGACAAGCTCCTGCACGAGCGCGTCTGCCATCTCCTTGGCGATGAGCAACCCGTCATCAAAGCTCACGTCATGAAACATGACCTGGCCGCTCGCCAGGCTTTTGCCCTGCGGACGGTACGCCTTGATATCGGCTATGGTCACGGGCTCGACGCCCCAGGCATGGTCGATCAGGATCTCTGCGTCCACACCAAAGGCCTGGTAGAGCGGCTCTTTGGGATGGGCCGCGACCTGTCCCATGGTATGGATGCCCATGCGTGCAAGACGGCGCGCCGTGCCAGCGCCGACGCGCCAGAAGTCCGTGATGGGAGTGTGGTTCCAGAGCGTCTTGCGATAGGAGCCCTCGTCGAGCTCACCAAAGAAGTCGGGGCTATGCTTGGCCGTGATGTCGAGGGCGATCTTGGCAAGGTAGAGGTTCGTGCCCAGGCCGCAGGCCGCAGGGATGCCCGTCGTTCTCACCACGTCTTCGCGGATCCTCTCCCCAAGCTCGCGGGCCGTGCAGCCATAGAGCCTGAGGTAACCCGTCACGTCCAGAAAGGCCTCGTCGATGGAGTAGACATGGATGTCCTCGGGACTCACGTAGCGCAGGTAGACGGCATAGATGTCCGCCGACCGCTCGATGTAGAGTGCCATGCGTGGTCGGGCCGTCACGTGGTCGATGTCCCTGGGGATCTCGAACACGCGACAGCGGTTGCGCACACCGAGTGCCTTCATCGCCGGTGAGACCGCGAGGCAGATCGTCTTCTCGCTGCGCGTGAGGTCCGCGACCACGAGCCGCGCCACAAGGGGGTCGAGGCCCCGCTCCACGCACTCGACGCTCGCGTAGAAGCTCTTGAGGTCTATGGCGAGGTAACTCCTCTCTGGGCATCCCGCCGCCACCTTTTGCCCTGATGCAGCACCGCCGGCCAAGGCTCGGCTCCCCCTTCCAGTTTGTGCCTAGCGCATATAGACGATCTTGCCCTTGGTCGACTCGACCGCCTCGTCGCCCAGATAGCGCCCGACGAGGGTCAGCCCTAGCTCGATGCTGGTGCCAAGACCCTGGCTCGTGATCAGGTTACCATCGACGACAACGGGATCTTGGCTCAGCTTGGCCCCGTGCTCTGTAAGCACATGTTGAAAACCGGGGTTGCTCGTGGCTCTCCTGTCTTTGAGCAGCCCCAGCTCAGCCAGGATGTAGGGTGCGGCGCACACCGCCGCGACGTCCTTACCCGCCGAAGCGAACGACCTCAGCGCGTTGCAGAGCATCTCGCAGGCACGCAGGTTGTTGGAGCCAGGCATACCACCTGGAAGGAACAGCAGGTCGTAGTCATCAAACGAGAAATCGTCGTCATGTATCGTGCGGTCGCACACGATGGTGACCTCATGGCTCGACGTGACGGCCAGATTGTCCGAGATGGAGACTTTATCGGTCCGGATACCTGCACGATAGAGCAGGTCGCAGACCACAAGGCCCTCGCACTCCTCAAGTCCCTCAGCAAAGAACGTCGCCACCCGCTTGTCACTCGTCTTCTTAAACATGTTCGCTCCTCCTTGCTCAAAGCCACTTCGTACGTTCCTAGCATACCCCAATATGCTCATATTTATAGGACAGATGTTCTAAGACATCGCAAAGTGCAAGACACTGCGAAAAACGCATTCTGTTCTGTGTGGAGTCCTCACGAAAAAGGCGCACTCTGGGGTCTTCAGAACCGCCAGAATGCGGTTTCCCGTGAGGGCGCCGGGGCAGAGTGTGGTTTTCCGTGAGGACGTCTGGGCAGAGTGCGGTTTTCCGTGAGATCGTTGGCGCAGAATGCGGTTTTGCGTGAGGCAGCCTGCGCAGAATGCGGTTTTGCGTGAGGCCGCCTGCGCAGAATGCGCTTTTGCGTGAGGCAGCTCGACGTTTGCCCAGGTGAGAAAAAGCGCACTCTACGGAAAAGCGCATTCTGCAACCCGTGCCGTACGGAAAAGCGCATTCTGGCCGTGTCGAGCGGCGCAGAATGCGCTTTTCCGGAGCCGACACAGCCAAAGTGCGTCTTTCGGTGAGGTGGTACGGGACAGCCAACGCGCACCGTCGGCGGTCTCAGTGCGTCGTGCCCACGCTCAGCGCCACGTCCTCCATATGCTCAAGCGCCACAGCGAGGGCGACCTCAAGGCCCTTGTCCATAGTCTCGATGGGCATGCTCGGCGTGTCTGCGGGAAGCTGCGTCGCCTGCTCGGTTGCATAGGGGACGTGCAAAAAGGCACCACGGGTACCTGGAAACCTGGTCGCGAGCGAATGCAGGAGGGCATACATGACGTCGTTGCAGACGTAGGTCCCGGCCGTGAACGAGACGGCCGCAGGCACGCCGGCATCGTTCATGGCCTGCGCCATGGCGCGGACCGGCAGGGTTGAGAAATAGGCGTCGGGGCCATCCTCCACGACCCTCTTGGCGAGCGGCTGGTTACCCTCGTTGTCAGGGATGCGCGCATCGATGTAGTTGATGCCCACAAACTCAGGCGTGATCTTGCAACGCCCGCCGGCCTGGCCAACGCAAAGCACGATATCGGGTCTGTTGGCCTCTATGGCGGCATCAACCGCCGCCGAGGCGCGCCCGAAGACCACGGGGATCTCCACCTTGACCACCTCAGCACCACCGATGGTGTCGGGAAGTCGCCGCACGGCCTCCCACGCGGGATTCATGGTCGCTCCACCAAAGGGCTGAAAGCCCGTCACCAACATCCTTGCACTCATCGCATCCTCCCATCATTGCCGCCAGCTCTCGCGACGGCATCGTCAACCCACAAGGCCACGCTCACAGCACGGCCACAAGCACGACCATGAGGCAGATCTGGAACACCAGCATGATGAGGGCAGGAACGATCTGCCTCTTGATGACGCCATACTCGTCTCTCATCTCGAGGATGGCCACAGGGACGATATTGAAGTTCGCCGCCATGGGAGTCATGAGGGTTCCGCAGTAGCCACAGGTCAGAGCCAACGACCCCACGATCGCAGGATCCGCTCCCAGCGAGAGTACGAACGGCGCCCCAATGCCCACGGTCATGACCGTGATGGCCGCGAAGGCGTTGCCCATGATCATCGTGAAGAGCGCCATCCCAAGGCAGTAGACGACAATGCCCACGATGAGGTTACCCTGCGGGATGACGGCCCCGACGATGTGCGAGATGACGTCACCGACACCGGCTGCGGTAAACGTCGCGCCAAGGATGGCCAGAAGCGTCGGCAGCATGATGAGAGGACCGACGATGTCGAGCATGCGACGCGAGTCCTCAAGAAAGACGCGTGCGCCGTTCTTCTTGGGACGCATGGCGACAAGGATAGCCATGCCGACAAAGACGCCCACGGTGATGCCGACGAGCGAGCTGATCTTGGTGAGAAACGCGAAGACGAGGGAGAAGGCACCTATCGCAAATGCGGGTATGAAGATCCTAAAGCCCAGCTCCCCGTAACCCTCGCCCATCTCCTTCTCACTCGGCTTGAGTCTGTCGATGCCAGCACCCACCTGCCTGAATATGGGCGGGAGCACCATGACGACCACGAGGGCGCCGGCAACCTCGCTGGGCACCCAAGGACCAATGATAAAGAGCAGGCCTAAGACGGACCAGAAGATACAGGTGCCAACCCGCTTCTCGTTACTTTCATCCCTGAGGTTGCACAGGCCCGCATAGACGCACACGAGGCCGATAATGACGTAGACAAGCTCGAGCAGCTTGTTGGAGAGCGTCACGTCTGCGCTCTGGAAGAACTGGATGGGATTCATCTAGCCCACCTCCTTCCCAGATGCCTGGGAGCTGGGCCTACCAGAGACCTCATCGCCGCCTTGGGCGGCCAGCTCCTGCGCGAGCTCCCGCTCGTCACGACCCATGAGCCGCTTATCGAGGATGAGGTAGTACACGGTGGTCACAGCGACGGCGACGATCGCCACGGGGATTTGGATGGCGGCAAGCCTTGGCAGCTCGACCGCATAGCCAAGGTCGGCCATCGTGCTTTGGACCAAGAGCATGCCAGAGGTACCCACGAAGAGCACCTGGCCAAAGAACCAGGCAACGTTCTCCATGCCTGCGGCCATGCCCTTGAGTGCCTCCCGATGGCTCTCTGACATCCTGTGGCCCCCCGTCTCGTCAGCAGCCTCGGCCATAGGCATGACGACGGGCTTCACAAAACCGGCGACGCCACCAAAGCCCACGTTGAACGCGGCAAAAATGACGCGAAAGACCCCGTAGGCGCCAAGGATCAGGCCTGCCGACGCCCTCTTGATGCGACCCATGAGGGCCCTCGCGGCGCTCTTGAGGCCATTTCTCTCAAGCGTTCCCGTCAGCAGGAATATGACGACGCTGATGAGCATGTTTCGGTTTGACACGAAGCCCTTTCCCAGCGTCTGGAGAAAGACCACGGGATCCATGCCGGCAATGATCGCCGTCACGACGGCAGCGAGCATGATGGTGAGGATGGAGTCCCACTTGAGGGCAAACCCCACGACCACAATGACGATGCCAAGCAACTTGATGACTTCCACTTCCATATGACCTCCGCAGACGACGCGTCGGACCGATGCGACCGGCCATGCCGACGCGAGAGACAGGGCGCCTCCTGATTGTGAACGTTGTACGCAGGAAGCACAAGACGTAGCTTGGTTTGGACCGGAAGAAACGGCAGTAGCCTCCAGGGAGGACTTTCACGGCGAGTGAAACCACATCATAAGGCCTCGTGATACGGATTGGTAATTACCCATCAGTAGTAGTAATACCCGTAGTAATATCCTCGGGCACGTAACAGGTGTAGACATAATCCCAGCCAGCGGGACGAAAGTCGAGACCCTCAACATGGTCAACCCAGCAGAACTTACACGTGAGGATCATACGCTTCGTACAGCCATCCGTATGGCGGAAGTAGTAGCGAGTCTGGCCAAACTTGTCGACGTCCTGATAGAGGAAGGCGTACGTCGTATTGCGGTATTCTCTCTCAGACCGCATGAATGGGGAGTTAAGCGCCTCCTCCACACTCGGTCCGTCGTAGTACGCCTTCAGCATCCTGCCAAAATGGACGACCAAAAGCACGACGACAACCAAGACAATGGTGGTCACCGTCTTGTGCGAGCCCGTCTTGTTCGCGTCCCTCTCCATATCGAAGCACCTCACGTTCACAGGCCAGAAGCTTCCCTACCACATATTCTACTGTAAATCACCTGTCCTGCCGTACGCCACCTGCCCTGCTGTATACAGGTCTGCGCTCAGCAGCTGCTTCAGATGACGCAGCCTGGAGCTTGCGGACGGGCCAAAGACAACATAAGATGACAGAATAGTTCACAGATTCTGAGCCGGATCCAACCCTTTTCAGAAGAACCCCTTACGTCAATGTGTTCGACGCTACCAGTCAACTGTCCAGAAGAGAGGAGCCTCCGAGCCATGCAAGAAACAAAGTACCTCTCTCACGTTTGGGCCCAGCTCACCAAGGACAAGGGCTGGATCACAACTATCCTGATGCTGTCTGTCTGCATGCTCCTTCCCGTTGTGGGGTGGATCTGGATTATCGGATATGAGACGGAGTGGGCCCTCCTCATCGCTCAAGGGATCGAAGGGCCTCCAGAACGAAAAAACATCGACATCGTCCGGTGTTTCAAGAGCGGATGCCATACCGTTGCGGCAACTCTGAGCTGGTGCGTCATACTCGGGGCGTTTCTTTACCTCGTCCTGAGGACGGTAAGCGATGCGTCGTTCAGACCAAATATCGATGCACTTGGTATTATCAACTCTCTTTTCCACTTCTGGGCAGCGTTCGTCATACTGAGCGCGAGGTCTTCCACCTTCATGCCCGTCCTTGCTGTGGTCTCCCTCTATGTGAACTTCATGGTCATAGCCAGCCTTCGGGCGGCTATCTGCCGAAATCCCGCCGCAGGCTATGAAGCGGGCCACATCCTTGGGATGATCGGTCGTAACCTTAACGGTTACCTCAATATCTCGGGCATGACCATGATCGCCATGTTTATCGGCAACATCGTTTTCATAGCCCTCTCCCAGGTGGCGGCTGCCATGATTCTCCTCTCGCTTGGGATCTCCAACATGGTCTTCAGAATCTTCCTGTTCTTGATGTTCTGTCTGCCCGTGGCCATTGTCTACACCCTCATCTCTCTGATGGACTACGCCATGGTTGGGCTATGGATGAGACAGTTCAACGAGGCTGGTTCAGCGCACCCTCACCTGTAACACCGGACATCCGCAGCGCGTTGTGCACCCGGTGGCGTCAAGTGGCACGACTGTCGGAAAACGCGCAGTTAGCGAGAGATTTCATGCCACTCGGTGGCGTCGAGTGGCACACGCGTCGTACACTCGGTGGCGTCGAGTGCACGCTTGGGGTGTCTGCGCGGGCGTGCGCGGCAGGCTATCCCGCATGTAGCCTAAAGGCCTCGATGATCTTGTCACCCATGGCTACGGTACCGAGCCTGTGGGCGGCATCGGTCGCCTCGTCGGCGAGATCGTGGGTGCGCCAACCGGCCGCCAGCACGTCCTCGACAGCGGCCGCGACGGCATCGGCAGCAGCATCCATCTGGAAGCTATAGCGCAACATGAGCTCGACAGAAAGTATCTGCGCAATGGGGTTTGCGATGCCCTTGCCCGCGATGTCCGGGGCAGACCCGTGGCTCGGCTCGTAGAGCGCCGTACCGTCACCCAGAGAGGCGCTTGCCAGCATACCGAGCGAACCCGTGAGCATGGAGGCCTCGTCGGAAAGGATGTCGCCAAAGGTGTTCTCGGTCACGAGGACGTCGAACTGGGCAGGGTTTACCACGAGCTGCATGGCACAGTTGTCGACGAGCATATCCTCGCCCTCGACACCCTCGAACTCTGCGTTCATGCGATGGTTGACCTCACGCCAGAGACGGGACGTCTCGAGGACGTTCGCCTTGTCGACCGAGGTTACGACTCTGTTACGGCGACCTGCCGCCTCGTAGGCCCAGCGCAGAACACGCTCTACCTCGTACTCGCGGTACTCCATGGTGTCGATAGCGATATCGCCGACAGAGCCGCCAACGCCCGCGCCCTCGACACCCTGCCGGCGCTCGTGCGTGCCAAAGTAGAGGCCGCCCGTGAGCTCGCGGACGATGAGCAGGTCTACGTCGTCGAGACGCTCGGGGCGCAGGGGTGATGCGTCGCGCAGCGCCTCGAAGACGCGGACGGGGCGTAAATTGAGATAGAGTCCCAGGTTCTTGCGGATGGCGAGCAACCCCTGCTCCGGACGGACGGCACCTGGCGTCGGATCGTCCCACCTTGGTCCGCCTACAGCGGCGAGCAGCACGGCGTCTGCCTCCCGCGCCGCCTCGAGCGTCTCTGGCGGAAGGGCGCTAACCTTGGCCCCTGCAGCACTCGTCGCGTCGATGGCACAGCCGCCGATAAGCTGGTCGTCGCAATTGAAGTTGACGTCATAGGCCTCGCCGATGGCGGCGAGCAGGCGTTTGGCCTCACCCATGATCTCTGGTCCTATGCCGTCTCCCGGAAGGGTGCAAATCTTATAGCTGGTAGCTGCCATGGTCTGGGCCTCCTTGCCCCAATGTGGGCCTTTTTGGCCCCGCCTATCCCCGTTCGGACCTACCGCTTATCCTGTCTCCGCTCAGCCACCTGCCGCTTGGCGCGGTTCACGAGCCCACCTTCGTTGATGATCTCTTGGATGAAGGGGGGGAAAGGCTGCGCCGAGAAACACTCGCCCGTGGTCTTGTCCGCAACGGCGCCCGTATCGGCGTCCACAGAGATAACGTCACCGTCACGCACGGCATCGACCGCCTCGGGGCACTCCAGGATAGGAAGGCCTATGTTAATGGCGTTGCGATAGAAGATGCGCGCAAAGCTCTTGGCCACGACCACGCTCACGCCAGCCGCCTTGATGGCCACCGGCGCATGCTCGCGGGAGGAGCCGCAACCAAAGTTCTCCTCCGCAACGATGATGTCCCCCGGCCTCACGCGATCCACGAAGCTCGTGTCCAGGTCCTCCAGGCAGTGCCTCGCGAGCTCGGCCGGGTCGGAGGTGTTGAGGTAGCGTGCGGGGATGATCACATCCGTGTCGATGTCACGTCCATAGCGAAACGCGGTTCCCTCGAACTTCATTGGCCTTCCCCTTTCGATACGCCCCACAAACTCCTAGACAGGAGCTATTGTAGAGTGGTTTTGAGAACGTGCAGGCGGTGACCCCAGGCGGGACCGAAAACGTAACACAGGGCCTGTCCATGCTGTGGCCGCACCAAGGGCTATCGGACCCGCAGGGGTACGGTCAGTCCCACGCCTCGTAAAGCGTCCAACAACTAACGTGCCTTGTCTGCCCCATCCGAAAGGAGGGTGTCCACGACGAGCCCCTCGATCGTCGGATCTATGTCTGACAGGTTCCACTTCCACCCGTGGACGACCGGCTCGACGTCCGCCTTCCCGTGGTGGCGCAGGATCCTCTCCTCGGGCTCGTCCTTGCTGGACACCCGGATGCCGCACGGCATCTGGCGGATCATCTTCGAGAAGACGCCCTCGCCCAGGTCCGGCCAGGAGCCGTGCCTAGGCGCGGACACGAACCCGAAGTGGCTCGAGACGGTGGCCGGATAGCGCCTCGTCTTCGCGAAAGGACAGCTGCTCGCGGGGCGGCGGCGCGTCGCGCGTCTTGGCCTCGAAGTTGGGGTCGCGACGCTCGCAACAGTGGGCCATCTTGTGGAGCTCGGTCTGGACGTCCGCCAGGATGTCGCGCGCTGCCGGTCGCGACCATCGCGAGCCTCGGGTGGCCTGCGGCCTCCGCCGTCTTTCCGGCGTGGGCCCAAGGCAGGTCGCTCGCCCTGGGCTCGACGGCGTAGCCCAAGTCGACGGGCCGCTGGCCCGCGAGGTCCACCACGAGGGCGCGGTCGGCGACGGGGCCGGCGTCTCGCCGGAGTCGCACAGCAGCGGGATCTGGACCCTGGCGGCGGCCTGGACCTGAGCCGTGCGCATGCGGGCCAGCCACCCGGGCCTCTCCCTGTCACTTGCACCCAGCACGACCGCCGTCTTCGAACCTGTTCGTTCGTGCCTCTCGCTCCCACCCTCCGTTAACGGGAGCATACCGCACTTACAATCCAATTACTTAGTGGATATTATACTACGCGAGCATGCGCTCGACCTCTTCGGGGTCGAGCCCCAGCGACGCCGCTGCGGCGCGCACGTCCACGAGGCCGTCGCGCACGAGCTTGTCGAGCGTCTCGGCCCTCCCCTCGGCCCTGCCCTCGGCTCTGCCCTCAAGCCTACCTTCGGCTTTGCTCTCAGCTCGGATCTCCTCGACCACTCTGCTCATCGTCCCTCGCCCCTCCTCCGTGTACCTGAGCCTGCGCTTCTCCCTAGACGTGGCCGGAAAGCGCGTCTCGTCGTATGCCTCTGCCTCCGTGAACACCTCCATGAGCGCGGCAACGTCGCTGCCGTCCCTCGCCAAGGCGTTCACGTAGACCTCGCAAAGACCGTTCTCGGCGATCCTGCCGGTCTCCCTCACGACCCTGTCCACATGATACAGCGAACGAGCAGCCCCAAAGGGGTCGAACTCGCCAACGAGCACCACGCAGACGTCCGGAACGTCCCTGAAGCGCCCTCCCGGCGGCGTCCTGTCGGCCGTCACCAGGGAGGCGTAGTAGCGCACCCGCCTCTGGTGATCCTCGTACTCCGAGCGCTGCACCTCCACGTTCACGAGCCTGCCGTCGGAGAGCTCACAGAGGGCGTCGAGCACCACCGAGCGTCCCCGCAGGTTCGTGACGGCGGCCTGCGGGGTGCTCTTCACCACTTTAAGTCCCTTGTCCTCGAGCAGCACCCTCAGCACCTCCTCGCAGAAGGCCTTGCTCAGCGCCATCACCCGAAACATCGGATCGTCTATGGGCCTCAGCCTATCCACGTCCCGTTGCGTCCCCTTCATGCGACCCTCCCGTCGTAGCCTCTCCTCTGTGAGAGCATTATCTCATAAGAGAGAACATGTGTTTTAACTATTTCATGAGTACATATGTTTGTCACATTCGCACGTCCCCAGACAGGACATGTCGCGCCCGTCGGGAGGGGTGTTGTAACCCTCAACCTGAGCTGCCCAGGGCATCCACCTACATCTTGTGGGCGCTGAGATGACGACTCTGCTTTCGACTGTAAAGTCGAGACGTGCCCACGCACGGAAGGACCTGATCGGGGCACTCAGCATCCAGATGAGCTTGGCGCCAAGGAGATGGCCTGGTCATCCTGACGTACAATAGGATGCGTGGCGCATCCCTCTCGCCTTGGGAGCATGATGGACACAGGTATGTTAGTGCCGGACGATATATCAGCGCCGGACCAACCAGAGAGGACTTTCGTGGATCAAAAGCTTGCTGAGAACCCCCCGAAGGATAGCGCCTCCACTGAGGGGCGGTCCTCTGGCGAGGCCATGAGTGTCGTCCGAGAGGGAAGTCGTGCGCACAAGAGGGGGGACTACGCCGAGGCCCTCCGCCTGTTCCGGCTCGCGGCCGAGCAAGGCGAGGCGGATGCACAAAGCTGGCTCGGCCTCATGTACTCATTAGGTCACGGGGTCACACAGAGCAATGTCGAGGCCTGCCGCTGGTACCGGCTCGCGGCCGAGCAGGGCGAGCCTTGGGCGCAGTACAGGCTGGGCATGATGTACGAGAAAGGCCGCGGCGTGGAACAGGACGACGCCGAGGCCCTCCGCCTGTTCCGGCTCGCGGCTGATCAGGGCGAGGCGGGGGTGCGGAGTTTTGTAAGGCTTATGTCCGCAGGGGGACACGGGATAGAGCAAATGGACGCCGAGGCCTGCCGCTGGTACCAGCTCGCGGCCGAACAGGGCTATGCCTGGGCGCAGTACAGGATTGCGTTCATGTACATGCGGGGCCATGGTGTGGAGCAGGACGACGCCGAGGCCTGCCGCTGGTTCCGACTCGCGGCCGAACGGGGCGAGGCAAAAGCGCAGTACTGGCTTGCGTTCATGTACATGCGGGGCCATGGTGTGGAGCAGAACGACGCCGAGGCCTGCCGCTGGTTCCGACTCGCGGCCGAACGGGGCGAGTCTTGGGCACAGAGCTCTGCGCAAAGCTGGCTCGGCTTCATGTACGAGGTGGGTCACGGGGTCACGCAGGACGACGCCGAGGCCTGCCGCTGGTTCCGGCTCGCGGCCGATCAGGGCGAGCCTTGGGCACAGTACAGGTTGGGCATGATGTACGAGAAAGGCCGCGGCGTGGGGCAAGACTACGCCGAGGCCTTCCGTCTGTTCCGACTCGCGGCCGAACAGGACGAGGCGGGAGCTCAGCGACAGCTCGGTGACATGTATGAATTCGGTTGGGGTATCGAGAAGAACATTCCAATGGCTCGCCATTGGTACGAGCTGGCCGCAGGACAGGGAGACCCATTGGCTCAGAACGCTTTGCGCTTGATGGGGTCGGAGTAAGGACTCGCGAAAAGGCAAACGGGCCGTAGTCGGGGCTCGTCGATCTCGCGCGGCCTGCCGCTGCGAGCGCCACCCGACAGGGCGCGCTCGACGCCGCCCTCGAGGTACCTCGCCACGCATAGGCACACGCTGTTGACCGCGAGTCCGACGAAGGTCGTCGGCGACCACTGGGAGTAAAGCAAGGGGTGAGACAGTCCGATCGGTCGCACATCCTCACCCCGAGGTTTCTACATTAGAAGATAATCTTCAGAAAATCATTAGCAAGATGCTAAAGGGCCGTTTCCTGCGACTCGTATTTTTGGGTCAGTGCTTGCTCCACGATGTCCATGGCAGAGATTGGAAACCCCTTCCTATCTAATCCTGCTTGCGACAAGAGCTCCTTGTTCTTCCTAATCGACTTGTACAGGAGCTTCCTGTCCTTATCGTCAAGCTCTATTCCATAAAGGAGATTACACAGATAGATGACGATCAATTCAATTCCGCTTGCATGCTCCACGCCACCTCGGCGCTCGAATCTAGTCATATCATCCTCTGTGTATTTTGGCTGAAGGCCGAGAATGGGGTTGATGAGCAGCTGCGTTGACGCTTTCATGAGGTT
>ERZ772967.1158-NODE-1158-length-18564-cov-4.427090_pt1 | contig 18564 bp, 24 predicted proteins | sample MGYA00511677_ERZ772967 | MGnify/ENA primary metagenome ERZ772967 (study PRJEB29015, sample SAMEA2737931) | human oral metagenome | biome: human oral; feature: human-associated habitat; material: dental | place: China | collected 2146 ...
AAGAAAAACATGCTTCATAACATAAATTAAATTTTGGCCATTCACTTTCTCTTTGAAGAGAACAAATGTCCGATCCATTTCTTAGCCCGCCTGATCCCCCAGGCGATGAGCAAAGGTTGTGCCAATTCCCAGACATAAGGAAAGATGCCGGTACCTAACGACAAGATATCGGCCGGTCGGAGCGACGAAAGCGAAGCGGCAGACGAAGCCGGAGAAAGGACGTTTTTTTTCTTTTCCGATTTGGATGAGCCGGAGGTAGAGAAAAGTGCAGATATGCCCGAGAAGAGAAGACGGCCTGCATTTTCACGCATATACAGAACTTCTTCGTTCAGTTTCTGCTCCTGTATCCGGCACAACAGGTGGAGACGCTGTTTATCAGCCTGTAATTTACTCAGTGGGGTCTGCTTCAGAGATGTTTTGTTCATCGGTTTCATCGGTTTTATGGTCATTGGCAATCAATGCTGCAATTACGGTATTCAAAACGAAAGTCTGGATTTTATCCTTGAAAAGAACGACTCCTCCAATCATCAAAAGATAAATGCCCACCACAATTGAGAAACCGGTCCCTTTCGAATCAAGCCACTCTCCCAGAAAAAAACCAAGTGTAAGAAAAACAAAGAGACTCAGAAAGAATCCAAGGATAAGCAGTATCAGGCCATAGGCAAGAACAGCAATGACTTTTCCTGTCCGTTCATACGTTCCTACTTTGAGCAACTCGAATTTTAATTCACCGTAAGTGGTGATATCTCTCTTTAATTCCCGAAAGAAATGCTCTGCATTCATTTTCATAAATTCATAAAGAACTATTTTACTTTAATTACCTGAGTACTTTCGAGGGCTTCATGTACACGGTTTCCTTTGAATTTGGAGACAGCCCACTGAAATCCGTCTTTCACATTCCCAATCAATTCGTTTAATTCGTCGGATAACGGTCCTCTTTTTTCCGTTGCGACTAGGTAGCCTACGGTTACCCCTACTGCAGCTCCTATCACGAGGCCTGACAGTAAGCCTGATAGTAATTGGGAATCTATATTTCTGTTCATCGCAGTTACATTATAAAAACATGAATACTATTACAAATATCGCATTTTTTTCAGTGATTCAAACGACATGAATATGATTTAATATTATTTATGAATTACCGTTATTCGTGTTTTTGGGTTCGAACGGCAGCCCATTGATTGCGGGAGGTATGCGTAAGGAGCGTTAATCCGTTCAGGCGGCATTCTTGTTCTATCGCAGAGAGATCTTCTTCGTAGAAGCCGCTCATGTACAGACAACCGCCGGGCTTCAATATCGGAGCATAATGGCGGATGTCATTCAGCAGGATATTTCGATTGATATTGGCAAAGATATAATCGAACGTGCCGCACTGCGGAAGGCATTCTGCTCCGCCCTGTTCTATCCGTATATCGAGCGTATGGTTGAGCCGGCAGTTCTCAAGCGCGTTACGGTATGCCCACTCGTCGATGTCGACAGCCACCACACGGCGCGCTTGTTTGCGAGCAGCCAAAATGGCAAGTACGGCCGTGCCGCACCCCATGTCGAGTACTTCCCTGCCGTGCAGGTCGAGCGACAGCATTTCGCAAAGCATGAGATAGGTGGTGGCATGGTTGCCGGTTCCGAATGCCATTCTCGGGTCGATGATGATGGTCTGCTCATACCCTCCTTCCGGCTGATGGAACGATGCACGAATGAGACATTGCCTGCCGATACGGATGGGCTGGAAGTAATTCTTCTCCCATTCCTCGTTCCAGTTCCGAGCAGCAATCAACGTATACGTATGATGAATGGCCGTGTCTTCGAGCGGAAAAGCGAAAAGGCAATTTGCCAGAGCGTCAGGCTGAAAAGCGGAAACGGGAATATAGGCTTTTAACCCGTTCTCGTCAGCAACAAAACTTTCAAACCCGACGACTCCCAGTTCGGTTGCCAAAATATCGTTGATCACTTCTATAGCTACAGGCGAGATGTAGCTGAATTGAAATTCATAATAATCCATAATGCATGCTTCATCAGTCCGACAAAGATAGTCAATTGGGGAGATATCCGTTAGATTTTTTTATACTTGTTCAAATCTGTCGTATCAAAATTTTCTATTTCTTTTTTTTAGCTAAATTACGCCGAAAATTACATACTTTTAACAGCCAAAAACGCTCCTTCTAAGAATATATTATCCCTTTTTGAAACTGCGAAATTGACCCTATGTGAAATATCCCACAATCAATAAAAACGTTTGGGAGTGTTTGAGATTTCATCTGATTGCTTTACTTTTATTTCACTTCATGTTGTAACATTTTACTTCTTTTCGTATCTAACGGATGAGAAAATAAAAGAAGCAGCGGGTTATGCAAACGATCGTGCTGAATTTGTATTTTATTTTTTTTTCGGTTGGACTACTTCTTTACATGTATGAATATGTTGCTTTCATGCCTCTCTGGAAAGCCCATGTTGCCTACCTGTCTATCATTGTCTGGATTATGCTGAATTGGTTTTACTTTCGTCCGAAACAGATTCGAAAGCAACAGCAACAGCTGGATGACATCATCGATCGTTTACAACATATTTGCGACCAGAAGAACCGGTCGTAAAAAGCTTTTTTTAGAAATTACTACGTATTTAATGGCACCAACAGCGGTGCACGGACAAAAGTAAATCAAAGAAACCGTGCATGTTAGAGGTTTGAGATAACTGCGTACTTGTGGCGTTGATATGGATAGAAGTGGCGTTTCGGAAGAAAAGCGAACGGGATATGCAGAAAACAGCATATCCCGTTCGCTTGAAGAAGGAGAATCGTTTCTCACACCCACTTGTCGCGGATGGCGATTTGCACCAGTTCCGCCGCATTTTTGGTGCCAAGTTTGAAGATGAGGTTCTTGCGGTAGGTCTTGATGGTTTCGACACTGAGAAACATCCTGTCTGCAATCTCCTGATTGGTGTAGCCGTCCACGATGTGGCGCAGCAGCTCCTGCTCGCGAGCGGTGAGCCATACGGAATGGTTGATGCGCTTCTTCATCATGCGGTCGATGTCGCGGCTGAAATAGGTGTCGCCTGCCATGACGGTCTCAATGCCTTTAACCACCTCTTCCGACAGTGCGTTTTTCTGGATATAGCCGGATGCTCCGGCTGTGAGGGCGCGACTCACCATCGTGTACTCATCATAGGAAGTGAGCATCAGGATTTTCATGTCCGGATATGCCTCGCGCATCTCCTTACAGAAATCGATGCCACTGCCATCGGGCATGGAGATATCCAAGAGCAGTACGTCGGGATGCCTGAAACGAAGCGTGATGCGACAGGCGGCGAGAGTGTGCGAGGTGTCCACAACCTTGGCTATGCCTGAATCCTCTATGGCTGTCTGCAATCCTTCGACCAGCATGCGGTGGTCGTCCGCGATGTGTATCCGTATCATGATGCGAGTTCTATTTCGATGGTTACTTCCGTGCCTGCGCCGGGCGAGGAATAGACGCTGATTTTGCCGTTGTAGGCTGAGATGCGGTTGCGTATGTTGGTAAAGCCTGCCCCATAGGTTACCGTATCGGGGTCGAAACCCCTGCCGTCGTCCTGCACGGAAAGCGACACGAGGCGTGCATCGACGGTCAGTTGCACATTGATACGTGAAGCTTCGGCATGTTTCATTGCATTGTTGACAAGTTCGTAGGCGCAGCGGTAGATGAGTACTTCGAGGCGGTTGTCGAGGTGCGTATCCTCTCCGAAGAACCTGAAGTCTGCTATCGGAATGGAGCGGCAGAAATCCTCCAATGCAGCCTTGAGACCGCAATGTGAGAGCGATTCGGGCATCAGGTTGTGCGCCACGCGGCGAAGTTCTACCGCCAGTTCGTCGAGCATCACACGAGCTTTGGCAAGTCGTTCGGTATCCGCTTCCGTCAGTGTGGAGAAATTCCGGATGCCATGCAGGTGCAACTTGATGACCGAGAGCATGCTGCCCAATCCGTCGTGCAGGTCGCGTGCCAAGCGGGTACGCTCGGCCGTCTCGCCGTCCAAGAGGGCGAGTGTGGCGACAAGCTGTTTTTCCTGTTCCAATTGCTTCACCTTCCGTTCGGCAAGTTCACGCTTCCCGCGGTTGAGGCGATGGCGGTAGAAAAGCAACCCGAAGACAAGCAGGAAGATGAGCGCGCCCGACACTCCCATTACTATATAGAAGCCCCTTTCCTTTTCGAGAGAGGCTATCTGCTGCTGTTTCTTTTCGGTTTCATACACGACCTCCATTTGTGAGAGTGCCTCGTGGTAGTTCCTGTCCGTTCGCTCGTTCATCATGCGGTCATACAAGCCGAAGAAACGGGCAGCCTCGTCCCGTCTGCCGAGCATTGCTGAGGCGAAGGCGATGTTAAACGCCGAAACGGGTGCCGTATTGATCGACACCGAGTCGATGCTCCACGCTTTCAGTGCGGCAGTACGACATTCGTCGTAACGACCCTGCGCACGGTAGATGTCGGCATGGATGTTCCATGTGAGCGTATGGATATACGGGTCGCCCAACCACTGGGCAGCATACTTGCATTCGGCCGCACACGCGAGGGCTTCCTGATACTTTCCTTTCATCAGATAGGCCTTGACAAGGGCTTCGCAGAGGTCTGCATAATTGACCGGTGCAGACCGTTCTTTCGGCTTCACTTTCAGCATGCATTCCAGCGCCTTGTCCGCATCGCCCAATGCCAGATACACATAGCCCAGTTCGCGGTACGACTGTCCGATGCCGGTCGGTTCACCGTATTGCTCCGCCAGTACGCGTTCCCGTTCTAAATAGTGCAATGCCCGCTTGGGATTGCCCATACGGCGGTAGCACTCGCCGATATTGCCATGGGCAATGATGTAGTCGCGGCTGCTCTCGTCGCCGTCGAAATGTTTCAATATGTTGAGATAACTCTCCACGGCGAGGATGAATTGCCCTTGGCGTGCGTAGAAGTTGCCCGCCGCCTGCCATGCTTTCTGCACGAGTTTTTTGTTACCGGAGGATTCTGCTGCGGCGACTTGCAGGTCGAGATATACCTTGGCGGTGTCGTAGGAGCAACGGTAGGTGTAGGTCGAGCCGATGTAGTTGTAGAAACGGAATATCAGTGCCTTGTCATCGCACCGCAGGGCGGCCTCCAAGCCCATCGTGCCGTATTTGAAGGTGTTGGGCATGTCGTGGGCACAGTACGACTCGGTGATGTCGGCATATAGTTTCGCCCGTTCGAGGTCGGTCATCCGTTTCGTCTGCACGATGTGCAGCAGCGAGTCGGCATAGCGGTTCTTCTCTTCCGCAAAAGCAGAGAGAGCGACAAGCGCGAGCAGGAGGATGGCGGCTGTTCTCTTCATCTTGCAGGGAATTTGATGTTTAATGTTTTGCAAAATTATGTCCCTCGTCCGAAACGCAATACCCCACTTGTGGGAGTTTTTGCGTTACAATTGCCGTTTTCCTTATAACAGTTCCGCCAATTTCCACGCCTGCACATGGCGGATGCCCTCACGCAGCGGGAGCGTCAGGTCGTCGAGCGAAACGACGACTTTCTCAAAATTGTCGGCGATGGCTTCGAGCGCAGAATATTCCCGCTCCACCGTCGCCTCGTCAGCAAGCAGGTAGGCGCATTGCAGATAGACGATCCTGTCGGCTTTACGGGCGACGAAATCAACCTCCTTCCCTTTCGCCACGCCCGTATAGACATCGTATCCGGCACGGCGCAACTCCAAGTAAACAAGGGTTTCGAGCAGGTAGCCGAAACCGTAGCCATAGCCCGGATAGAGATAGTTCCGGTAGGCGAGATCGTTGACATAGTATTTCGCATTGCCCGCGATGGTGTCCTTACCCCGTATGTCGTAGCGGTCGCAGCGATGTACCAGAAATGTGTCCTCGATGTAGCCGATGTAGTTCGACACGGCATCGTAGCTCGTCTTGCGTCCCTGACTCTTGAAATAGTTTACGATGCCGCTCACCGATACAAGGTTCGAGGCGTTGTTCACCAGGAACACGAAAATGTCTTCGAGCAGCTTCGGGTCGCGGATGCTGCGGCGTTGGATGATGTCGCGCAGCAGCACCGTATCCTTGACGGCAGCGACGTAGTTGCGTTTCAGTTCGGGGTGCGGCAGGGCGAAGAGTTCGGGTAGTCCGCCGCCGTTCATGTATTCCGTGTAGCATGCCTTGTCCGCCACCTTGCCACTGATGCCGGCGTATTCCGAAAAGCTGAAAGGGAGTATTTCAAAACAGACATAGCGACCCGAGAGCAGCGTGGCGAGTTCGCCCGAGAGCAGGCGGGAGTTGGAACCGCTGACAAACACCTCGTACTCCTCGGCATAGTCCTGCGAACAGGAATTTACGGTTTTCTCCCATCCCTCGATCATCTGCACCTCGTCGATGAAGACATAGACTTTCCCTTCCGGTTTCAGCTCCGACTTATAGAGCCTGAGCAACTCATCAAGGTCTTGATGGGTGACAAGGAAGTCGAAGTCCGACAACTCGCGGTTGATGATGAGCGTGTTTTCCGCCTTCACGCCGTCCTCCACGAGTCGCCGCGCCACTTGGCGCAGCAGGTAGCTCTTGCCTGCACGCCGCTGTCCCACGAGCACTTTGATGAGGCGGTTGCCCGTGTAAGCCGCAATTTTGTCCGTATATCCGCTTCGCTCGTATCCGAAGTCAAACGGGGCGGAATCCCACAGGTTGTATTTCCTGAGCGTTTGCAATTTTTCGTCCATAACCGATTATTTTATTCCGGAAAATTTCTTCCTCTCTTCCTGCTGAAGGTAGAACAACTGCTTCTGGGTTTCTATTTCCGCACGGAGTTCCTCCTCTGAGGGCAGATAAAGTTTGTACTTGGAGGCAAACAACTGTTCGTTCCCATGAAGGATGGAATACCGTGCGATGTCTTCGTCAGTGTCGGCACAGAGTATAATCCCCATCGTGGGGTTATCTCCCTCGTTTCTTTTCAGTTCGTCATACATCCTGACATACATATCCATCTGTCCGATGTCCTGATGACTTACTTTTGTCGTTTTTAAATCGAACAGGCAGAAGCATTTAAGGATATAGTTATAAAACACAAGGTCTATGTAGTAGTCATCTTTCCCGGTATGGATGTGCTGCTGTCTGGCGACAAAGGCAAACCCCTTGCCGAGTTCCATCAGAAACTTCTGGAGGTTATTGATAATAGCCGTTTCAAGTTCTGTCTCGGTAAAGTCGGGCAGGGAAGCAAGTCCGAGAAACTCCGCCACAACCGGATTCTTGACAAACTCCAGTTTATCGGTCTTCTGTAGCGGAGCGGTGATTTGCAGCATCTCTTTCTCGACCAACTCCTTGTGTTGCGATTGCAGGAGGCGGTGATAATACTGCGAAGAGATATTTCTCTGGAGCGTCCGCACGCTCCAAGTCTCCCGGATGGCTTCATTCATGTACCATTCCCTTGCAACGGGGTCGGTCACTTGAAGCAGCGTCCTGTAATGCGACCAATGGAGGGAATTTTCCACATGCGTGTGGAAAATGTCAGGAAAGGCACGGTAGAAGTCCATGAAACTGTATAGATTGGTTTTGGTAAAACCGTTGCCGTACTCGGCGGTAAGCTGCTTTGCTAACTTCTTGATGATTTCCGCACCATACTTAGCCCTATCCTCTCCTTTCAATGACTCTTCGGATATTCTTTTCCCCAGAAGCCAGTTCCTTTGGACAAGAGTGAGGTTGATCGCAGAGTATGCGACGGTTCTTGCCTCATCGATGATCTGTCTGGCATCCGAAAGCAAGTCGATGCTTTTGCTGTAATGAAGAATATGCTTATTGTCTATCATAATGGCAATCTGTCGTCCATAACCGATTATTTTATTGCAAAGATACTGTTTTTCGTCCGTAACCGAGAAACTTTTCTCTGATTTTCCGCTTTCAGGTGCATTTTTTGTCTCCCGACGGTAAAAACTCCCACAAGTGGGGTATTGACGCTTGTGGAGAGGCTGTAATTTTGTAACATGATACAAAATAATGCAACATATATTAATAAGGTAGTATTATGAAACGGATTCTATTTATCGCCCTGATGGGCGTCATTGCAATGGGACTTGCCTCCTGCGGAGACAAGGAAGAAGTGAAAACGTACTTCACCGTGACGTTCGACGCCGACGGCGGAACACCCGTGCCGGAGGCACAGCGGGTAGAAGAAGGCAAGACGGCTGTCGCTCCGTCGCCCGCACCGACAAAAACCGGATTTGTGTTTGTGTGCTGGTCGGCCGACGGCACAAACGCCTATAATTTCCAATCGCCCGTAACGCGCGACCTCATTCTGCGTGCCAAATGGCAAGCAGAAGCCGTTGCCGAATACTGGCAGGTGGCGTGGGAACTGAACGGCGGCGCATGGCCCGCCGAGGGCGACAACCACGCTACGCAGGTGCTCAAGGGCGGCACGTTGGCAGAACCCGCTCCGCCGACAAAGGCGAACCATACCTTTGAGGGATGGTACAAGGAAGCAGCTCTTACCAATAAGGTAGATTTCCCCTACGACGTAAGCGACGTAACGGCGAACTTTACGCTGTATGCGAAGTGGAAAGAGGAAGGCGGAACAGTTACAGAAAGTCCGAAAATCGGCGATTACTATTACAGCGACGGCAGTTTCTCCAAAGAGCTGAACAATGGTAAGACTTGTATGGGAATAGTGGTTCGTGAGAAAACTGCACAGCAGAATGGACTGGTTGTATCACACGATGTGAAAGATGCGGGCGGATGGTGGATGCCAGTTACTGCAACAGGCTTTGTTTATAAACTCACGAATGCGAAGAACGAAAATGATGGTGCTAAGAATTTAGAAATAATAAAGAAATGGAATAATTGGAAGAAATGGTATCCTGCCTTTTCGTGGTGCACTCAAAAGGGTAATGGATGGTATCTTCCGGCAATCAATGAACTGAAAACCCTTTGCGATTTATTGTTCGAAAATGCGGCACTGAATGCAAGGCTCGAAGCCATTCCCGGAGGAAAACCATTGGTCTTGCCTCAATATTGGTCATCTACGGAAAAATCTGACCGTACGGCATATGTTTACGTACCGCAATTGAAATCCGTAATAGCAAGGAACAAGACTTATGCTCAATCAAGCAACGTCTCTACCCGAGCCGTTCGTGCATTTTAACATGGTTATTATCGTACAGCCCTTTCCATCAAAACCCACGAGGGTTTCGGCAAAAAACCTCGACCCTTTTCGGGAAAACCCTCGCGGGTTTGGGAAGAAGGATAAAAAGACGGCGGTTTTCCGATAAATCAGACAAAGCATTTAGCAACATTATTAACATCTTAAAAGCAAACGATTATGGCAAACAGACCATTGGCCTACACGCTCAGCGAGCGTAAGGCAACCGTCGGTGCACTGGCCGGCAAGACCGTGATTCAGGCGAATCCCACGGGGCGCAAACGTATCGACCACCGAGCATTCTGCGAAGAGGTGGCCAGGGCGACAACCTTCACGGGTGCGGAAGTGGAAGCGGTGATGCGACTCGCAGCCGAAATCGCCAAGAAGCATGTAGAGAACGGCGACATTGTGGACTTCGGCGACATCGGCACACTACGCCCCTCTTTCCAGAGCAAACTTGTAGAAAAAGGCAAGGAAGAGTTCAACGCCAACGTGCACATTACCAAACCGGTGGTGAAACTCTCACCCTCGAAACGGTATTTCACACTCTCGGGGGTGACTTACGAACGTGTGGAGGCTCCGGCGAAGAAAACAGTTGTGCCTACACCGATGCCTTCGCCCGGCGGAGGAGAAGTACCCAACCCTCTCGGATGAGCAAAAACACCGGAAGCCGCAGGGTAATGAACTGTGATGCAGTGAGCTGCCCTGCGGCTTCTTTTATAAAAGACTGTTCAATCAGCCTCCGGCAGTGGAGGCATAAATAGAGGAAAACATGAAAAGAAGAATTTTTAATTGTATGGCAGCGGCATTCTTTGCCCTGTCGGCGATGCTGACCTCCTGCGACGGAAACGGCATGAAAGGCTCCAAGTTCGTCAATGGCGATGTCAAACACGATCCGATGAATTTCAGTACCACCGAAACCGTCGGTGTTGTCTATTTCGCGGACGACAGACATGTGGAACTGTTCTTTCCCTACGCCATTGACTCAGATAAAACAGAGAGTACAATCCGTGTCAGCAGCGAGCTTCGGATTCCCGGCGAATATGAGAAGAAGGGGAACACGATAACCGTGTACTTCACCCTTGACAACAAGCAGAAGGAACCCGCCCTGCTGATGTTTGAGGTCAAGGACGACGGCAAGGCTCTCGTGGGCAAGAATGGCGGTGTTTTTGTCAAGACCGACAATAAATTGTAATAATCGCTTCCGTTACAGCGGGGGCATAAAACAGAAAAAGTATGTTGTTCTTTTGGTGGAAAAAGTACGAGGGCGCGTGGTGGGCGTCACAAATATCATTTGTAGGCACATTATTCATAACGGTTACAGCAATAATGCTAGGAGCTTTAGTAAAGCTTCACTTTTCCTCTGTGCCTGAATGGGTCATCATTGTTATAGTGGCAGTAATTTTCAGCATATTGAAATATCTGTTGAATAGGCTAACAGACAGAATAGCGAACCGAACTATTGAAAAGGAAGCGAATGAACAAAAACGCTGGGCTACTACTGCCAATGTTACTTTGCAGACACCCGCCTCATTGACAATCATCCGCGATTCAAGCCCTGTTACGGTACTTGTGCCTACAATTATATATCTTAATAACACAGAGATTGCATCAATAAAAAACGGAGAGTCCGTAACCATACCTCTAAAGATGAAAAACAACCTGTTACAGACAAATTCAGTCGTTGGACTTAACGGCCGATTGGAAAGATATGAATTTGCCGTACAGGACGGTGCACATGTCACAATTCATGTGAAGGGCGGTATTTTTGATAAAAAGAATGTAGTGTGGAATTAGAGAAATGTAGTATTAACACGCCCCCGGATAGTGGGGCATAAAATAGAAGGAAGAAATTATGAAATGGTTTATTAAAGCGTTTCGGCAGTATGCCGATTTCAGCGGCCGGGCAAGCCGGCAAGAGTTTTGGATGTTTGTACTGTTCAACCTGCTGTTGGCAATGGCATGGGCGTTTGTCGCCGGACTGCTCACGGGGCTGTTTGGCGGTTCTTTCGATCAGGAGAGCAGGCTGATATTCATGTACAAACTGATAGCGATTTATTATGCCGTGACGACGGTTCCCGCCATGGCGGTCGGGGTGCGGCGGCTGCACGACACAGGGCGTAGCGGCTGGTGGATGCTCGTCAGTCTCGTTCCTATTGCGGGCGGCATCTGGCTCATCTTATTGATGTGCCTGGACGGCAGCGCGGGCGACAATCGCTACGGCAGCCCTCCCGACGGGACAACGGGGAATGTCCCGAAATATGATTTGCGACAAAAGGCACTGATGTGGCTAACGGCATTCGCCGTTTTCAGCATCTATATGTGTTTGCTGAACCTTGTCGATGTATTCAGTAACCGGTGGTACACCGGTACCGATCAACTCAACATGCTGTTGACTCTTTTGGGTAATTTTTTAGTCTCCGTCTCTTTCATCATCATGGGAATCGCCTTCCTGCAAAAGAGGGACTACTCCCGCACGGTGGGCGGATGGATAATTGCCGCGTATGTTCTCCTGCTCATCTTGGAAATCCGGTGGACTACAGTAATAACCGATTTCCATATTAATATGAGATTTGTATTGAATATTATGCTATTCCTTGCTTTTATCCTTTACGGCGGATTGCTGCTGGCAAGAAAAGGGCGTTTGCCGCTGGCAAACTATGTGCTGATGGCGGCAAGCGGTTGCAGCGTTATCCTGACACCCGTTTTCCTGGTACCTTTGAGAATGATGGAAGCCCACAGCTATCTCGATTATCTTATAAGCCAACTCACCCTTATTGTGCTGCTGTCGCTGTTGGTGTATGCCGTTGCCAATCTAGCTGCAGCGGAAAAGGAAATCGAACACAAAGAAAAAACGCAAGAATAAAAACGGTTATGAAAAGAATATTTATACTGGCCGCCCTCTTCGCCGCCGTTACCGGTTCGGCGGTGGGGCAAACGGAAATCCGCACGGCGGAGGAGCTGGCCGCTATCGGTACGGACAGGGAAACTCTGAGCGGTTCGTACATATTGATGAACGACCTAACGCTCGACGACTGGGTGCCCATCGGACGGATGGATCATGGCGGCGAGACACCCTTCGATGGAATGCTTGATGGTAATGGCCACACGATAACCATCAACGGCTTTTCCACCGATACGGACAACACGGCGTGCGTCGGGCTGTTCGGGCTGATAGGTGAAAAAGGTGTGGTGAAGAGTCTGCGCATAACGGGCAAATTAACTTATACAGACAAGCTCGACATTCTGTATATCGGAGCCTTCGCCGGTGTGAACATGGGCCTTATCACTTGTTGCGTCTCATCTGTCGATTTGACCTGCGAATACATCAAGAGCGGCGCGAAAACGAAAACAAAACACCTGTTTGTCTATGAGAAAGGGCAGTTTGGAGGATGTGTCGCAGGCATCAACTACGGCAACATTTCGCACTGCTATTCCGATGGCACCATCCGTGTAACACAGGGACGGGCAGCAGGCATTGCCGCTGGAAACGGGAAAGGTGTCAAGGGAAGTTTCGGCATCAGCGTGGGCAGTAAAGGTATGAGTATGAGTGCCGCTCCGGGCAATCTGCCGTTAGTCACGAAGCGCATCTCCTATTGTTATTCTACGGCTTCGATTTTCGGTAAAACCGACGAAGAGGGTCGCGGATTGATAAAGGTTGTGGGGGCAGCCAACGGACTTGTCTCAATTCTGCGTTCAGAATCGTCGGTAGTGTACCACTGCGTAGCCCTTAACAAGGAACTGGAAGCCAGGGGTGACGGCAAAGCGTTTGCGCAGGCATCACCTTTTCCGCAAGCTATATTGGGCATCACGGGAGTGGAAGCTCCCATCTTCCAATTTTACTACTGTGAGGAGATACCCATTCGTCGCTATGTAAACGACAAATTACTGGAAACAAAGAAACTGTCGCCCAAACGCGCCGTTTCCCTGTCTGCCACGCAGGAAGAATCGTGGTGGCGGTTGCCCGACGGGTTGGACAAGAAAGAACAGCGGTATATACCGGGCTTCCCGTTCGGTACAGACGACACGGCACCGTGGCAGTGGGATGCGCAGCGTAAACGCCCTGTACTTTATTGGGAAACGACAGAGAAAAAGAATGAATAATCCACTTCCGGAAAGGGAGCATAAAGAAAAATGGATATGAAAAAGAAAAACAAGATTCTATCGATGACATTCGCAAGGCAGATTGCGCTGATGACAGTGTGCATGATTGGAGTTGCCGGAACGATGCAGGCGCAACAGCAGGAAAAGGTAGAGGGGAAAAATCGTACGCAATGGGGCGTAAAAGCTGCCCTGAACATCGCTTCGCTCGATTTCGATGCCTCCAACGGTAAGTCGGAAAGTACCAAATCGGTGTTAGGCGGTGCTGCGGGTCTGACGTTTGCCTACGCCTTTAATCCCAATTGGCGTATCCATTCAGGGATTGAGATGTCGATGAAAGGATTTTCCGCTGATGAGACGGGCGGTAGTCGTGAACTGACGGTACACGCTGCCTACATAGAGGTTCCCGTGACGTGCGGCTATGTAATCGATTTAGGCAAATGGAACTTCGAACCTCGTCTCGGTGCTTTCTTCGCTTACGGCGTGGCGGGCAATTACAGCGTGTCGGGGGCGGACAGCAAGCAGACTTTCAGTGACAAACTGCTCAATCCGTTCGATGCGGGCTTAGCGTTCGGCTTGTATGCCGACAACGGAAAAATAGTCTTTGGCATCGGTGGAGAGTTTGGATTGGCGGAAGCCAACGGAAAGAAATTCAGCGTGTCAGGCGGCACTGTCCACACGCGTAATACATTCTTAAGTGTGGGTTATCTGTTCTGAACATCAAAATTGAATATGGAGAGCGCATGGAAACCGTGGCTAAACGAATTCCGTGCGCTCTCTTTTTATATATGTCAAACTTCAATCGAACGAAAAGACTTATTGAAACCCTTTCGTTCGGGATACTGTTCCCGGACAATTTGACTGTAGCAGAATTGCGTACTGTAACGGACGGCTTCATCGATGAAATCATCAACCTTTGTGAAGTGGAAAAGTCGTTTCCCTCGCTGTTTCGTACACTTCATTACACACGCTTCCGCCTGCAATCTCTCGACGAAGCATCGTCCTCCGCAAGCGGAATGGGGAAAAAATATATCGGAGCTACTCTTTGTCATTGACACGGAACTGGAATTGTTGAAGATGCGGATGCAGGGAGTTCTTCCTGCGTTGCCCGTCAAACCAGTCCAGAAACTCCGTTGGACAGGTAAATCAACCGACTTGGTCGAACTCCTTTACGCCCTTGACACCTGCGACTGCATTAACAATGGTAAAATCGGTGTAGAGGAATTGTCAGACGCCTTTTCTGAAATCTTCAGCGTGGAAGTCAAGAACTGTTACAATGTCTATATGAACATGAAGCGCCGCAAGGACGACAGCCGCACCTATTTCCTTGACGAACTCCGGGAGGAATTGAACAGGCGAATGAAGGAAAGCGACCTGAAAGGCGGCAAGTTTAAGAAGCGGTAAATCCTCATATTAAAGCAAAAGGGGGACACCGAATTGTTCCGTGTCTCCCTTTTTACATCGTTTTCTGCAACCAATAGTCGCAGAATTTGTTCTTATACTTTGCTTGTTATTGATACGCTTTCCACTTTTCCGGTATCTGTAAGTCATAGTCAGAAACGGCAAGATGGATGGTATCAGGTAAAAGACTTTGGCGAAACCGATTTTCGTAACGCTTCAATTGCGTCGGTTGTCCGATACCCATTGAAGCCAAGTTGCTTGAATACTGATTGGGAGGAAAATACACGAACACTTTCTGCCGTGCCTGTGTCGCAAGTTCAATTGCCGGAATCATGTCGCTGTCAGCAGAAACGACAATAGCCACATCACAGTTTTTCTGATAGGCGTCTGCAACAATTTGTGTTGCAATTCTCACGTCTGTTTCTTTTTCCTCGTGAGTATGTATCACATTCCCACACTTGAAGCAGGTAATCTCTTTTTTTAGATATTTGCCCAAGATCAAACGAAATTTCGGATTCTCTTTATTCGCCTGAAAAAAAGCATTCTGCCGTCGGCTTTGTTCTATATCATCAGGTCTGGCAGAGAAGTATTTTACTGCAATCAATTCCTGATTGGGTCGCATGAAACTCTCAAATAATTTAACAATGTCAAGCCAATAATATTTCCGCCATCGTGTGGTCGATTTCAGTCCATAGTAAAAGTTGAATCCATCGATATAGACGATAACTCTTTGCTTTTCTTCTGTTTCCATAACTTCCATATAAAAAATAAGCCACCCCATTTCTGAAGTGGCGAGCCTTAGTCTTTTCCACCTAAGGGCGATAATCTGATGCAAAGGTAAGCATTTCCTTTTATCCGCCAAAATTTTTCTATAAGTTTTTCATTCTGTCCATAAAATGTTGATTCGTAATTCTCCAACTATTAGTTGGAGAATTACCACCTCTTATCGAAAAGCCCTGATAACTCTATAGACAGCCCACAAGCAGGTGAAAGGAGCGGTGAAGACTCCTATGATGACAAAGAGGAGGAGTTTGAAGATATAGTAAAATACCCACTGCCAGTTTGTTCCTGCAATCATTTTATAGGGAATGAACTTTTCTGCTCGATGCGTTCGGAGAAGTTAGCGGTATCTTGGCACTCGATATCTGTCCCTGAAGCTGGTCGGCAGCCCCTCCGAGCCAAGCGTCCATGGTCTTAGACGTATTCGCCTGAAAACAAGCAAGGCCATCGTCCTATGTCCTTTTCGGCTTATTTCTGTTCGTGAACGGTAAACCCTTCCGGAATCGTAAACTTGTCGGCCGGTATCGTCTCGTTCTCTCTGATTTCTTTGGCTTCATCCGTGACGACTACTTGTCCCTCGTTGACCGACTCGAATTTCAGCATGATCCCTTCCCATATCCAGACCGTCGCCTGGAACTTCGTGTCTCCCTGCGGAATGTCGAGCGTATATTTTTTACACAATTTACCGGCTATTTCTTCTTCGCCGCCTTCCCTGATGTTGTATTTCGTCCTGTCTTCCTGCGTCAGATTACGGTAGTTCTTCGGTTCGTCAGATGCAGGCATCCGGTAAGCTTTTTTCTCCTCCAAATCGATGGCTACGTTCGTCTTTCCTTCGACAATGGTACGCATGAGCTTATCCATATTCGTCACTTTGATATGTAGCTCGGCCGCCTCCTTTTTTCCGTAATCGTCGAAATAAAGCGTATTCTGCATCTTTTGTCCCATGGTTGTCACTTCTTTTTTGATGACAGCCGATTTGATGCCGTACTTCGTCATTTCCTGCGCGGAAAGCCGGATGCCTGACAACAAAAGCAGACCTGTAATAAACAGTCTCATTTTCATATCATTCGTTTTGCAATGAGGTTATAAACGGTTACATAATTTCTTTTGCCATTCCCATGCCGATTTAAGCGTATCGGCCAATGTCTCCCGAGCTGTCCAGCCCAGCGTTTCGTTGGCGTGTCTCGGGTCTGCCCATACTTTCTCGATGTCTCCTTCACGACGTCCGATAATCTTATGAGGTACCTTGACGCCTGTGGCCTCTTCGAATGTGCGGATCAGTTGGAGTACGGAAACGCCGCGCCCTGTGCCGAGATTATATATTTCGAGCGGCTTGCTCGAGGCATTGTTCAACATCCGGTCAATGGCAATGACATGCGCCTTGGCCAAGTCTACCACGTTAATGTAGTCCCGTATGCAGGAGCCGTCCGGAGTGTCATAGTCGTTTCCGAAGACACACAGTTCTTTACGTATACCTGCTGCGGTCTGTGTCAGGAAAGGAACGAGGTTTTGCGGAATGCCGATGGGTAACTCGCCGATTTCGGCCGAAGGATGTGCACCGATCGGGTTGAAATAACGCAGCAGGATGCTTTTAAACGGCGCTCCGGCATGAATCGTATCGCGTATGATCTCCTCGTTGATCTGTTTCGTATTGCCGTAAGGTGAGCAGGCCGGCTGAATAGGCGCCTCTTCAGTAACCGGCAGATGGCCGGCGTCCGGCTGTCCGTAAACGGTGCACGACGAAGAAAAAACAATCCCCTTAACACCATGCTTGGGCATCAGTTCAAGCAAGTTAATCAGTGAAACAAGGTTGTTGCGATAATATTTCAACGGTTCCTGTACGGACTCGCCTACCGCCTTGCTGGCTGCAAAGTGAATGATCCCCTCAATACCCGAATGATCGGTCATCACCCGGTCTAATGCTTCCTTATCGTTACAGTCAACCGCCTCGAAAGCAGGTCGCCTCCCCGTAATCTTTTCAATACCGTCGAGCACACCGATCTCCGAATTGGATAAATTATCGATGCTGATCACCTCATAGCCTGCGTTTTGAAGCTCTACCGTCGTATGCGAACCGATGTATCCGGTTCCGCCTGTCACTAATATTTTTTTCGTCATAAAAGAGTTGAGTTTTTTATCGCCAAAGGTAGGTAATTTATTTCGTTCCGTAATGTTGTTCTTTTGAAGAGAGCTCATAGAAAAAGAAAATCACAACAAAGCGGACTTTGCTGTGACTTATACCCATTGTATGGGTTGTCCAATAAATCTTACAGTGATTATTGAAGTGTCGTTACTTCTTGAAATAATCTTTTACCGAGTCGTTGGGAATCATTTCTTCTTGGAAGATATATGCACCCGTTTTGGGCGATTTTACCATCTTAATCACTTTGGAATAAGTACGTCCGCCTTCTCCCGACTTAAAGGTTGCCACCGTTTTTTTTGCCATGGTTCAAATCTCCTATAAAAAATTATTACTTAATTTCCTTATGTAAGGTCATCTTCTTTAAAATCGGGTTATATTTTTTCAACTCCAACCGTTGCGTCGTATTTTTACGGTTCTTTGTTGTGATATAACGCGACATTCCGGGAAGACCGCTTTCCTTATGTTCCGTACATTCGAGAATGACCTGCACTCTGTTTCCTTTTACTTTTTTTGCCATTGTTTGTTTCCTCCTCTATCTACGTTATGCACCTAAATATCCCTTATCGGCAGCTTTCTTGATGGCCGCATCCAAACCGATCTTGTTGATCAGACGCAAGCCGGCAGCCGATATGCTCAAACGAATCCAGCAATCTTGCTCTACCCAATAGAACTTCTTGGTAAACAAATTCACATTAAACTTACGCTTCGTCCGTACATTCGAATGTGCGACATTGTTCCCCGACATCGCTTTCTTTCCGGTAATTTGACAAATCTTAGACATTGCTTTATTACTTTATTTTTTTTCTTCTTGTTTTTATCCACAAAAGACGCCAAAAGCGACCTCCTCCTCTTATCCCCTCGGTAAGGGAGGAAAAAACGCTACGCGTCTTCTTCTTACGTACGCAGGATGAGATTTGAACTCACACACCGTTGCCGGCACTACCCCCTCAAAGTAGCGTGTCTACCAATTCCACCACCTGCGCATATTGAAGGGGTGCCCAGAACAGGACTCGAACCTGCATGCCTCTCGACACACGCACCTGA
>ERZ772967.1165-NODE-1165-length-18496-cov-3.159102_pt1 | contig 18496 bp, 11 predicted proteins | sample MGYA00511677_ERZ772967 | MGnify/ENA primary metagenome ERZ772967 (study PRJEB29015, sample SAMEA2737931) | human oral metagenome | biome: human oral; feature: human-associated habitat; material: dental | place: China | collected 2146 ...
AAGCAGGAAGCAGGAAGCGGAAGGCAGAAGGCAGAAGGCAGAAGGCAGAAGGCGGTCAGTGTGCTATTGCACGCCCCATGTTCCAAGGTATTACCAAAGCTTCGCTGAACATAGATTCGTTTATTTCGGCGGCTTCTTTCCAAGAAACAACGAGGGTTTTAACAAACGCTGCCATTGCAGGTTCTGCAGACAATTTGCGCGGCTTAAAAGAAAACGTCATTATCGGTCATCTTATTCCCGCAGGTACGGGTATCCGTAATTACCGCGGCGTTAAACTGTTCGATGAAAATACTGCCGACCTCGACGTTCAAATGAATGAAATTCTTGAACGGCGTAAATTGGAAAAGAGTATGGAAGCCGAAATAGAAGAAACGCTGTACGAAACGGAAAATGAAGAAGACTAGCAGTTGACAGTGCTTTTAGGTTTTTGATATACTAAATTTCCTGTCTAAAGCAGGTAAAACAGCAAAAACCGTTATAGTGTGTATTTTTAACCGGAGTGCTGCCGGTTTAACGAATAGGAGTAAAAGGTTCATGCCTACAATTAATCAGTTGATCCGTCAGGGTCGCAAAACGATAGCGAACAGGACTAAATCGCCTGCGCTTCAGTCTTGCCCGCAAAAACGCGGCGTATGTACACGTGTTATGACGTTTACGCCTAAAAAACCGAATTCGGCACTGCGTAAAGTCGCCCGTGTGCGCTTGAGCAACGGTATTGAAGTTACCGCATATATTCCGGGTATCGGGCACAATTTGCAAGAACACTCGGTTGTTCTTATCCGCGGCGGCCGTGTAAAAGATTTACCCGGTGTACGCTATCACATTATCCGCGGTACAAAAGATACGCTCGGTGTGGAAGACCGCAAACGCGGACGTTCCAAATACGGTGCGAAAAAGCCTAAAGCGTAAGGAGAAAGAGAATGGGAAGAAAAAATAAAAGCGTAAACCGTCCTATTCTGCCGGATTCGCGCTACAACAGCTCCGTCGTTTCTAAATTCGTTACCCGCATGATGCTCGACGGTAAAAAATCGATCAGCGTGCGTATTATGTACGAAGCGATGGATACTTTAAAATCAAAAACGGAAAAAGATCCTTTGGAAGTGTTTTTAAAAGCGCTTGATAACGTAAAACCTTTGGTTGAAGTAAAATCGCGCCGCGTCGGAGGTGCAACCTATCAAGTTCCGATTGAAATCCGCGAAAGCCGCCGTGAAGCGCTTGCCATGCGCTGGGTTATTGCCGCCGCACGTGCAAAAAGCGGACGCGGTATGGGCGAGCGCCTTGCTGCAGAGCTTTTGGACGCATACAATAATACGGGTACGGCTTATAAAAAGAAAGAAGATACCCATAAAATGGCAGAAGCGAACAAAGCTTTTGCCCACTACCGCTGGTAGTTCTTTTAGAACCTCAAAAGCGATTAGAGCGCCGTTCACATTGGTGGACGGCGTTTTTATTTTTATTGCGCTAAAGGTTAAAACTGTGTGTATGTGAGTAACACTTCTCCTGTCCCGTTTTTTAAATTCAAGGCGCCGCCTTCAACCGTAAACAAAACACATTGCTTTAAAAGTTCCATATAGCGCCTTTCAAATTCGGCAGCTTCTCCGTTTGGGGATGCTATACGGGTTACGGCAAGTTCTGCTATACTTAAAGCGCTGCCGCTTTTAATAAAGCACGCTGCTGAAAAATTGTTTACGCCCGTGTTTCCGTACAACCGGTTGCTGTCCGTAAAGGATAGGGATGCGTAACGAACGCTTTCGGGTGCTTGCAGCATTGCATGCTCTTTATTGTACCGGTTTAGTTTCCAGTTTGTGTTTTCGAGTACGGATTTTTTAAACGTCAATTCGGTTTTTTCGCGCAAATTAAATATAACCAGCTCGGAACCGGCTGCATTTGTTGATACGGAAACGGTTCCGCCTTTTTGTAAAGTACTGCAAAAAAGGCGTTCCAAATTCATTTTGTCTGCAGGTCCTTCGGCTTGAGCGTACTCGTTAAGCTGTACTTTTATCGCAGTACCGCTTAGGGTAAGAGTACCGCTGTAGCGGTTAATACCGCTAAAACCGGCAATATGGTATGTGCGCACTTGTTTTGATTTTGTGTTTTGCGTCGGCGCCGTCTGTGCAGGCGGTACCGCCGGCAATGTGTTCGCATCGTTCGGCATATCGGTATCCGGTACGCCTGTGCTTTGTGCGGCGGCAAATAAAGTTAAAGGAACGGTTAAACTGCCTTTTTCCGCAGAAAATTCCGTGTCGGGGGTAATTAACGAAGTGAGCGTCCAATTGGATTCTATGTTTATTTCATTGTTGCAAGCACAAACGGCACAAAGAAAGATAAAAAGGCAGCACGCTGCGGCAAAAAAAGAGAAAAGCTTCATATACACTCCTGCGCAAGACTTTCTTTTATCATCGTCCGAAAACTATTAAAACAAGAGTGTAAAAGATACAATAAAACTATATTTTTGACGGAACAAGCGTGCAGTCAAAATTAAACTGCGCGGCGTTTACCCGGTATTTTTCGTTTAATTCCGGACCGCAACTGTTCGATCCTATACCGCCCATTTGAACATCTAAACAAAATACCGTATAGCCGCTGTCTTTAAGTTCGTGCTCGTGAGCTTTTCCGCCTAATTCTTCTTGAGTGTAATGCGACGCGTTAAACGAAAAACTTTGAAGCGCGCTTACGTCAAGCCGAGTGTTTTGTCCGGTCACTGTTACGCTGCGGCAGCCCCAGTGCGACGAGTTTTCTTGCGGCCGTATGTACGGTTCGTGTTGCTCGCTTACGGTTGTACGGTGTACGGCGAGGATGCTAGCACGGTGTTTGTCGCAATAGCTTTCGTGCGGACCGTAACCGAAGTATTCGCAGTGTTCAAAGTTGCGCGGCATAAAAAAACGCAATCCGAAACGCGGTAAGTGCGGCATAGCGGTATTCCGCTTTGCTTTAAGCGAAAGATGTACGCTGCCCGATGCATCGATTGTCCATTGCGCTTTTATGCGCATAACGGGCGCTATAAACAGGGGTGCAAGGGCAAGCTGTGCTTGGATGCGCGTGCTGCCGTTCGGTAAAACGGAAACGGTAACGTCATGTACTTTTGGTTTTACCCGGTCGTAACCGAATTTTTCCCATTCTTTGCGGATGTATTGATCGTTATCCGTAGGAGCTCTCCACAGGTTCCACTCGCAGCCTTTTTCTATAAGTGCGTTGTTTTTATAGTGCATAGCCGAAAAAAGACCGCTGTATTTATCGAATTCATAAGAAAATAGAGCGGACGACACCGTAATATAGCGGCTGTTTTCGGTATATGACGTTTTGCCCGCCTCACTTGTTTTAACCGCTCGTTCAGCCGTTTGAGCCGAATCTTGTGCGGCATTCGGGCGTCCCGTTCCTTGCGTCGCGCAGTCGTGTAAAATGCATTCATCAAATCCCAATTCAAAGCCTGCGGGGTAAAACGGCGTTGCTTTTTTTGCCGTGTATGTGAACACAACAGAAAGTACGTTTCCGGTTGCAGCCGGAAGTGAAAGGACGGTTTTTGCCGACGCTTGTGCGTTTGCTTTTTTCACAAAAACAATGTCGTTTATACTGCCGCTTTTAAAAGGTTTACCATCTTGAAAAAAAGTATAATCGATGTTTAAAATGTCGTGCGTGTTGCTGAAAACCAAATTCGATGTAAACACAAATTCCGCTGTTGTGCCGGCGGCGTTTTTATCGTTTGCGTTTTGCCCGCCGCTTTTAACAGCACGTGCGCCGCCTTTAACCGCGTATTTTTTTACGCGCACGGGACGGATACAGTTTTTGTATTCTTTTAAACCGGTGTGCGGCGTTCTGTCGGGGTATACCAAACCGTCCATACAAAAGTTTCCGTCGTTGGGAAAATCGCCGAAGTCTCCGCCGTAGCGGTAAATCGGTTTGCCGTCTGCCGTTGTGCCGCCGGCTACGGCATGGTCACACCATTCCCACACAAAGCCGCCGCAAAAGCCGTCGTATTTTAAAATTTGCAAAATATTTTCTTCTATATCGCCCGGACCGTTTCCCATAGCGTGGATGAATTCGCATTGCACAAAGGGCTTGTCGCACTTCGGGTTTGCAAAGTATTCGTCTACCCATTCGGTGGGCGCATACATTCTGCTGAATACGTCGAGCATGGAAAAATCGTTTTTGCGGTTTTTATCCGCCCAAAATGCACCTTCGTAGTGCACCAAACGCGACGGATCGTATTGTTTTATCCATCGCCCGGCTTTTTCAAAAGAAGAACCGTAGCCGCTTTCGTTACCCAGCGACCACATAACGGCGGCGGCGCAGTTTTTATCGCGTATAACGCTGCGCTGCACGCGGTCGATAATAGCGTTTTCAAACAGAGGATCTGATGCAAGGACAGAAAAAAGGGCAGCATCGTATTCTCCGTTTTGAGTAACGGTGCCGTGCGATTCTATATCCGCTTCGGCGATAACATAAAATCCGTATTTTGAACACAGTTGCAAAAAATACGGTGCATTCGGGTAATGGCTGGTACGCACGGCGTTTATATTGTGCCGCTTCATCAGCAGTAAGTCTTTTTCGGCTTGTTGCCTACTTATCGTATAGCCGGTAACAGGGTCGCTGTCGTGCCGGTTAACGCCGAAAAACTTTATGCGCTTATTGTTCAAAAAAACGGTTTTGTCTTTTACTTCTATTTTGCGTATGCCGACCGGAACGGCTATGTATTCACCTGCGGCGTGCAAAATTAAACGGTATTGGTGCGGCTGCTCTGCGTTCCATAAAACGGGCGCAGCGATTGCAAAATCTATGTGCGAGCGCATGTTCGGCCGTGCTTTAACTTTTGCAAATACGCTGCCGTCGGGGGCATACAAAACAGCATCAATATCGATTGCTTTTGTGCATTCGATACCGGCGCTGAGCGTACAGTGCGTGCAGTCTTCGTTCAATTCGGTTTTAACAAAGATATCTTTTATGTGCGCGTGCGGACGGCGTATAATATACACGTCGCGGAATATACCGCTCATGCGCAATTTGTCTTGGTCTTCAAAGTATGAAAGAGAAGACCATTTAAACACGAGCATGTTTGTGCCTTTGCGCGTAAAAGGCGTAATGTCGAATTCGGACGTGCTGTGCGATACACTGCTGTATCCTACAAAGCGTTTGTTTACCCACACGTAAAAACACGAATCCACGCCTTCGAAGTTTAAAAAACTGTCGGTTAACAGCGAATGGGCGTCCATGTCAAAAGTGCGCCGGTAAAAACCGCAGGGGTTTTCATCGGGGATGTACGGCGGATCGTAGGGAAAGGGGTAGCGTATATTGGTATACATGTGCGTGTCAAAGCCGTGATTTTGCCAGCACGAAGGAACGGGGATGGTTTTCATTGCCGCGTCGGGAATATCGGTTATTTTGTTTTTACCGAATTCGGTTGCCTCGTCAAAAGAAGAAAAATAAGCAAAGTTCCATACGCCGTTCAGCGGTAAAACGTTTTCGCTTATTCCCGTTTCGACAGCTTTTTCTGCCGTTTTTTCGGAAAGTTCAGCTTTTGCTGTTTTATCATCTCCGGTTTTTGCTTTAGTGGCGATTTCCGCTGTTGTCGGTAAATCAGGTGCTTTTTCGGGTTTTATGGTTATACCGCTGTCATCTTTAAAATCGTTACTTCCACCCGAATCTCCTGATGAGCCGCTGCTGTTTGAACTGTAATTAGCTGTTACTTTAACCTCTTTTGCTGGCATAACAAAACTTGTTTCTTTTGCAGCTGAATTTACAAAAATGACTCCGTCATCACTTGTCCAGCCGCTAAAGGTATAGCCGCTCTTGTCATTGGCTTTAATGCTGACGGTCTCTCCCTCAGCGTATTTGCCACTGCCTGTTCCGTCTGTTACCGTTACTTTGTAGGTTTTATGAATAGACACATCTACGCTGCCCTTGGCGTTGCTGTAATCGTAGTTGGCATTTGTTCCTACTACTTTGTAATATACGCTATGAGAACCTGCGGCACTTGCTTTTGGTATATTTTGATGATATGGTCCTGTTTCACTTAAACTGTACTCCATTCTTCCTATGGCAGAGTCTACCGAGCCTGCATTGATAAGTGCCTGCTCCTCGCCTGTATAGACAAGACCTGTTTTCGCTGTCGGTGCGGTGAATTGTACCTCTGCTTTGGCAATTGATACATTGACACTGCCCTTTGCGTTATTGTAATCGTAGTTGGCATTTGTCCCTACTACTTTGTAATACACACTATAGGAGCCTGCATTCTCTTTTTTTGGTATCGTTTCACTATAATTCTCTGTTGAGCTTAGACTGTACTCCATTCTTCCTATGGCAGAGTCTACCGAGCCTGCATTGATAAGCTCCTGCTCTCCGCCTGTATAGACAAGACCTGTTTTTGCTGTCGGTGGGGTAAATTGTACCTCTGCTTTGGCAATTGATACATTGACACTGCCCTTAGCATTCGTGTAATCATAGTTGGCATTTGTGCCTGCTACTTTGTAATATACGCTATAAGAGCCTGCATTCTCCTCTTTCGGTATCGTTTCGCTATAAGTTCCTGTTTCGCTCAGACTGTACTCCATTTTTCCTATGGTAGGGTCTACTATACCGGCATTAACAAGTGCCTGCTCCTCGCCTGTATAGGAAAGATTCGTTTTTGCTGTCGGTGGGGTAAATGGCACAGTCGCCTTGCTTATTTCAAAGCCGGCTTTTGCCGTAACTGCTTTGTAGCGTGCGGTTTCGGCAAAGGTTGCCTGTACCCAGTATGACCCTGCGTTTTTCGGTACGCCGCCCTCGCTGTCTGCACCGCTGTTATCGCTTGTAGTCTTAGTCGTGCAAGCTTCATTGGTAAAATAGGTGTAGCTGACGTGATTCGTGCCGTTAGTAGCACTGGTCGGAACAGGAGCGTTGGCATTTTCCCCATAGGTCCAGCCTGAAATTGCTACGCTTCCGCTACCGTCTTGCTTTTCTGCCATAGTAAATACCGCATTAGCCGTGCCAAAGCCGTTTGTATTGGTTGTCACTGAGCCTTGATAGATGCCTTTATCCGTCTCTACTCTAGTAACCGTTGTGCCATTCGGCAACCAGAGGTAAAGCTTACCCTCATCATCGGTGTGCATCTGATTGATACCGTAAGTGCCTGCGCCTGTCAGTGCCGTTACATACGCCTGCGCAGCGAGGGTCGCTCCCTCACCGAGGGTAATCGTGGTCAGATAGACTCTGGCAGAGCCGTTGGTTGGGTGAGTATGGTTTCCGAACTGAGTACCCCTTTGTACAGAATGGATACTGCCGCCTGTAATGATTACATTTGCTTTTCTTCCTGTCAGTCCGCCATAATTAATACCAAGGGTGGTATTTATTCCTTCTACGGTACCTCCTATATAATGAACGGTAGACGACGAACTGCTACCATAGACATCTCCGTGTCCAATTGCCAAGTTCTGACTCTCCACTTCTGCACGAATCGTTCCGCCTTCAATAAACAGATTTTTGCATCCTTTCGGGCTTCCTATCCCGTTACTTCCGGCTTCCGGCGCAGTGGCTGTCAGTTTTCCCCTTCCTGAAATCGTCAGCTTACCGCCTTCTACGAATACAGCCGGTGTTTCTCCAAATTCCGATTTAAATGTATTCGTTCCTTCTAAAATCAGCCTACAATCTCCGATATTATTAGAGAAAGTCAGTCCTGAGACTTCCTTTTTTGGTGCTGAAACGGTCAGGTTCTTAATGGTCAGATTGACGTTTGAGCCTGCCACTATCTTGATACAGTCTGAAGTGGAGGATACGCCGGACTTCATTGAAATGGTTGCTCTACCGCCTCCTGAGAGGGTAAGTGTACGGCTGGTTGTATCAAAGCTGTAGCTACAGTTGGCATCGCTGATGATAAAATCGCCTGCTTCCACTCCGCTGGCTGCTTTCTCCTCACATTTGAAATCAACGCATACATCATAGTCCGGCATGGTAAACTGATAGCTACCCTCGGAGAGCTTGGTAAAGTCGCTACTAATGTCCTGGGGATTGGTAGGCGTATCCGTCGCCTTGCGCAGTGCCATCCCTGTTACTTTCCAGCCGGCTTCTGTAGCATAAGACAACTTTACCGTATCGCCGACGGTCAAGTTAGCTGTCGGGTTGAAACTGACGCTTGTGATATGCGTCTGTTCTCCTGCATTTACTGTGCGGATTTTAGGAGCATTCAGATAGACTGTAACATTTTCTGCCGGCATTGTAAAACTGTATAGTTTATCAGTTATCTTTGTGAAATCTGAGGATACCTCTCTCGGTGCAGGGGGAAGAGTTGTTCCTTTATACAAGCACATCCCCTTAAACAAATATCCGCTCTCTACTCCACTAAAAGACAAATAGACCGTATCCCCTGCGGATAAGCCTGTGGTCTGACTAAGCTTCACTCCTTGAACATGCTCCGCCTTCATACTTGCTGTCAGTGTGCCTGTCGCCCCTATCTTAAAGACTGCCTGAGCGTCATTATCATTGTTTACCGCTTTTACCACGCCTGTATAGTCCTGTCCATTGCAGTGGACTCCTGTTACTATCGTATTGACAGGCAGCCATAGATATAACTCTCCATTGGGCAAGGTCTTGGCATCCTTTAGGCTGATAGTTGAACCATTAAACAGGGTATAGCTTGTAATCTCCTGTCCTTCCCCTGCACCTAACAGGGTTATCTTTACTCTATAGACATCGGCACTATCATTTTTTGGTCTTGTCCTGTCAAAATCCGTGTCGACATTACCGCCATTTATTTTAACTGTTACACCTGTACCATGCATTGTATCTCCTATTCCATCCGCATAATAAGAAAAATTAATTCCTGTAATGCTTTGGTGTTTTGTAACAATCGTTCCTCCATTTACAATAATGGTTCCTTCACTATTTCCATTAGCCACATCCATTCCGATAGGCGCACTCTGCACGCAGGTCGCTTCTATTTTGCCGCCGTTGATGGTAATACCGTCAAGTTTCCCATATCCGCCGATACACGGTCCTGATATATTGGTACGGCTGTTTATATTTCCATCATTCTTTAGTTTTAATGTTCCGCCATTGATAGTAATATCTCCTGCACTCTCCCCTTCCCATCCTCCGATAACGGCATTTTCATAAGCTGAGCTCGCTGTCAGCGTACCGGTGCTTGCTTCGCTAACGGTAAGCTTTGCCCCTTCAGGCACCCAGACGGCAGGCACTGTATTTTTCGATCCATGACCGGTAGTTATGTGGACAATCCTCGGTGTCAGGGTATTCTCTCCCTCAAGGGTAAGCTTGCATTCAGCATTTTTCATCACTGTCATCGGCGGAATCCAATTTGCGGGAAATATCTTTGTATTTTTTAAGGTGATATTTGCCTTTACACCCTCAGCTATGACAATGGCGCCGCCTTTTCCGTCCGGCGTACCGTCTGTGTCTTTAAACTGAGTGGCATCGCCCTCTATTACCAGCGCTTGCGAGCTTAGAATATGAAGAATATACTTTTTTCCAACCGGTTCTTTAACAACTTCATTACGATAGCAGTATCCATAATCTCTCCATTCATAATCTACATGCTCCGTTCCGCCGGTTACGGTTAGAGGGTGCTGGCTATCCGTTACGACAATCTCATATACCACATCTTTTATCGTAACTTTCATCCACTCTCTGGTGTCAAAAGCCCTGTGTGCTGTAATCAGCCATTTATTATCGGCGTTTCTTTCGGCAGAAAAGAGGGCGCTATTACTGACGGCTACCGCTGTCACCTCGCCACTAAGACCCACTTTTGCCAAAATCTCGGATAGGTCAATTGTGCTATCTCCAAGAAGGACATACTGCATATTACCATAAGTGAACTCGACGGTATAAAAAGAAAAGCCATCGGTTTTGGCACTGACTTCTTCCCCTTTTACCTCGGTCTCAAGCTTTTCTGCTTGACTGGCCTCATCCACATGGTAGACGTCCGCAGTCAGGTTTTGGTTTTTTGTCTCTTCCATCTGAAAGCTGACAGACACCTCGCCCTTTTTTGTATCGGGTTGCACTTCATTGCCCTCATGGTCTAATACCGAAATATCAAAGGTATAAGAGACGGCGACCTTTCTGTCTCCTTCTCTTTTGTCCTCGATGGCCTCTTCGACCTTTTCTGCCTCTGAATTGCTGACTTTTCTGACCTTTAATGCCTTGGCGTCTTGGAATACGCCGTCGTCCGCTTTGACGGATATCTTAACGCCGTCCACGATTGCTGACTGCTCAAAGCCCGGTTTGACACTTTCCTTATCCCTAATGCTTACATGAATCTTAGGAAGTTCCACATCCTCCGCTATCCTGTACTGCTCCGGTATAACAGGCTCAAATACAAAGCTATCTCCAATATTTTCGGATGAAAAGACAGGTTTACTGCTATTTTCTTCGTCTATCTTCCATCTTACATTTTGGAGAGTTACATCTTTTAATGTAGTTTCTTTTAGCAGTTCATTTTCATCGGAGCTTTGAGCCGGCTCTACTGATGTATCAGATTTTTCTGCTTCTACCGATTCTTCTGCTGATGTATTATCTTTTGCCGGTTCTGCTGTTTCCTCTACATCTGCTTTTACAAAGTTTTCCGCTTTTTCCTCTTTTGTTTCTACTAAAGAAAGCTCACTTTGCGTTGCTTTGGGAAGCACTTTATCCTTGCTCGTACTGTTTTTATCTACAAGGGCAGTTTCTTCCACTAAGATTTGCAAGGTATCGGGAAATGTTACTGCCGATAAGTCCTCGCCTTGCCGGATTTCCTGTTCCTGCACGCCGTCAGGCAGGGAAGAAAAGGCGATAATTTCCTTTTCGCTATCCCCTCTTGCATCGCCTGACATGGCAAAGGTATTCACCCCCGAATAGGTCAAAGTCAATACCATGCACAGGACAAAAGCAAGCAAACGGGTCGGCAAACTTCTCCTGTTTTGATACATTCTTCGCCTTTTGTTATTTTCCATATTTTTTCATCTCCTATCTTAAATATTACAGCTAATTGATACAGGATTGCTACGGCTTACGCTTCTCGCAATCCTTGCAACAATATTCAAACTAAACCAAAATATAGTTCAGCCAATCTGTTTTTTTGCACGCAAAAAACGCCGCATCCTGAATCGAATGATTCAGAAAATGCAGCGTTTACCCTGATCTATATGGAATTGTAGTGTAAAAATAGACGCAATTATCCCTGTGCTGTGCTGTGCTGTGCTGTGCTGTGCTGTGCTGTGCTGTGCTGTGAAAATTCTATTCTTACTTGCCATGGATGTCAACTCCTTTTCTACATAATTTGTCTATTCTATTTAAAACATAAAATTGAAAATTATACAAGAAAAGCGGCATGAGTTGCAATCAAAACGGCACGAGATGACAAATTAATCCTCATTAAGCGGAATGGCGATATTGACATAAAATTCCTGTTCGTCATGGGAAAACTCCACTTGCCCGTTGTATTTCTCCACTGTGGATTTGATAGAGGCAATCCCAAGACCTCTGCCGTTTCTTTTTGTGGAATAATATTCTCCGCTTTTCCTCTTTATATTTCCGTCAAAGCCGTTGGTTTCCACAATATAGAGCCAACAGCCTCCGTGTGTCGTCATAGTGAGTTCAATAAAACGCTCTTTGTCGTCAGCATTTTTCGCGGCATCTATCGCATTTTCTAAAAGGTTGCCAATCATCGTACACAGCTCAACATCGGAAAGTATCTGCCATTTATCAATGTCAATGCTGAAACTGACATCTATCCCCTCGTTTTTTGCCTGTGCCGCATAAAAATTCAAAACGGCATTTACGGCATTGTTTTTGGTATAGATAAGCGTTTCGTTTGTCGGAAGCTCTCTCATATAGTCTGCAAGGTAGGCATTGACGGCATCTGTATTGCCCAATTCTGCCATATTTTTTAAGGTTATCAGTATCTGTCTGAAATCATGTCTTGCCCTTGCAGAGTCATGAATATATTTCATCTGGGTATCGTATTGCTTTTCCTGTATTTTCAGGATTTTTCTTTCCTGCTCGGACTTTGCCGCATCCAGCAATATACTTACAATGAAATAAAACACGACATTCATGACCATCCAGATAAAAAAGACAATCGAAAGGATAATCCGTACTACCGTTCCGACCCTGTTTACATAAAAGGTTTCGTATTTTAGCGGACGCATAAAAAGATTAATCATCAAGATAGAGCCTGAAAAGGGAAGTGTCATAAGATATACCCTTGCAATATGCAGTCGTTCCACCAGTTTACTCCCATATTTTCCAAAGAAAAATCCGACAGGAATTGCTAGTATCGTACTTGCCGCTAAGAGGAAAAAGGTGTAGTCCATACTCGCAGAATTGATACCGAGATTCGGATGTTTTGCCGCATCAAAACAGGCGGCAAAATTTGCCAGTATGGACATCACCGCCATCACATTTACAAATATTGCAGCTGCCTTGCTGATAGATGCCCTTATACTGTGGACATAAAAAGTAAAGCACCCTATCAGTACAGGAAACAGGACGACATTGGCATCGGAAGGAAAATATATCTCCGTAAAAGAGCCTAAAACAGAAAGGATAAGGAACGCAGGGACTGCCATTATCAAAAGCCGGCGAAGCGGGTATCTAATCTGCCTTCTCATCGGAAGATAACAGAGGATAGCCGCCGGAATAAGCACAAAATATTCCAATAAAGTTCGGGCAAGCTGTTCATTCATTGTTTTGCCTTGTGCCTCCTTTCCATAGCTTCTTTTCTTAATTTCTGGAAAATATAATTTTGCCAAGTCGACACAAACTGCTTTTCCTTTCTGAGGTTGCAGGGAAATTCAATCCCGTTTTCAAGGTAACAGACTCCGCTTTTAAAACTCTGTATAAAGTCCATATTGACTATCACGCCCCGTAGGATGAGGAGAAATCTTTTATCCTGAAAAATCTCATCACAAACGCCTGAAAAGGTCAGACGCGGCGTATAGGTATTTCCGTGCTTATCATAAATTTCAACATTGTGGGCAGAGGCACTTACTGCCACAATATCGCAAAGTGCAAGGTGATACTCTGTTCTGTTTACAGAAAAGGAAAGGCTTTGAGACAAATCCGTTTTTCTCTTTAAAATATCGTCCATAATCCGGTAAACCTGTACCTGTTCCGCCGGTTTTTCGATATAATCAAAGGCATGATTGTGCAGGGCTGCTACATGGTGTTCCGCACTGGTCGTCAGAAAAACTAAAATGACATCAGAATCTGTTTTACGAATGATTTCCGCCGCCTGCATTCCGCTTATCCCATCCATATAGATGTCCAAAAAAAGAATCGTATAGAGAAAGGGCTGATAGTTGTCAAGCAAAGCTTCTGCACTTTCAAAATGCTCTATATTCAGTTTTTCACTGCCGGCATTCGCATACTTTAAAAGAATGCCGACGAGCTTTTCTCTGTCCTCTTTCCTGTCATCTACAATGGCAATGTTCATATTTATCAACTCTTTTCTCTTATCAGTTTGGGGTTAAGATATCGGCATTTTTATGTAAATAAGATTGATAATGCCTGCTTTCTTTCAACAAGTTTACATAATGCTATATGGTATATTGTACCATATAGCGAAAGAATAATCTATTAGATTAAAAGTTATTATACTGTCGTTTATTTATAAGAGACTTATTTTACAGTGTCTTACTACTATAATTTTGTCAACTATACGAAAATCCTTTAACATAAGAAATTCATTTAAAAGTCAGCATAATATTAAAGTCGGTATAACTACAGTTATCCGGAATTCCGGGTAACTGAGTTATACCGACTTTTTTATTATACCGATTTTTAGATGAAACCACGACATTTAATGAGTCTTCATACGGAAAAGTCGGTATAATATTTTTCATTTCCAAATAAATTAAATTTTTGAATGTAAAATGTATATCTTAAAAAGTCGGTATAACTTTTTATTGAAACCATAAAATCAACTAAAGATAATAAAAGAAGCAGAAGTTTTTCTGACTATTTTATTAAAAGGAGCTTTTATGGAACAATACGTTGTTTATGTGAAAGATATGCTTTCACCAATTATGGATTTTTTGGAAAACTGTGGGTATGACAAGCATACTTTATGGGGAAATATGTATAATGATTTCTCTTCCATTATGAGATTCTATGAAAAATTAGGATTTGAATATTATGATCCTCCAGTTACAAAAAAATATATTAATGAAATCTGGTTAAAATACCAAAAAGGTGAAATAAGTCGTTCGTTCTATCTCAAAATTCGTAAAGCAGGGGACAGATTAGATGAGTTCTATAATACAGGAAAATTGGACTTATCTTTCAATAAAAAGCAGAGTAAGTTTATTTTAAATGATGAAAATTCAAAATTGCTGTCCTCGTTTTTAAATTCCAGAGATTTTCATTTGAATACAAAATGGGATTTTGCATGGGCAATTCGTAGATATTTACATTACTTTGAGAAAAGAGGAATTCATTCAGTAAAAGAAATTAAAACAAAGGACATAAGAGAATTTATTGTTGATACAGGAAGTAAAGTTTCATCAGGTTCTTTGCATAATATATTTTGTTATCTTAGAAAATTTTATAAATTTCTTCATGCTATTGATGATGAAATTCCGGAAAGGATACCTTTATTTTCGTATAAAATTCCAAGAAAAACATCTATAAGAAATCCAATAACTGATGATGAATTAAATCTGATACAAAAAAATATTAATACCTCTACAGATATTGGAAAAAGAGATATGGCTATAATAGAATTAGGAGCAAGTGCAGGACTTAGAGCAATAGATATTGTAAATTTGAAACTTACTGATATTGATTGGCTAAAAGGAGAAATTCATATTTTTCAATCAAAAACAGGCAAATCTCTATCACTTCCCATAATCCCTAAAACAGGAGAATGTATAAAAGATTATATTTTAAATTCACGCCCAAAATCAGAGTGCAAAGAAATATTTTTAAGAGAAAAAGCTCCTTTTACTTCGATTACTGCCGTTACAGTTGCATATATGTTTAACAAATATTGTGAAAAAGCAGGGATAAAAAGGGTAGCTTTTGACGGAAAGGGATTCCATAGCCTTAGATGTCGTTTAGCAAAAAATATGATAACTACAGGAATTCCTATAACAACTATATCCCAAGTTTTAGGACACACTAATATAGAAACCACAAAAATATATTTGTCCTTAGACTCGGAAAATTTAAAGGAGTGTAGCTTAAATTTCGAAAATATACATCTTGAAAGAGGTGAATTACTATGAATACAATTTTTTCAAGTAACTTTTCATCCTCTTTAAAATCTATGATTGAATACAAAAAAACTATAGGATATTCAGAAAATACCTATCTTCCATATTGCAAAAATTTTGATAGATATTGCTTTAAAAATTATCCAAAAGATGAATATTTAACTAAAGACATTGTTTTAGATTGGATAAGTGCAAGTGAATGTAAATCAGGCCGTATCATTCAAGCAAGAGCGGGATTCATCAGAGGATTCGGAAAGTATTTATCAAATATTGGAACTAACACTTATGTTTTACCAAATAAATTTAATGGAATAAAACAAAAGTTTAGCCCATATATATTCACTGATGATGAATTAAGTTCATTATTTAAAACAATAGATAAATCAAAGAACAGTCGCAATTCATTTCAGGGTTTGGTATTCTCTACTATATTTCGTCTTATCTATACTTGCGGTTTAAGGCCAAGAGAAGCAAGGCTCTTAAAAAGAACAACTATTAATCTAAACACGGGTGAAATTTTAATAACTCAAACGAAAAATCATAAAGAGCGTATAGTTGTTATGTCAGATGATATGCTTTCATTAGCCAAAAAATATTTATACCTTAGGGATTTGGCATATCAAAATTGCGAATGGTTTTTTCCTTTATCACATGATAATCCATACTCAGAAGCCTTATTGCAAAGATGGTTTAAGAAATTTTTCATAGATTCAAAATCACAGATAGATCCTGATATTCTTCCAATAGTTAGAGTATACGATTTAAGACATCGTTTTGCATCAGCAGTATTAAACAAATGGCTATCTGAAAAAGCTGATTTAAATTCAAAACTTCCATATTTAAGCACATATATGGGACATAGTTCATTATCAGCTACAGCGTATTACATTCATATTCTACCGGAAAATTTAATGAAATCATCCGATATTGATTGGAATTATATGCAAAAAATTTTACCGGAGGTAACGCTATGGGAAGATTAAAAGATGAAGTGTTTTTTCAGACACTTAATGATTATTTCAATCATTATTTACCTGTACAAAGATGTGCAAGTATCCACACAATTAAAGCGTACCGTAGTGCTATCCATAAATTATTAGAATATATTCTAAAAAAGAAAAACATAAAATTAAATGAAGTAGGCTTTGAAGATTTAGACTACGAAACTGTAGATTCATACCTTGAAAATATTGTAAAGGAACAAGGGCTTTCGCAAAAAACAAGAAATCATAGACTAAACTCTATACTTTCATTTTTAAGCTATGCTGCAGATATGACTCCTGAGTATATGATATATCATTCAAATATATCTAAGATTCCAAAACAAAAAGTAGAATCTAAAGCAGTAGAATATATGAGCGAAAAAGTAGTCCATACTCTTATCAATCAGGCTGATACAAAAACTAAAAAAGGAATTAGGAATCAATTTATTATGATTCTTATGTATGATACAGGTGCAAGAATACAAGAAATCATAAATCTTAAAGCATGTGATATTAAATTAGGTAAAATACCCACTGTTATGCTTTTTGGAAAAGGTAATAAAACAAGAGTAGTTCCCATTATGGAATATACAGTAAGTCATTATTTAAATTACTTGCAAATCTATCACAAAGATGAAAATGAGTATTCAAAGAAACCGCTTTTTTATACCAAAAGAAAAAACATAATTCAAGCTATGTCAGATGATAATATCAGAAAATTTTTGAATCAGTATGCAGACTCTGCAAGAAAAATTTGTCCTGAAGTACCGGAAAAAATTCACCCGCACCTTTTTAGACATAGCAGAGCGATGCATTTATATCAACATGGAATGGATTTGACCTCAATATCCCAATGGTTAGGACATTCAAATTTGGAAACAACACTAATATACGCTCACGCAGATACAGATCAAAAAAGAAGAGCCATTGAAAAATCCATGGGTAAAAATATTATCGGTGAGATAGATATTCCTAAATATATTATTGATGACGAAGATATTCTAAAAAAATTATATGGTCTGATTTAATAAAAAGTTATACCGACTTTTTGCACTTGAATTTTCAGTTAGTTGATTTATTCCAAATCAAAAAATATAAAAGTTATACCGACTTTTAATGTTTGTAATCTACCAAACATAACACTCCTGATTGAAAGTCGGTATAACTCTAAAGTCGGTATAACTCGCTTTATCCGGAATTCCAGATAATTTAAGCAAGCACAGTAAGTGCATATGCACTTACGAAAAAATTGACTTGAGCCTCACATTTGCATCGGACTATTTTCGTCAATTTTAGCCTGTTGGGGGAATCCCCAAACCCCTGTGCAATCAATCTTTCTTGTAATTGTTATCTAAAATCTTGCCCATAAATTTATCCGTATATTACCTCTCTATTGAATTTTTCTTCAAAAAATGATATACTATTTTTGTAATTTAAATAAGAATTTTATCTCTTAACAGGAGATTTCTTGACAAAGAAATATAAAAATAAATGAAACCTGTAACTCAAGTTGTACTTGACTTTACAGGTTTTTTCTTTTGTAAATTTTTAATACACCTATGAATTGGAGGTTATACTATGGCAAACAGAACAAGAAAGAACGGAATATACCTTATGCTTTCCGATGATGAACTTGAAATTTTAAACAAAAAATATAAGCTCTCCGGTTGTAAAACTCTTCGCCAGTTTATTATGAAATGTATATTGGAAAAAGATATTTTTGTACTGGATATGAGGGTGTTTAAGGATATGTCTACAAATATCGGAAGGATTACAGGTAGCATCAATCAGATTGCAAAAAGAGTAAATTCAACCGCAGTGATTTACAAAGATGACATCAATGATTTGAAAAAACTCTTGGAAAAACAAGGAAAAGACATCTATTTCCTTCGTAAGAAACTATATGAATTAGGGAATTTTAGAACAAGCGATACGGAGGAAATCTAATGGCAGTTACAAAAATTCATCCTATCGAAAAGACCTTATATTTGGCTCTGGATTACATTATGAATGAAGATAAAACAGATGAAAAAATCCTCATTTCTTCCTTTGCCTGTAATCCCAAAACCGCACATCTTGAGTTTGAACAGACGAAAAGAGAATGTAACTCTAAAGCAAAGATCTTAGCAAGGCATTTAATCCAAGCCTTCGCTCCAGGAGAAACTACCCCTGAGCAGGCACACCAAATCGGACTGGATTTATGTGAGAGAGTATTACAAGGAAAGTATGAATATGTACTAACTACCCATATTGACAAAGGGCATCTACACAATCATATTCTGTTTAACAACGTGAGCTTTGAAACAGGCAAAGCCTACCAAAGCAACAAGAGAAGTTATC
>ERZ772967.1167-NODE-1167-length-18481-cov-8.536742_pt1 | contig 18481 bp, 19 predicted proteins | sample MGYA00511677_ERZ772967 | MGnify/ENA primary metagenome ERZ772967 (study PRJEB29015, sample SAMEA2737931) | human oral metagenome | biome: human oral; feature: human-associated habitat; material: dental | place: China | collected 2146 ...
GTTCGTCAATCACGATGGCATCGTAGGTGAAGTCGGTTTTCTCCACGAGCCACGGCACGTTCTCGCGGTTGATGATGTAGAGGGAGGTCTGCTTGCGAAGCGCATCCCGACGCTCTTTCTCCGTTCCGACTGCAACGGAATAACGGATATGGTTCAGATGCTCCCACTTGCCGATCTCTTGCGGCCATGTATTCCGTGCCACACGCAGCGGCGCAATGACAAGGACACGGGAAACCTCGAATCTGTCAAAGAGCAGGTCGTTGAGGGCCGTGAGAGTAATCACCGTTTTCCCAAGTCCCATATCCAGGAGTACGGCGGCAGTCGGATGGCTTTCGATAAAGTCGATGGCGTACTGCTGATAATCATGCGGGATGAACTTCACGGGGCATCACCTCCTGAAAACTTCCTGCAGCACATCCACATGGTAGGTATTCACCACACCGTATTTGGCATCGTACTCCTTGCCGATGTGATAGCCCTGCTTTCTGGACATTGCCGAGGCTTTGCGTCCGAGTCTTGCGGCGGCATCCCGACTCACGCCACGAACTCCCATGAGATTGGCATAGCCGATGATGGTGTAGTGGTGCTCATCGATAGTCATCTGCTTGGATTCGACCTCAAGAAGCCGCTCGTCCACCTTGTCAATCCGGGCATTTGCCGCCTTGATCGCCTTTGCCTGTTCCACCATTCGCTGTGCGCTGCACAGCAGAAATTCCTCGGGTGTCATGTTCCTCATGGGATTGAAATAGCTTTCTTCCAGCTCATCGAAAACATCCCACGCCCGCTCAGTTCCGAGCATTTTGCTGTGACGCGCCGCCCCTTGTTTCGTCCAAAGAATCAGAGACGGTGCGCGACTCCCGACAACTGACTCGATATTTTCGAGTGAGTCCTTGAAAGCCTTGAGATCAGCACCTTCAAGTTTGAAGTAATGCTTCCCCTCAACGAATCGCTCCCTGTTGTTCTTAAAATTCTGCTGGATATGAATTGCCCTGCATCCATACGCCTCGGCAAGCTGCTCCGTGGTCATGACACGGATGCTGTTGTGTTCCAATACCGTAAGTTCATTCATGGTCGATTTCCTCCAATACGCTGTCAATCTGCTCGATTCCGTCAATCACATACACCTTGAATCCAAGCCGCCGAAACAGCCTGTGCCGTGCCAGCTGCAAGGCTCTCGGCTTCTTCCCCGGTGCTTTCAGTTCCACAAAACCCATTCTACCGCCGGGCAAAAGTACCAGTCGGTCGGGCATTCCATCGAATCCCGGTGAGGTAAACTTTGGTGCGATGCCTCCCATCGCTTTGACTCTTGCTGCAAGTTTCTGCTCAATCGTCCGTTCGTACAACTTTTCCTCCTGTAACATGAGGTTGTATCACCTCTAAAGCCAGTCATATCAACGGATTCACGTTGTTTCTTGTTACAAGGCTACAGAAAAATCCCTATATACGCATATATGCGCGTATTCGCGTTTTTCATGTACGGAATTATTATGTTTCTATTTACATATATAAATCTTGTAACTTGTAACAAAGCCTTATGGTACGGGCTTTGCTGCAAGTTACAACTTCCGTACAAGTTACAAGCGGCGATAGATTCTCTGCAGTCCGTAAATTGCGATGCGCTGGGGTGTGGGCTGTTTTTCCCATTCAGGAAGTCTGGACATGATGGCTGCTATCGCATAGCTGTCCATGGAACGCAAATCCTCTTTTTTCCTGCTGAAGCACTCGCACCAAATCTCCATGTTGCTGACAAGCACGCGCACGTCTGTCCCCACGGGAGATGTATCATCGCCCCGCAAAAACTCCCGCCGCTGATAGAGATCCATCTCGTCCCAGTTGGCGGGAAGCAGCGTATCGAGATAGAGACGCACCAGACCTTCACGCTCATCGTGCTCCATCGCTTCCCTCTGCTCCTCTTTGGCATATTCCTCCAAGTCCGGAGACAGATACAGCTTTTCTCCGGCATCGGCGAGAATCATCACCTCCGCCCAAATCTGCTGTACAAGCTCCGAGGTCATCTGCCAGGGCCTATATTTGCTGCTGCCGCTCAGCTTGATGTTCCAATAGCGGCGATTGCCCGTAATGTCTCTCAGATACCCGTTCTCGCTGTTGGTCGTGCCGAAAAACACGCACTGGCGCGGATGGGAGGTTACCCGCCTGCCGAAACTCGCCCGATACTTGTCATCTACTCTGGAAACAAAAGCCTTTACTTTATCGAGGTCGGCTTTCTTCATTCCGGCAAGCTCACCAATTTCGAGAATCCAGTAGCCCTGCAGCTTTTCGGCGGCGGTCTTGTCGTTCATATCCGATAAGGTCAGACTGTCGGAGAACCAATCCATGCCAAGGTTGGCGATGAAGGTGGATTTTCCGATGCCCTGTGCGCCGTTCAGAACGGGCATATAGTCAAACTTGATGCCCGGCTCTTTGATGCGTCGATAGGCGGCACACAGCACCTTGCGACTGACGGCACGGGTGTAAGCGTTATCTGCTGCGCCCAAGTAGTCGATGAGAAGCGTGTCCACTCTCGCCACACCGTCCCAAGGAGGCAGCGCGGCAAAATACTCCCGTATCGGGTGATAACTGCGGTCATCCACGGCTTTCGCGACGGCGATGTCATAGTTTCGCGCCGAAAACGTGCCATAGTGATCGTCCACATAACAGATGAGCTGGGCATCGTCCGCATCACGCCAGAACTTGCCGGGATGTGACCACGGGACTTCGCCCTTGATCTCCATGCCGTCTGCCAGCTGATTGAAGACGATATTTTTCATGTAGGGATCGTTCTGCATGATGAGCTTGATGTTGTAGAGGGAGTTCTCAAGCTGTGTGGACTTTTTCTGCCGCACCAGTTTTGCCTTCCAATCTTCCTCCTCGGCAAACTCCTCGACAGCCCTGTCCTGCCGCTCCTTGAGTGCAAGGGTACGCACTTTTTCGTCCTTGGCGGCAAATTCAGCCATCTTGGCAAAGTCACAGTCGAAGAGATGTGTCCCTACGAGGTCATATGCGTTGCACAGCTTTCCGTAGGCAGGATCGGAGGCATGGTGACTGTAGGCGAATTTACCGTCATAAATCATCACACCAGGGATGCTCGCCGATTTCGTATAGCCCCACCGATTCTCATCTGCAGTCGGCTCATACACATCGGAGAGAAATGTCTGCATAGCTTCTTGGATGGGATAGGCACGGCAGAACGCCCCTACAATTCCTTCCTTGGTCAGAGGGTCGGCTTGTCTTTTGCGCTCCCGTTCCACCGCTTCTGTTTCACCCGGTGCAGTCGGCAGAGATCTGCAGTCCTGCCAGTTCGGATGCGCTGCCAAAAACACATCGGGATCGAGCCAGTCGCCCTCATATTGGCGGCAGATGTACTCCCCGTCGGAAGAGGCGGTCGGCCAGTACATCAGCTGATTGATCTTGAAGGAACAGAGATCAACCGTATCCATGCCGATCTCATCTGCAAGGTAGCGGGCGATGGCATTGTACTCATCGGGTGTGACATCCCGCGTCAGCGGTACGAGGATTCTCGCCCGTGGGGCTTCCGGGATATGGCTGTGGGTGGTGTAGACGATGGCGCAATGCTTGAAGGCGAAGGCATCGAAACAGCCCGGCTTCAGTCGGTCATGATCCAAGGTGATCATGGAGCGGCTGATGACCTCGGTCGCCCTCCGTCGCGTCCCTTTCAGCGTTCCCGCAAAGAATCCGCCTTTGTCCTTCACGGCATCCCGTTCACTTTTCTTCATGGCGTGGTATTCCGCAGCGGTTTCGGCGGTTCGGATGGGATTCTGCAATTTTTCCCAAAGAGCGTCCATCGTCATTTTTCCGGGATGCCATACAAGTGCCGCACGGCTGTTGCCAAGGCAAAATGCTAATTCTCTCATACACGCACCTTCCTCACCCTCGGTGTCTGTCCGTATTCAAATCTTGCCTGCCGTGCCAGCTTGAACGCCTGTACGGTGGAGGCATCGTCCCTGTCCATCGTATAGCTGCTGTCATCGCCGAAAAGCTCAAATTTGCCCTGTTTGTTGATGCCGGGATGAGCAACGTAGTAATCTCCGTCGATGGTCTGAAAGTTGAAGGGATACGGGCCGCCGCCAAAGCTGGGGAAACCGTAACGCCCCCACTCGCGGCAGTAGGATTCAATATCTCCGATACCGTCTCCGTCAGGAATTCCGGGAACAACGAGGAGCGGGTGCTTGCCTTCGCTGAACTGGTTGATTTTTGCGGCATCATCCTTGGTCATCTTCCCTTTGACCTCCACATGAAGATCCCCGCCTGCTCTCCCCGCTACATCATGGAGCAGGAAGTCCGGCAGATAGTGCTGCCCGTTATTCAGCACATATCCCTCCGGCTCGTACTCCCAGCGGACACCGCAGGCATCAAAGAACACTGCCCACCGCGCCTCCAAGCGTGAGCGGAAAAGATAGCCCTTGTATTCTGTCTCTATTACCTTCATGGCGAAACCTCCTCGCATTTGGTTGTGAAATAGCGGATGTTCTTCCGCAGTCTCCCGGCATGAGCGATCTCGGCTGCCATGCCCTCGGTAATCTTCTCACCGAACACCCAGACCTCACCGCACAGCCTCAGAAGCTCGAAATTCATATCCATTGCTTTCTCCCGCTCATCTACCTCCGACAGAAACTGAGGAAAGTACAAGTGCGGCGCGAGTGGTATCCGCCCCCTGCCCACAGCAAATTTGCAGTATTGCCGCGCCCGCATGACATTGACGCGTGGGCTGTCCCGATAGGGTGAGCAGATATAAACAAATCTGCCCTCCCGGCTTACCTTAGTCAGAGCGGCGTATGCCGTAGGGTCGGCATAGCCCTCGTGGTTTCTGCGCTCGATCATTTCTCACACCGCACCCTTCGGCTGCATTCCGTGCAGCAGATCGCGGTGCCGAACAGGTCAAACTCCGCATCGCCGAAGAACTCGTTGAGATCAACGGGCACTTCCGCTCCGCAGCGCGGACAGTGACAGAAGACATTCTCATCGTTGATTTCCACCGTGACCTCCATAGAGTCATTGATATTTTCCTTAACATAGAACATAAGGTTTCCTCCCTTTGAAAACTGGTTAATCCCTGCAGGGCAGATCGCCCCCATCCGCTATCAGAGCAGATGGGGATTGCGCCCTCTAAGTGGTAGCCACGGGAACGGGTCAAAAGGGACGTTTTTCAAAAATTTCCCTGAGTTTTTTCTCAGCCCGCTGCAGACGGTGATTCACAGTATTTGGCTTCTGCCCGATGGATGCGGCATATTCAATGCAGCTCATGCCGTCAAGATGAATGGCGATAATCATCTCGGCGTAGTCGGGCTTCAGTGCAGCACGGATTTTCGCCCGAACCTCCTCGTCTTCCCATTTCTGCTCACGCATAATCTCATCCTTGCGGAAGACACGATCATTGATCACTTCGCTCATGAGCGGCTCAGATGCATCCCATTCGTCCACGCCGTCCTCCGACTTGGCCTTGGACTCGCCACGATGACGATCCAACTGATGCCAGTTGTTGTAATCCGGCCTGTTGAACTGTTCATCAAAGGCCGACTGCAGTTGTTTGCGCTTCTCCTCATCAGTAAGACCGGCACTGCTGCCAAGCGACAGGCTGACCCATAACTGGTCGGCAGCCACCGTATCAAGCTCCAAGTACTGATAATGGTTCTCATAAATTACCTTGATTTTCATTGTTTTGCGATCCTTTCGTTCTTGCCGAACGGCGGGATGCAAAACTACGCACGGGCTTCTATCCGAAAATGGGCATAAAGAAGCACGGTGGGAGCATAGAGATACTGACAAGCTCGTATGCTGTCAGAATCCCTATTCGCATCCCGCCGTCCTATGGCCATCTTGGACAACAGATTGACTTACCTAGGGAAACCGAATGTGATTCTTCCTACCACCACCTTAAAAATCTTTCTCTACATAGAAGCGGACACATACATCCGATTTGGTCACCGCTTTTTGATTAGAAATTTTTCTGGTTTTTTCTCAGAAAAGCGAGAAAAGCCACTCTTGCTCGTGTTATAATTTAGACGTTAATTGTTCTTGGGATGCCTCAAGTATAAACAATGAGCTCGGTACAATTGGGGACGCTATGGTACGCTTCGGTACACTTTGGTACGCTTCGGCAGAAAGGCGCGAATATGACATTTTCAGAATTCGTAAATCGCCTTTACCCCATTATTGGAGGGGGCGAGAATAATGCTGCGTTTACAAAATCCATGCTTGCCTCTATCACCACAGAGGCGGCTGATGAAGTTCTCGACAAATATAAAAGTGATACCTATAAGTCATATTTCAACGGAAATAGATCCATCGGAAGATTCGCGACACGGCTGGCCCCTTACATCGAACCAGAAGAATTTGCAGCCTACATCGCAGATCTTCAAGATGCATCGAGGGATGCTTTGTGCAAAGAATTCTGTGATGTACTCTCCGATGCAACCCCCTTCACAATTGAAAAAGATCTTTCTTCCCTATTTGCCGATATTCTCCGAAAAGAAGCCGCAACAAAAGAAAAACCCCTTCAGAGCAAAATCTCTGAAGGGCAACAGAAATATACGGATGATGAAAGGACAACTGTTCTGGATGATTGGGACAATAAAATAACCGTCATTCATCATCAGACAAATGTGGTTCAAAGCGGAACCAACAATGTCAATCTGACAAATAACGGTACGATAACTTTCAATCTGTGAGGTTGTCTATGAACGAACTGTCACGCATTTCTCCCCTTCAGCCTGTTGCTTACAATCTGAACCAGTCCGGTGATAAAAACGTCAATATTATTAACCACCCCGGAGGGATCGTTAATCTCGGAAGCACTGCCCCTTCACCTCTCTCAGAGCCAAACACAGACCAACTCGTTGCCATACAAAACTTCAGCAAAGAATACTATCAGTTGATCGTCACAATGGAAGAAGATGTTTTTACAAACAATATCGTCAACGTCTCCATTGACCGCGCCTTGATTCGTGGAAATGTTCCTTTTGAAATATATGACCGCTGTTCGTCATTATCCGAAGCAGGCATTGAAGAGCTAAAAACCTTTCCCGCGCTCATCTGCAGAGAAAATACAGACTTTCACGGGGTAACAGATCCCAACCAATATGCAGTGTATGGCTATATCAAACGAATAAAAAAAGAATGCAGGAACATCAAAATTGCGTTTTGCCCAATAAATGTATTTCCACAGCGAAAACTATGTGAAGAACCAGCCTCCGTTTATTTTGACCTTAATATGGGATGTGCCGTCACAGATCTGAATCACAGTGCGTGGTCAGTCCATAAGGTCAATCTTTTTGAAGCATTTGCTGTCGCCGATCTTTCAAATATGCCGAGACCATATTGATGAGGGAGGAAGATTTATGTCAACGAAACTTCCGTGTGAGATTACCAAAATAGTGTTGGATGATGCGAGCTACAAAGGAACAAAAGTAGAGGTTACACCCACATATATCAACTACTTTTTCGGCAACAACGGAACGGGGAAATCTACGCTTGCGAATACGATCAGACGAGGAATCGGCGTCTCTTACAGATCCGGAAGGTCTTCTTCTGATTATATGACCTATGTATTCGACCAGAATTTCATTGATGAAAATATGACCCGCTACCATAATCTTCCCGGAGTTTTCACAATCAATGAAATAAATGTTGACATACAGAAACAGCTTGACAAAATTGGCGAAGAACAAATTGCCGCAAAGAAACTTGTTACCGAAGCAACAAAAAGAAAAGATGAGAAGGTAAAGGAGAAGGATGACCTCACCGCTCAATTGTACAAGGACTGTTGGAAAAAAACCAAAAATATACGCACGATGTTTGAAAAACTGCTAACAGGCAGAAAAACGAGCAAAGCATTCACAGAGGCTGTCAAATCCGCTTCTCCTGTCAAACATAATATTGACGAAATGAAAAGAATGTACGAATCTTTACAGTCTCCTTCTGCAAAGTCATATGTCCGCTTCAGCGATGTTGATAATCCAACAATGCTCGATTCCATAGAGGGTCAATCCATTCTGAGCCAAGCCATCGTTAACACCGCGAACACACCATTTGCAGAATTTCTAAAAAAACTGGATTCTATACAATGGGTACGTCAGGGGCATTCTACATATCATACGTTGACAGAGGGACGCTGTCCATATTGTATGCAGGAGCTTCCCACCAACTTTGAAGATATGTTGTCCGCAAGTTTTGATGACCAGTATAACGAGAGTCTTTCAAAACTAAATACGTTCTTGACCACATATAGAGAAACGGCAAATAATGCATTTACATCAATAAGTATTCTGCCAACTGAAATATATCCCTCGGTTGATATAAAGCCCTATAACGAGAAACTCACTGTTATAAAGGCAACAATTCAATCAAACATCAATAAAATCAGAGAGAAAATAGACGCTCCTTCCATAATCATTACATTGGAGGAAACGGCTCCCCTATTCCTTGAATTATCGGAAATCATTCAGAACTACAATAAACTCATAGACACAAATAACGAGATCATTGCTGCCGGACCACAAAAGAAAATTGAGTGCATGAACGCTGTATTTGAACACAGTGCTTTTATGCTTAAAGATATCCTTGATGCATATACGAAAAGCGAGAAAAGCCTTGATCTTGAGGTGAAAAAACAGCAAAAGGCAATAGATGAACAAAACGGTATTCTACAAAACCTTCGAGCAAAATACCGCGCGCTTAGTAGCAAAACCGTAGAAACGGAAACTGCCATGAACACCATCAATATGATGCTCCGTGATACCGGCTTCCAAGGATTCGAGGTGCGCCCTCATAAAGAGACCGACAAAGCAGCTATCAACTATGAGGTCATCCGCACCGATACGGGCAAAATTGCAGAGAACCTCAGTGAAGGAGAGAAGAACTTCATCGCCTTCCTCTATTTTCAACAGCTCGTATTCGGAAGTTCAAATGCAGAAGGAGAATTCAAGGATAAGATTGTTGTTATCGACGATCCGGTTTCCAGTATGGACAGCAAGGCTCTGTTTGTTGTGGGCGCACTGGTCAGAAAGATGATCGAGATCTGCAGGAACAATGCGGACAATCGGAAAGCTATTGTTGCGGGTAATTTTATCAAGCAGATCTTCATCCTCACGCATAATGCCTATTTCCACAGGGAAGTATCCTACGCCCATGTGAAACATTATGTGTATGTTTCATTTTATCTCATTCAGAAACGATACGATAAATCATCCATCCGGCTATGCGAATGCCAAAACCCAAACTGCCCTTCAGAGCAAATGAACGTAAACCCGGTCAAAAATTCCTATGCAGCATTATGGGAGGAATACAAAGAGGTTTCCTCTCCCATCCCTCTGATGAATATCATTCGCCGAATCCTAGAGTACTACTTCCTCCAGCTTTGCGGATATGAAGGAGAGTCGCTGCGAAAGCGGATTCTCGAGGATCACAAGGAAGATTTCATATACGACGATGATTATACAAAATTCGATATGGCTTCGTCTATGCTGTCCTATATTTCAAGCACAGCACACGGCATCAATGATGATATGCATTATGTGGATGATTGCTCTAATCCCGACGTGTGTCGTGATACCTTCAGAATGATCTTCCAACATATGGGGCAAGAACAGCATTTCGAGATGATGATGGGAAATAGCGAAGAAAATATTCGTACTCACCACAGATAAATTCAATTGAGTAAAATTTGTAAGTGTATTATATTCTACACAAACTAGAAAAGAGGATCATATGAGAAAGCAAATCAATGACCATGTAACGCTTATCCTGCTTGATTCAATGGAAGAAATCAAATGCTTTTTTGAAAAGTATCAAAGTAAATATATGTGGTATCGAGGGGTTTCTAACGCTTCCTACAGACTAATCCCCAAAGCTTATCGAAATATTGAGCCATTTGCTGATCAATATGGACGATCTATAGAGGGCTTTATTCCAAGTGCCAGTGGAACACAATACCTTCTACATAATTACACTGGCATGCTAAAAAAATTCAAAGCTATATTAAAAGATAAGGTGCCGTCAACAATAAAAAGCAATTTTGACTGGATGTTTTTGGCGCAGCATTTTGGACTAGCCACGCCACTATTAGATTGGACAGAAGACTATCGTGTTGCTCTTTGGTTTGCAAGCGATTGTCCCTCAAGAATATTTAAGCCTGACGAAATAACGTATGGAGAGGATCATCTAAGCCACTATGAATTCTCAAAAAATTATATTGCAGTTTATCAAATGTCACCAGTAAAATTTAATCGAATGTTTATAGGAGAAAAATGTCTAGAAAATCCAATTGATGTCGATACCCATATGGAATATATGGACATCTGCTATCTTCCATCTTCTCCGCACCAAACATATTCACCAGCCTGTATCAAGGGGAAATGGGAACTAGATAACCGCCTCTTACACCAAAAAGGTCATTTTACAATTCATGGTGTAAATATTTGGGCTTTGGATTATTACACTATCAGCAAAAGAATAATCAAAAAAATATTAATTCCAATATACTTATTGGATGAGGTACACGATTTCTTAGATAATGAAGGTATTACACAACAGTATATATATCAAAGTGAAGATATGAAAGATGAAATCACAAAAAAACTTAACAAAGATGAATTCAAGTTATACGAAGTAACTTTAAAAGAACTGAAAAAAATAGCAAAAGAAGAAGATGTCCTATTCTAGAGCACAAATACGCTCCTGAGGTCGTTAGTAGTCGTGTTAAGCGTATATAAAGATTCGACATATGTGGTCTGACTAAGACCATCAATAACCACATCGACAAGAGGAGACTCAAGGTCAAAAGCACCTATCTGCACCAACTGAGTACGCTGCAAGCACAAGAGAAGAAGACCGCTACCATATCCATCCTTAAGGGACGCATTGATCTGCGTTATCCACTCATTGACGAGTGCTCTTCCTTTGGAAATGGGGAGTTTGACACCTTCGTTGGAAAAATGATACAAACACAGTTCTCGCCATAGACGAACGAACGTCGAGGAAGAAACATCTCTCTCGTAAAGATTCGAGCAAAGCTCGATTAACAATCCCTTATAGGAACTGTTAAAGGGATATAATCCCCCCGCCTAACATTAATTTCCATGCAAAAGAAAAACCGCCCGTAGGCGGTCATCGTACTAAAGTCCATCAGCTTTTAGGCACTCTGAAGAGAACCCTCTATATTCCTTACAAAATGGTTTATAAACTTTGAGATAATAAGATCAATCACCCCCACAAGAGCCACCTCAATCACCCGGTTGAAGTCATCATGCTTCTTGGTATTCGCTCCACTTCCCCCTCATCAGAGTATATATCCCACCCGCAGTCTACGATGTATCCAATATAATTTTATAATCCACCAGCTTTATCTCGTAACTAAATCCCTGATCTTCAATGAAATCCCTATACGAAATCACAAAAATCATACTAGATAATTCCATTACTCCTAGAGATATTGACTACCTAATTTATTTCCTCTGTCTCGAGCATCGGTAGATTTATATAATGTATACCACCCGCAACTCCCCGCACAGGGATATTAATCGCCCCATACTTTGCATATTTTATTGGTACAATAATTTCATACCAATACTTTTCTGGTCCCTCCTGAAATTTTTCAGCAATTTGTACCTCTTCCCGTGGAACCTTTAATCCGCCAAAATAGATTTCTTGATTGCTCGTATCAGGTGTCCCATAAGAATGGATACCAAAGCAAAGTAGAGTACCTTTAAATACGGTATTCGAAAAATAAAGGGAATAGACCCAGCCATCAGGATCGGTATCTGACTGTATCATTGAGCAAGAAGCACCTATTACTGGACGCATAGGGCTAGCATCGACATCGGTACTCAAAGCAACTCCTGTACAAAACACTAGGATTCCCAGAATCCAATTTTTAAGATTTTTCATTAGAATCTCCTCCCCGTTTTCCCATAAAAGACTCTTCATATTCTTAGGTTGAATTTGTATAAAAATTTATGGCGTATTTTCTTGCTTATATCCCCAAGGGTTAAACTCCTTGGCATTAATACCGGATACAATAGGCTCTCTTATGATTGTAGGCTTTATAAAGATCAGAATATCCGTATAGGTCTTACTATGCGAAGTCGTTTGAAACAACTTCCCCAATAGCGGTATATCCTTTAACAAAGGGATTCCTGAATTTGTGCGAATATCTTCTTCTTTAATTAGTCCTCCTATCACAACTACTTCTCCGCTTCTAACATCCAGAGTATCTTCGGCTTCGCGCGAACTAATTTGTGGCGCTGTAAGTCCCTGTTGCGTCTGTTGACCACTAATGATGTTTACCGTAGTCCTGGAAGAAATAGATAATATATTTTCCTCCATATTTACAATTCGTGGAGTAACATTTAACTCTATACCAACTCTCTTATAGCTAACAGCTGGATTTCCATGGTAATCCTTTGTAAAAATTGGAATTTCATCGCCTGTGGATAAACGCGCACTTTCTGCATTAGCTGTTACAATATACGGTTGTGCAAGAATCCTTCCGGAACTCTTTCCAGATGAAAGTATAGATGTGATGCTTGACGTTAAAGTTCTTGCAATATCTGTAGTTTGACTATAAGGTACACTCCCAAATCTTCTCAGATTAGAATATCGGTAGTTAGCTGAAACATCCCCCCAGTTTAATCCAAATTTAGTTTCGTCACTCTTATTAATTTCAAGTACAACAAATTCCACCTGTATACTCGGCTCTAAAACATCTAACTGCTCAATTAGTCGAGAAATATTACGTATATCATTCCCCGCGCCATTAACCAATAACCCTCTTGGATAGTCATTAAGAACAATACGTCCACCTAACCCTAGTGCATCTAGTGAGCGTTTCAACTTATCAAGATTGGCGTATCTAACGGGAAAAAAATATGGTGTAAATGACTGATTTTCTGGAGCGATGATATAAACGTTATTATCAAAATGCCAATTTATTCCTATATCTTTTGCGAGTAAATCAAGCAAACCATCCATTGTTGCATTATTGAGATTTACAGATACACGTTGGGGAAAGTTACTACTAATCAAAAGTTCCTTATCTAGTCGCGCCGCAACTTCATTCAGCAGATCAACTACAGGAATATCTACAACATGGATATCTACATATTCTCCATGAGATGTAATATAATCTGAGTTTATTTTACGAACAGGATAATTTGTTACATCACCCCCCTGATGTTCGACAAGATACTGTTTATCAATATCTTGTTCTTGGATGACATCTTCACTCCCTTTGGAATAGTAATCATCTTCAATGCTAGAATCATATGAAATATACTCATCATCTTCAACGGTAGAGTCATATGAAATATTTGGTCTAGTTAGTGGGCTAAATTTTGCATGAAGAACAGAGACGGGAAATAAAAAAAATATATGAATTAATATGACCTGCATTAGGGCAATACGCAAATAATTCTTCATCTAATCCCCCTCCTCTTTTCTATATTAACAAATAAATGTTCTAATTTCTACTAAATTATTGCATTATACAATCTTTCTTCTTGTGTGAGAAACTTACGCTCAAAAGTATCTGATACAAAACAGTCACACACTCTCCATTTTTATAGAAAGTGTGTGACCGCTTTACTCCTGCATATGGAGCTCAATGATCTCGTGAGACATTCTTTTTATTTGCTCTTTTTATAAACGCATCGAGCAAGGTCTCACAGAGATTGATATGTTTTGCAATAATCGCCAGACTATCCGTATCCACTCCGGCGGCAGCACTGTCATGCTCAGCCTTTTTCAACCACTCGAGACCATGCTCAAGAACTCCACGGAATCCTAATGTATGAATTTGTTGGGTAAACGAATCATAAGATCCCCCCCCATCATCATCACGCAGAAACCCCCCAAGATGTGACATATAGTGATGAAGTTCGGCTTGAGACATATCTTTTACAGTCTCATACCAAGCTCTCTGCTCCTCCTCAGAGGCATCCTTTGGCGGGAAATATACAATATGTTCGGCATCAAAATACCATGATGAACAAAAACATCTCTTATATTCCTCATCAGATAACCCTAAAGGATTCTCACTTTTAGCAACTTTCTCCTCTGCATTCTTGATCTGAACCGAGGAAAGAACCGAGGCAAAAGACCCTGCCTCCTCACTCTTTTCATATCGCTGCGGATTTGGGAGCTGACCAGAAGCCATCATATTACGTTCTACTTTCATGGTCTCCTCCTCAGAACGGTGGCGGCCACTGCAAGTGGATATTCGTCACCATAGCCTCCTGTTCCTGGGGACCGTAGTGATTATAGTTCTGTGTATGCGCCCTGACATAAAGATCAGGATACTCACTGCCAAGCCACTTGTAGTCAATCTCTATCTCTTCATACCATGTGTTCCCAACTATATATCTTGAGGTAGTCCTATGCTCGAGCGGGTGCCCCGATGGGAATGTGCTGTAAAACACCAGTGACCAGTTGGGGTAGCCCTTAAACTGCGTGCGCACATACAGCTTCGTCCCCATAAAGGTGATCTCATCCGGTAAGCGATATGGATACCATCCTGGTACTTGTACACGCTCAGGACTCCCATCCGACCAAATTTCGAGGATTCTCACATCTGTAAGCGGTGGTGCCGGACCCGCATTTGCTGGTGCGTCAACAAAAATCCACGCGCCAAGAAGAAATGCTCCGACCATTACGAACAACTTCATCAACTTGCCCATGATACATACCTCCTCTTAGAAATATAAGATAAACTATCTTCATTTATTATAATGATTTTACATATCATTGTCAATATCCCAGATTTAATTACGCTTCTATTGAGTATAGATTTGTCAAAGATTTGTCACATAAGTTAAGAAGATAGTAGAGGTGCATTCACGAGCCCTCCTCAAAAGACACATATGGACGGATATACACTTCCTTTTCCGCTTCGCAAGCTACAACATGAAACACTCTACCTTTTCCACTATATCTAGGCATATAGAGGCGAATCAGCATAACTTTTAAGACCTCTTGATCCCCCATCAGGGTGTCAAAATCAAAACTTGCGAAAGAGCTCGTGAAACCAGTTCCCGTATAGCTTCCTAAACTCTCACATTTTTCCTTTTGAGAGTTCTCAGGGGTGTCAAATGGTTTGACACCCCTGACAAATGCCTGAGCTTCCATCGAGCAAAAAATCGCTGAGTATTGTCAAAAATCAAGGGGCTTACGAAACGGAAAATCTCTGAAAACCCTTGTAAACTGGGGATTCACGTCGCATAGAAGCGATTACCTTTGTATCATTTTCACGCATAAAACATCGCCCTTGGCATCGAGCGTCCAGATATTTTCTTTCTCGAAATAGATTTCAATTCCCTTATCCTTCAGCTTTCGGACAGTAGTAAGGCTGTCCACCGTGTTGCGGGCAAAGCGGCTCACGCTCTTTGTCACTATGAGATCGATTTTGCCGGCGAGGGCATCCGCCACCATTGACTTAAACCCCTCACGCTTTTTGGTATTCGTCGCCGAGATCCCCTCGTCTGTGTAGATACCGACAAATTCCCAGTCATCGCGTCCCTTGATGTAGTTCGTGTAGTAGTCCACCTGCGCCGCATAACTCGTCGCCTGGTCTTCGTGGTCGGTCGATACACGGGCATATCCAGCGACACGCCGCTTTTTCGTACCATTATCCGATATGGCCGTGCGGCGGCTGACGGTCGCAGGGATTGTCCTCACCCTTTTTTGAGCCATGTCTCTTTCTCTCCTCCCACTTGGATTTCATTACTGCGCTCATATACTGCTTAAATTCCGCTGTATGCTTTATGCCTTTTCTCTTAGGCTTGTCATAGATGCGTTCCTCGGCAGTTCCGTTATGAAGATGAAATGTAACCGAAGTGCCGCACACGGTGATTTTTTCAAGCCGCGCATCCATATCCTCCTCGGAGAACGCAGCCCATCCAAAAACATCGCAGACCATGTCCTTCAAGGCCTCATCGCGCAGCGTAATATTCCCGCAGTTCCTGCAGCAGTGCCATGTTCGAACCGTTCTGCCGTCCTTGTGCTTTGTTGTTTGCCCGCGATAATTCTCGCCGCATTGTCCGCACTGAATCAATCCCGTAAATTCATAAAAGCGTCGCCGATTCGGATTGGTTGCTTTATGCCTGTGCAGTTCGCCCCACGCAGCCCGCCTCGCATCCGTCCACCAATCCTTCTTTGCTGTGGATTGCCACACTTTTTCAGCAACTGTGCCGTCATAGAAGTGAAAGTGGAGCAGATCCTCTCCCATGACCGTAATTCGCTCGATTTTTTCGGAAAAGACATGCTCGTCAAAACCATCCGTTCCAAGCACCTCAGCACATATAGTTTTCAATGTTTTTTCGGGAATCAACTTCGCTGAACAGTATTTTGCACCTTTATCACTTTTTGTCCGACAGATCCAGTTGTAATAAACCTCATCGGAATATTTCTGCTGGTGCTTTCCGCTCCTGCGATAGCTTTTCCCACAGGCGGCACACTTGATCTTGCTCGTAAAGCAGGTGGTCGCTATGCTCCAATTCGCCAATACGCCGAGTTCCCTTCGCCGCTTCCGCTCCTCCTGAACCGCCTGATACGTTTCCATTGGTATGATTGCTTCATGCGAGTTTTCAACGAAGTACTGCGGAAGTTCCCCTCGGTTGATTTTGGTTTTCCCTGTGATAGGATCGGAAACATACTCCTTTTGAAAGAGGAGATTCCCTGTGTATGTGATGTTGCTCAGAATCTGTCGGATAGAGGAGTTACTGAAGTGCAGCCCCTTATACGATTTTATGTCCATTTCCGCGAGTTGCTTTTCGGTCGTTTCCGCTGACAGCCCGTTTAGGAAATTGGCATATATCAGGCGGACAATTTCAGCTTCTCGCGGCTCTACGACGAGATGATCTCCTTCCCAGCGGTAGCCATAAATCTGGAAATGCCCATTCGGTATACCTTTTTCAAACCGCTTTCTCGTGCCCCACTTCACATTTTCGGAAATACTCCGGCTTTCTTCCTGTGCGAATGACGCAAGAATGGACAGCATCAGCTCCCCATCCCCGCTCATGGAATGAATACGTTCTGTCTCAAAGCGCACTTCTATTCCCAGTGATTTGAGATGGCGTACCGTCTCGAGAAGGTCTACCGTGTTCCGTGCAAATCGAGATATGCTCTTGGCAAGGATGATGTCGATTTTTCCGTTCTCGCAGTCCGCCAGCATCCGCCTGAACTCGTCACGTTTCACCGTTTTTGTTCCAGAAACAAAGCCGTCCGCATAGACTCCGGCATATTCCCATTCAGGGTTGTTCTGAATCAGTCTGCTGTAATAACTGATCTGCGCTGAGAGCGAATGGTGCATACGCTCCGTCTGCATAGACACCCTGGCGTATGCGGCCACTCTTTTCCTTTCCCGCAGGGATGGGATGACCGCTTCGATTTTCTTCAGCTTTGCCATAAAATTCCGCTCCTTTCCATCCCTATACATCACTCGAAAGAGGCGTAAAGTCAACGGCTTTCGGCAGATAACGTGCCGATCAGCGGGCGGTATTTTGCAAGAAACATCTCGTCCACACGACGATACTCAACCGCGCTGAGAAGCCCTTCTTTCTGCATTCGACTGACTACGCTCATCGTCACTTGGTACATTTTCTCCCTGTACAGCTGCTCTCTACTCATCTCCCTCTCCTCCAAATCTGTGTCTGATATAGCAAGCATGGGAACAATACTTTCTGACAGCATTTCCATAGGCAGAAAACGACTTTCCGCAGCACGCACAGATAATCGTTTGGACAGCTCTGTAATCAATCTCGTCGCGATGCGTATTCCACCATTGGTTGCGGCAGCGGTCAGAGCAGAACTTCTTTTCCTTTCGACTCGGATTCTGCAAAACCGGTACGCCGCAATATCTGCACCGATGCTCCTGTGCAGACACGGTCTCCTTCTCCTGCACGGCCTGTGCGTTCCTGCGGCAGAATGATTTGACGGTATTCACAGAAAGCCCCGTTTTCCCTGCAATCGTCCCATATCCGAGTCCTGCCCTGCGAAATGTACGCACCAAGTCCCGCTGCTCATTTGTCATACCATATCCTCCTCTGCCATGCTTGTTCGTAGTCAGGCTGCAACGCATAATGCACTGTTCCCTCATAAAACAGAGGACAGAATCCATTGGATTGGTCACCCATTCAAACAAAAAAAGTAGCCCGACGGGAAGCCGCCGGGCGTTGAAGTCGAATGAATTATTGATTTTTAAGGCTGTGCATCATGTCCTGCAATTTCTGTGGAACGGGAAGCCCCATCCGCGCTGCGTTCTCGATGATGGAGATTCCTTCATTCGAGATGTAGAAGAAGATCACGGCAGAGCGCAGGACGCAGCCGCTCCCGATGATGTGGGTATCGAGGACATTCGCCACGCCCACAAGGGTGAAGATGCAGACTTTCTTACAAATCCCCTTGAAACCTATCGCACTCGACAGTTTCTTTTCCACAATCGCACGGAGAACACCTGTAACGTAATCCGTTGCCA
>ERZ772967.1169-NODE-1169-length-18439-cov-4.930701_pt1 | contig 18439 bp, 16 predicted proteins | sample MGYA00511677_ERZ772967 | MGnify/ENA primary metagenome ERZ772967 (study PRJEB29015, sample SAMEA2737931) | human oral metagenome | biome: human oral; feature: human-associated habitat; material: dental | place: China | collected 2146 ...
GAGGGAGGAAAAACGGGAAGGGGGAAACCGAACGGCCTTCCTCAGAATGGCTCCCCTTCCCCCTCCCCGGGGGCGAGTTCGGCCAGGGCCTGGAGGGGTTCCTGGCCGGGCCCGGCTTCGACCTCCTCGTCCTCCATGAGGTCCTGGGGGCTCAGGCGGGTCGGCATGAGCATGTACAGAAAATCCTCCGAACCCTCCCGAAGCAGCCGGGTCTGTCCCTCCCCGCCGTTGAAGTCCATGCGGATCTCCCCGCTGCCGAGCGCCTTCAGGCCGTCCTGAAGGAACCCGACGTTGAATCCGACCTGTAGCGGATCGCCGTCGATGTTCGAGTCCAGGACCTCCGTGGTGGTCCCCAGCTCGGGCGCCCTGCCGGTCAGACGGAACTCCCCGCCGGGCGAGAGGTGGAACACCACGAGGCGGGTCAGGGTGTTGCGGACCATGATGTCGATGCGCTCCAGAGCGGGCAGCAGCTCGTCGCGCTGGATTCTGAGGGTCGTGGAGGCCCCGGGCGTGAGGATCTTCTCGTAGTTCGGAAAGGAGGACTCCACGCGGCGCGCCGAGAACTCCAGGCCCTCCAGACGGAACCAGACGGTGGAGCCGTCGTACAGGACGTCTATCCGGGACTCCGGCGCGTTTCCCATCAGAAGGCGCACTAGCTCCTTAAGGGCCGGAATGGGAAGCAGCAGGTCGACCTCCGCCCCGGCTTCGCAGGGACACTGGGAGAGGGAGAGCCGCTTTCCGTCCGTGGCCACGATCTTCAGAAGGTCCTTCTGGGCCTTCAGCAGACAGGCGCCCAGGTACTTCGGAAAGTCCGCGGGCGTCGAGCTGGCGACGGAGCCCTCGGAGATGGCCCGGGCGAGGTCCGCCGCGACGATGTTGCACAGGGGGTCCGCCCCGTCGCTTCGGGGGATGTTGGGGAATTCCGAGACCGGCCAGGTGGCGAAGCGGGTCCGGTTCCTCCCCGCGGAGAGGGTGCCCCTCTCGTCGTCGATCTCCAGAGAGACCTTGTCGTGGGGCGTTTTTTTGAGAAATTCGCCGAAGATTCGGACCGGCAGGACCGCCGACCCCGCGGTGACGGTGCGGATGCCTTGGGCCGAGCAGCGTATCGCGGTCTTGAAGTCCGTGGCCTCCAGGTACGTCTGTTCCTCGGAGGCCGTGATCAGAATGCCGCTTACGGCGCTGATGGTGCTTTTGGTGCTGCTGGAGCGCTCGGTCATCTGCCAGGCCTTCAGAAACTCCAGGCGGTCGAGCTCTATCTTCATCGTGTTCACCGTTCCCTTCCGTGCGCTTTTCTGTCCCGGGTTCCGTCGAGGGAGCTGTGAAGAACCTCCTTGTGGACAGTTGTCCTCGTGTTCTTTTTTTTAGAGTAGAGACAGCAGTAGTAGTGTTGAACAAGGTTGTGGATATCCTGTCCGCCGTCCGTCGGTCGCGCTTTTCGGAGGGTGTGGGCCGACGGTGGATTCGCCGTGGAGGACCTGTGGATTCCGTGTACGCTTTCGCGGTTTTCTAGGGAGGGCTGTGGAAAACTGTCGGCCGTCCCCATACGCCTTCACAACTTGTTCCGTATGTTGTCCACAGCCCGTTTCACGTCCGGGTCGGACTTGACGAGCTGCTCGATCTTCCTCTGAGCGTGGATGACGGTCGTGTGGTCCTTCTTGCGGAAGGCGTGAGCGATCCGAAGGAGGCTCGTCTCCGTCATCTCGCAGCAGAGGAACATGGCGATCTGCCGGGCCATGGCCAGCTCCGCCGTCCGCTTGGAGCTGGTCAGCTCCTCGGGGCTCATGCTGAAGTACTCCGCCACGACGCTCTGGATGTCCTCCACCGTCACCGGCGCCTTGACGTCCATGCGCAGGACGTCCTTCAGCCACTCGGAGCTCCGCTCGATGGTGACGGGCTCCCCGTAGAGCTCCGAGGACATGATGACGCGGTTCAGCGCGCCCTCCAGGTCCCGGATGTTGCTGGGGATGTGCTGGGCCAGGAAGTGGACGACCTCGTCCGGCAGGTCGCAGCCCCGCAGCATGGCCTTCTTTTGAAGGATCGCGATGCGCGTCTCCAGGTCCGGGGGCTGGATGTCCGCCACCATCCCCCAGTTGAAGCGGCTGATCAGCCGGTCCTCGATGTTCTGCAGCTCCGAGGGCTGCCGGTCCGAACAGATGACGACCTGGCTGTTGCCCTCGTAGAGCGTGTTGAAGGTGTGGAAGAACTCCTCCTGGCTCCGCTCCCGGTTGCCTAGGAACTGAATGTCGTCGATCAGCAGAATGTCCACGTTGCGGTAACGGTCCTTGAACTGGTCCGTCTTCGAGTCTCGAATGGACTGGATGAACTCGTTCAGGAACTTCTCCGCGCTGATGTAGAGGGCCCGAAGGTCCGGCGACCGCTTCAGGGCGTAGTGGCAGATGGCGTGCATCAGGTGCGTCTTGCCGAGCCCCACCCCGCCCCAGATGAACAGGGGGTTGAAGCGTTCCTTCACGGGGGCCTCCGTGGAAACCAGGCTCTCCGCTACGGCCAGGCTGGAGGCCTGCGCCAGGCGGTTCGATTTGCCCACCACGAAGCTCTCAAAGGTGTAGTTCGGGTTCAGGCTGATCCGAGCCGCGGGAGCGCTGCGCCCCGGCCCTTCCTGCCGCTCCTGCCGCGCCGGTTCCGCCCTGGCCTCCTCCGGCTGCACGCTGGCCTGGAGCCGGAGGCCCTTCACCCCCATCCCCTCCGCCGCCTCGTTGAGCCGGGCCAGAAACTTCTTCGCGATCTGCTCCTTGATGAAGGGGTTTGCCGTGTCCACCACCAGCTCTCCCTCCTCGATGGAGACGGGAGCACAGGTGCTGAACCACAGCGGGACGGTCCCCTCCGGGAGGTCCGCCCGCTTAAGGATCCCCTGCCACAGGTCCGTCAAGTTTCGTTCGTCCTTCTGCTGCAATCCCTTTCACCCCTGTGTCTTGAAGCCTGTCCCTGCCGTCCGTCCGCAGGCTGCGGGCCCCGCCGCGATGGGGATGCGGACAGGCGCCGGCCCCGGTCCCGGTTCCCGGACCTCCCGAAGGTCGCAGGGTTGTCCACATCGACGGCTCTTAATAAGGCATTTCTCAGGCCAATTTGAGCTAATTATACACTTATCCACAGGAAAGTTATGCAAAACCTGTGGATAACTCGCCGTCTCGCCCCGCTTTCGAGGGGCAGCGCGAACGGACGAGGGTGGAGTGGATAAGTTCCCCCGTCGCGGATGCTCTGCGGCGAAGTTTAATGATATCATGAACGATGTGGATGGACGGTGGACGAGGAACGCCGTCTGTGGAGAGGTCCTGTCCGGGACCTCCCGCCGGGGCGCCATCCGCCCTTTCGTTGCAGGTGGCTCGAGGGAGAGGGCGGTGGGAAGCCTGTGGGAGTGAAGGAGGTCTTTTCGATGTCGATCTATCTGAACAACGCCGCCACCACCTGGCCGAAGCCCGCCCCCGTCGGCGAGGCCATGGCCGCCTTTCTGGCCCGCGGCGGGGCGAACCTGGCCCGGGGCACCTCCTCCGCCCGGGACATGGAGACGCTGAACTCCGTTCTGGACTGCCGCATCCGGGTCGCGTCCCTGCTCGGCGGCTGGGAGGACGCCGACCCCCGGTACGTCACCTTCTGCGCCAACGTGACCGAAGCGCTGAACTTCGTCCTGCGGGGCTTCCTGCGGCCGGGGATGAAGGTCGTCACCTCCTCCATGGAGCACAACGCCGTCATGCGGCCCCTGAGGGCTCTCGAGGAGCGGGGTGTCCTGCTGACGCTCCTGCCCTCGGACCGCGAGGGGCTGCTGGACCCGGAGGACCTGCGGCGGCTCCTGAGGACGGAGCGGTTCGACCTGATGGTGATGGCCCACGCCAGCAACGTTTGCGGGACGATTCAGCCCCTGGATGAGGTGGCGGTGATCTGTCGGGAGGCGGAGCTGCCCCTGGTGGTGGACACGGCCCAGACGGCGGGGGTGCTGCCCCTGGACGCGGCGAAGCTGGGGCTCGCGGCGCTGTGCTTCACGGGACACAAGGGGCTGATGGGGCCCCAGGGCATCGGCGGCGTGGTGTGGAGGCCGGACTTCGCCCGGAGGGTGGAGCCCATCGTCACGGGGGGCACGGGGAGCTACTCGCACCTGGAGACTCAGCCGGAGGAGCTGCCGGACCGCTTCGAGTCCGGGACCCCCAACCTGCCCGGCATCGCGGGGCTCCACGCCGCGCTGAGGTGGCTCGAGGCGGAGGGCGTCCAGACCGTCGAGGCCCGCGAGCGGGAGCTGGGGCGGCATTTCCTGGAGCGCCTCTCGAAGCAGGAGGGCATCCTGCTCAGCGGAAAGCAGGGCATGGAGGGGCGGCTTCCCGTCTTCTCGATCAACGTCCGAGGGGTGGACAACGGGGTCCTGGCGGACGAGCTGTCCCGCAGGGGGTTCGAGACCCGTCCGGGGCTGCACTGCGCGCCGGAGGCCCACCGGTCCCTCGGCACGTTTCCCCAGGGGAGCCTGAGGGTTTCGCCGGGGTACTTCAACGCGCCTCAGGACGTTGACGACTTCTTCGGCGCGCTGTCGGAAGCGGTGAGGGCGCTTGGGGGGATCAGGGCGCATGTACCTGCGTGAGCTGACGGTCCTGCCGTCCGACGCCTCCTGCCGCGGGCGGCTGAAGCTCCACAGCCTGCTGGACTACCTTCAGGACACGGCGAGCCTGGCGGTGAGGGAGCTGGAGGGGACCTCCTCGGAGCTCCTCGCACGGGGCTACGCCTGGGTGCTGCTGCGCTACCAGGTGGAGGTCCTGGCGCCGCTCCCGGCCCTGGACGAGCGCTTCGTGGTGGGGACCTTCCACGACGTGGAGCACGGCTACAACACCCTCCGGGTCTTCAACGTGGACCGGCCGGACGGGACGCCTCTGGCCTGGGCCAAGACCTCCTGGCTCCTGCTGGACCTGGCGTCGGGACGGCCCGTGCGCCCGAAGGCCCACCTGCCCAGGATCGACGAGCGCTACACGGGCCCCATCGACCCGGACTTTCCCGACGTCCCGACCCCCGAACCGGACGCGCCCTGCACCGAAGTCCCCTGGCCCATCCGCTTTCACGACCTGGACGTCAACGCCCACGTGAACAACGCGGCCTACTTCGAGTGGATCTTCGAGGCCACGCCCATCGACCCGATGGAGTTCGAGCCCAGGGGGATTTCGGCGTCCTTCCGGTCCGGGATCCGCTGGGGCGGCCGGCCCCGCATCCACATCGCGTCCCTGCCGGAGCGGGGAAGGGCGCGGTCCTTCGCCTACCGCATCACGGACGACGGGCGTCCCGGCGAGAAGCCCATGACCCTGTTCTCCTGCAGCTGGGAGCCCTGTCGATCATGAACATCGTCATCGTCGGGGCAGGCGAGGTGGGGCGCAGCATCGCGGCCACCCTGTCCGGGGACGGACACAACGTCAACCTGGTGGAGCAGGACGTGGAGAGGGCCAAGCGTGCGGAGGACGAGCTGGACGTGCGCGTGATCCGGGGCAACGGGGCCAGGCCCCAGGTGCTGTGGGACGCGGGCGTGCGGGAGGAGGACTGCGCCGCGGACATCCTGGTGGCCTGCACGGACCGGGACGAGGTGAACATGCTGTCCTGCTGGATCGCCCACAGCGCCGGGGTGCGGCACGTCATCGCCAGGGCGCGGGGGCTCGAGTTCACGGACTCCCCCACCTGGGGGCAGAAGCTCGGCATCGACATGATGATCTCACCCGAACGGTCCGTGGCGCGGGAGATCCTGGAGCTCCTGACGGTGAGCTCCGCCACCCGCACGGCGGAGCTTCTGAACGGACAGGCGGCCATCTACGCCTTTCGCGTCGCGGAGGACTCCCCGCTGGTGGGGAAGTCCCTGAAGGACATCCGCATCGACTACAAGGACCTCGTCGCCATCGTGGTGTGCGTGGAGCGCCCCGACGGGGAGAGCTTCGTCCCCGACGGCGACACGGTGCTGGCCGCCCAGGACCTGTGCTACGTGGTTTCTTACAAGGAAACGGTCTACATGCTGGAGGAGCTCTTTCAGCGAAAGAACTCCCGGCCCCTGCGCCGGGTCTTCATCGTCGGGGGCGGAAAGATCGGGTGCCAGCTGATCCAGAGGATCCAGGAGGCCTACCGGCACGCGGAGATCCGCCTCCTGGACGTCAACGAGGAGCGCTGCAGGAGGCTGTCCAACGAGCTGGGGGACAGGAACACCCTGTTCCTCCACGAGGACGGCATCCAGAGGGAAGTCCTGCAGGAGGAGGGCATCGAGGAGGCGGACGGGTACGTCTGCGTCACGGACTCCGACGAGGTGAACCTGGTCTACGCCGCCATGGCGAAGGCCATGGGCGTCCGCAAGAGCATCGCGGTGGTGCGCCGCCGCCTCTACCGCGACATGCCGAAGTACATGCCCGTCGACGCCGTGGTGGACCTGAACGAGGCGCTGTCCTCCACGATCCTTCGTACGATTCGCTACCCCGGCCACGCCCGGGCCCTCTCCATCATCGAGAAGATCGACGCAGAGATGCTGGAGGTGGTGCTGCCGGCGAAGCACAGCCGGGCGGGGATCCCCCTGTCGGACCTGGGGCTGCCCAAGGGCGTCCTGGTGGCGCTCCTCGGCAGGGGAAACCGGGTCTTCGTCCCTATGGGGTCGACGAAGCTGGAACCCGGCGACCACCTCATCCTCTTCGCCTCGACGGCCCTGATGCGCGAGGCCGTGGAGCTCTTCAGCGAGGCGCAGCCGTGACGCGCGCGCCGGCGGGAGGGCTTCACCGATGAAGGTGGGGATCGTCCTCCGCGTTCTCTCCTTCATCTGCGCGATCGTCTCCCTGTTCATGCTCCTCCCACTCCTCCTGGCCCTCCTGGACGGCACGGGGGATGCGGCCGCCTTCGCCGTCTCCCTCGGCACCGGAATCCTGTTGAGCCTCGGCTTCTTCCTGGCCGGCCGGCGCTGGCGGCCCGGTCCGCTTGGGGACAGCCTGGGCATCCGCGAGGCCGTGGGCGTCGTGGGCTTCGCCTGGGTGATCGCCTCGGCGGTCGGGGCGCTGCCCTACTGGCAGTTCGGCGCGGCGCCCCGCTACGTCGACGCCTTCTTCGAGACCATGTCGGGCTTCACCACCACGGGGGCTACGGTGCTGGCCGACGTGGAGGCCCTCCCCAGGGGCATCCTGCTCTGGCGGGGGCTGACCCACTGGCTTGGGGGCATGGGGATCATCGTTCTGAGCCTCGCGATCCTGCCCTTTCTGGGCGTGGGGGGCATGGAGCTCTACAAGGCGGAGGTGCCCGGCCCCACGCCGGAGAAGCTGACCCCGCGCCTCCACGAGACGGCCCTGCGCCTGTGGGAGGTCTACCTCGCGCTGACGGTCGCCGAAACCCTCCTGCTGATGCTGGGGGGCATGAGCCTCTTCGAGGCGGTGGTCCATTCCTTCGCCACCATCGCCACGGGGGGATTCTCCACGCGGAACGCATCGATCGCCGCCTTCCACAGCCCCTATATCGAGTGGGTGATCACCGCCTTTATGTTCGCCTCGGGCGTCAACTTCTCGCTCTACTTCCTGCTCTTCGCGAGGCGCGTGCGGGCGGTCCTGGGCGACGAGGAGCTGCGCTGGTACGCCGCCATCGTCGCGGCCTCCGCCCTGGCCATCGCCCTCTGCCTCCTCCGCCGCGGCTTCTCCGGGGTCGAGCCCGCACTGCGCGCCTCCTTCTTCCACGTGGTGAGCCTGATCACCACCACGGGGTTCGTCACCGAGAACTACGACCTGTGGCCCGAATTCGCCCGGTTCCTGCTCCTGATCCTGATGGTGGTGGGGGCCTGCGCCGGGTCCACGGGGGGCGGGTGCAAGGTCGTGCGCTTTCTGGTCCTGCGCCGCCAGGTCCAGGCGGAGACCCTGCGCCTGCTGCACCCCAGGGCGACGGTCACGGCGCGGATGAACGGGCGGGCCATCGGCCGCGACGTCATGGACTCCGCCTCGGCCTTCCTGGTCCTCTACCTCCTCATCATGACCTCAGCCACGCTGGCGATCACCGCCTTCGGTCACCCGAAGCTCGACATGGTGTCGGCTTTCTCCGGGGTGGTGGCCTGCCTCAGCAACGTGGGGCCGGGGCTGGGCGCCCTGGGGCCCGTGGAGAACTTCGCCTGGCTGCCCGCAGGCGTCAAGTGGGTCCTCTCCTTCTGCATGTTGGCGGGACGGCTTGAGCTCTTCGCCGTGTTCCTCCTCTTCCTGCCGGGGGCGTGGAGGCGGTGAGGTGCCGGACGAGGGGTGAGCGAGGTACCGAGCGGTTTTGGCGAAAACCCGTCAGCGCGCCCTAAGCATTCGGCACGTTTCGGCCCCGCCTGAGGTCTGGTAAAATACCACACTGAGTGTATTCCGACGGAGGGCGCTTTTCCGAAACCCTCCGTCCTGGGCCTGTCGGCCCCTGGCTCCTGCGGAGGGTGAACGTCAGGTGAAGACAACGATGGCGCCTTCAAGGGCGTTAAAAGGACTGAAAACTCATGGAGTATGATCCCCATCTGCCGGAAGCGGAGGCCCCGTTCCATACCGGGGAGGCCGCTCCTGAAGGCTCGAAACAGAAAAAGCTGAAGCTGTCGAAGGTCCCCCCTCAGACCGGGAAGGGGGTGCCGGGGGACGGCCGCGTCCCGAAGCGCCTCCAGGCAGCCTCCTTCTTCTGCGGCGCGGCCGTCATGGTGCTGGAGCTCACCGGCTCCCGCCTGGTGGCGCCGTTCCTCGGCACGTCGCTGATCGTCTGGACGGCGCTGATCGGCGTGATGATGACGAGCCTCTGCGCCGGAAACTGGCTGGGCGGCTGCCTGGCGGACCGGCGTCCGGAGGCCCGCCTCCTGGGCCGCATCCTCCTCCTGGCCGCCGCGATCCTGGGGGCGACGGCCTTCGCCAGCAACGCGATCCTCACCGCCCTCCTCCGGCGCTCCTTCAACCTCTACCTGACGTCCGTCGCGGCCGCCCTCGCGATCTTCACCCCGACGACCCTGCTCCTGGGCATGACGTCGCCCTTCATCGCGCGCCTGGCCCTGCGCGACGTGGCCTCGTCGGGCGGCACGGTGGGGCGCCTCTCGGCCCTGAACGCGGCGGGGAGCATCCTGGGGACCTTCCTGGGCGGCTTCGTCCTGATCTCCCTCCTTCCCTCCGGGGTCATCCTGATGGGGCTCGCCAGCGCCCTTGCAGCGCTCTCCATGCTGCTCTACGCCGCCTCCTGGCGGGGCGTCCTCCTGACGGCGGCCTGTCTCAGCTGCGGCACCTGGGCCTCCAGGGTGTACGGGCTGCCCATGACGCCCGTGGGCGTCCAGATCGACACGGCCTACAACCACATCTCCATCGTGGAGAGCCTCATGCTGCGCAACAACAACCGGCGCGTCCGCATCATGATGACGGACCCGGACGGGGCGCAGTCCCTGATGTACCCGGACAGCCCCGCGGAGCTGGTGAGCGACTACACGAAGTTCTACGACCTGGCCTTCCACTATAAGCCGGACGCGAAGCGCATTTTGATGCTGGGCGGGGGCGGCTACTGCGTGCCGCGCCACGTCCTGGCGGAGCGAAACGTCTCCATCGACGTGGTGGAGCTGGACCCCGGCGTGACGGAGGCGGCACGGCGCTACTTCGACCTGCAGGACAGCCCGAACCTCAGGATATTCCACGAGGACGCCCGCGCCTTCCTGAACCGCATGGCGCAGGACCCGGAGCGGTACGGGACCTACGACGCGGTCTTCATGGACGTCTTCGGCTCCTGGTACTCCATCCCCTTCCACATGACCACCGTGGAGGCTGCGGAGCGGATCCGCGCCCTGATGGCGCCGGACGGCGTCCTCATCACCAACGTCATCGCCGCGCTGTCGGGCCGGCGCAGCGGCGTGTTCCAGGGGATCTACGCCGCCTTCTCCCAGGCCTTCCCCCGGATGTTGATCTTCCCGGCCTCCGCTCCGGAGCCGGAGAGCGCGGAGGCGCTGCAGAACCTCATGCTGATGGGCCTCTGTTCGAACGACCCCCCGGTCCCTCCGGCCCCCGATACGCGCGTCCTGCCCCTTTTGGCCCACCAGTGGCTGGACCCCTTCGTCCCGGATATCCCCGCCTTCACCGATGCCTTCGCCCCGGTGGAGCGCTACGCGCTGGCGCAGTAGGCGTTTGGACCGGCGGCCCTGCCCGCAGCGGGGTCGCTCCCCTTACGCGCCTTGATCGCTCTGGATTTGAATTTCGTTTGGAAGGAAGGTCGTGTTCTCCTTGACGAATTCTCCGATGAAGTCCTCCCGCAGGACGAGCCAGGCGAAGACCGGCCCGGTCGCGGCCAGGAGGCCGATGCCCCTCGTCCCCTCGCCGATCCTGGTTCCGCTCTGGATCGTGGCCTTGGTCCTGCCCAACCTGGTCTACTCCGGCGTACGGTTCGCCGACACGCTGCACATCATGAAGTGGTCCGTGGCAGGGTTCCCCGTCGCTCTTGCCCTCCTGACGGCGGGCTGGCGCCTCGTCCGAAACGGCGGGGACCGCCTGACGCTGAGGGTGGACCTCTTCGGGTCGATCTGGGCCCTGATGCTGGTTTACTGCGCCCTCATGCCGCTCTGGACCCCCATCTCCTCCGCGACGGGGATGCTGCACGAGCTCATCTGCCTGGCGGCGGTGTGGGCCTTTTACGTGCTGAGCGTCGATTCCTTCCCCAACGGGAGCCTCCGGCCGATCCTGTGGCTGGCCAACGTCAACGGGGCGATCAACGTCCTGTTCGCGGAGCTGCAGATCCGGGGGTTGAACGGGCTGGAATTCCTCGAGGGGACACCCCTGTCGGGCCTGCAGTCCCTGAGCTCCGTCATCCTGCCGACGCCGGGCAACTACATCGGGAACACCGCCCAGCAGAACATGTTCGGCCTCTGGATGGCCGTCTGCGTCATGAGTTCCGTCTACCTGTTCATCGCCTACGCCGTGGACGAGGAGGGCCGGAGAAGGCCCCTGTGGCTGACGGTCCTGAACCTGCTCCTGATGGGCGTCAACGTCTGGGGCCTCTGGAACAGCACCAGCCGCTCCGGGATATTCTCGCTGTTCGCCGGGCTCCTCGTGCTGGGCCTCGTGACCGTGGCCCGATTCGGCCGGGCCTACGCCCTGCGCCTCGGACTGGCACTCTTGCTCTTTGTCGCCGTGCTGGGCGGCTCCATGTCGGTCAACCGCGCGCGGAGCAGCGACCTCATCGCCAAGACGGGGGACATGGTCCAGAACGCCTGGACCGTCGGCGGTCGCATCGGCATCTGGACCACCTCGAAGGCCATGTTCCGGGAGCACCCGGGAGGCGTGGGCATCGGGCAGTTCAAGTGGCACTACCTGGAGGCCCAGCGGGAGGCCTTCAAGACCAACCACGAGCCCTGGTACCAGTGGCAGTACACCCACTGGGCCCACAACGAGTTCCTGCAGTGGTTCTGCGAGGCGGGCGTCCTGGGGGGCGTGCTGCTCCTCGCGATGTTCGGCCTGTGGGGCGCTGCCGTCCTGGCGCACCTCCTGCGGGGCCGACACCTGCCCCGTGAGGCCATCTGGGCCTGCGCTCTCGTCACCCTCATCGCTTTCAACGCCCTCTGGACCCGCCCCTTCCACCGGATCGAGAACATCCTGTGGATGGCACTGGCCTTCGCCATCACGAACCGGGAGGTCCTGACGGGGAGGCTGGGCTGGTCCGCGGCCATGGCGAAGCGGGCGGCGCAGCTGACGGGCGCCCTCTTCTTCGCCGCCGCCGTCACCGGGTCGGCCTACCTCCTGAGCGGCATCGAGGGGAACCTCCTGCTGCGGAGGGCGCTCCAACGCCGTCCTGCAGCGGGGCTGGCTGGAGAGGGCCGCCGCCCACCCCATCGTCCGGGAGGACGCCATCAAGAACCTGGGCTACCACTACCTCCAGGTGGGGGACCAGGCGGGTGACTTCGACGCCCTGAGCCGCGGCTTCAGCCTTCTGCTGGGCCACTTCCGCCGCGAGCCGCACTCCGAGGACATGAGCAAACTCCTGCATTGGGCCCAGCGCTTTCAGGCCCAGGACGTGCTGAAGGAGCTGGCGAGCTACCTCAAGCCAGGGACCTTCCAGCTGATGCCCCAGCCGGACGTGACGGATCGCCTGGGCCGCTCCGTCGACGCCCTGGTCCTGGTGCCGCTCCAGCCGTCGGGCGGGATGACCTTTGAGGGGGCCGAATCGCGCCGGTCCATGGACGCCACGGCCTCCGAGTGACGGAACGCTCCATGCGCCGAACCGGCTTCACGCTCATCGAGGTCATGATCGCGGTGATGCTGACGGGGATGGTGACGGCCCTGGCCCTTGCGCCCGTCGTCGTCACGGTTCGGCGCGTCGTGGAGCTTCAGCAGGACTACTCCGACGCCTCCGCCCTCTCCCGCGCGCTGGCCTTCATCGGGCGTGACGCCGCGGCTGCGCTGCGGGCGGCTCCCGTCCCGGTCATCGTGAAGGACGGCAGGGTGCTGGGAGGGGGGGACGACGACGTCCTGATCGTGATGAGCGCCTCTCCCGCGAGGCAGGACGTGGCGGCGGGCAGCCTGGTCTACCGGGTCGAGAGGGGCAGCCCGATGCGCCCGGACCTCCTGCCGGGGCTCTACCGCTGGGTGCTGTCGGGGAAGCTCCCGACCGAGGTGGACCCCGACAAGCTGAAGGGCGAGGAGGGGCAGCTCGTCCTTCCGGGGGTGACGGGCTTCCGCGTCGAGGTCCCCGCGGAGGGGGGGGAACGCCGCAGGGAGTACAGGGGCCCCCTCCCTGCCGGGCTCTTCATCGCCCTGACGCGGGGGACGGGGAAGGAGGAGGAGAGCGTTGAGGACTTCGCCGTGTTCCCGTAGGCGGCGCGGCTTCGTGCTGGTGTCCGTGCTGATGCTGGGCACGCTTTTGATCGCCTGCGCCACGGCCTTCGCCTGGTTCGTCCGCCTCCAGGTGCGCAGCGCCCTCCAGGAGCGGACGGCCCTGACGAATCGCAGCATGGCTCAGGTGCTCGCGGACTCCGTCATCAGCGCCATCGCCAAGGTCAGCGGCCAGATGGACGCCGACAGCCCCCGCCAGCAGTGGTTCAAGCCGTTCCTCTTCCCGGCCGACGGGCTGGGGCTGTGGGCCGTGCAGGTGAGGCCGCTGGACGACAAATTCCCCATCCGTAAGCTCTTCCTGCCGGACGGCAACACCGTGAGGCAGGAGCTGCGGGGCCCGTGGGAGGACCTGTGGGATGCGCTGGGGCATCGGGAGCTGGCCACGCCGATGTTGGACTTTTTGGATCGGAACGACAGGGGTCGGGTTGGCGGCGTCGAGCGCAAAGAGTTCATCAACCGACCGCCCCTGGACCTCTCGGAGCTCCTGCTGATGAAGGAGCTCACGCCGGAGGTCCTGCGGGGCGGGAACGGCAGGCCGGGCCTGAGCGACTTCTGCACGCTCTGGAGCGACGGGAAGGTCAACCTCAACTCGGCCCCCCTCCCCGTCCTGCGCCTCCTGCCGGGGCTCGACGGCGGACAGGCGGAGCGGGTCGAGGCCTACCGGAGGGAGCACGTCCTGAGGAGCCTTCAAGACGTGCAGTCCATTCCAGGGCTCACGGCCCGGACGGCCACGCGGCTGACGAACCTCGCCGCCTTCAAGAGCCGCTACTTCGCCCTGCGCGTCGAGTTCATCGACGAGTCGCCGGGAGGGACCTCGTTCAACATCATCTTTGACCGGACGGAGAAGAAGGTCGTCCGCTGGGAGGAGTCATGAGAGTGCGTTCGCTTTTCAAGAGAGGGGCCGTTTCCGAGTCCGTCACGTTCCGGCGTCTGGCTGGCGGGGAGCTGCTGCCGCTGTCCTCCGCGTCGGGGGCGCGTCGGGGCGCCCTGGAGGTGACGCTGGTCCCCATGCGATCCCTGGCCCTGGCCCCCTTCTCCTTCCCCTTCGCCAACCTCGCCAAGGTACGGGAGGCGCTTCGGCTTCAGGTCGCGCCCTATGCCGCGGCCGGGGAGATCGAGTTGTTCCCCGTCGTCATGGAGCGGGCCGGCCGGGGGGTGTCGGGGTCGGTGTGGTACCTCTCGCCCTCGGAGCTGAACCTCCCCCTCGACGGGGGCCGGTCGCTGGTCTGGCCCGCGCCGCTGCCCCTGGCCGCGCGGGTGCAGGGGACCGGGGTCGCCCTGTGGGCGGACGAGGAGAACCTCTGCTCGATCCTGTGGCAGGACTGGAGGCCGGCCCTCACCCGCTGGACGTCGCGGGACCGGTCCTCCCCGGAGGCGGAGCTGGCCTGGTTCGACCGCTGCTGCGCCGCCCGGAAGCTGGAGAGGGGCGCGTCCTTCGTCCTCGACGCGCGGGACTCCGGAGCCGCCGCGGCGCTGGAGGAGTCCGCGCGGGAGAGCCTGCTCCACTGTCCCTGGTTCCGGACGCTCAACCTCTCCCGCAGGGCGCTGGAGGGGGCCATGGGCCTCGAACGGGACGTCCGGCTCATGAGCCGGGCCGCCTGCTGGGTCCTCCTGATGGGGGTCCTGGTGCTGGCGGGGAGCGTCCTGCGCTGGCGGCAGGCCCTGTCCCAGGTCGAGGGGGCCCGCCGGAAGGGCGAGGACCTCTACCGACAGACCTTTGATCCGACGCACACGGGGCGCATCTCGAACCCCGTCGCCCTGGCGCGGGACCGGATCGCGGAGCTTCAGGGCGGAACGGAGGGGCGCGAGCTGGGGAGCGTGCTGGCGGACCTGGGTGCCGTCTTCGCGGAGAACCCCAGCATGGACGTCAAGGTGGACGTCCTGCGCTATAATGCGGAGGGACTGGACTGCACGGGATCGGCCCCGGACATGAGCACGGTGCTGGCCTTCCGCAAGGCCTGGGAGGGTCGGGCCGCGCTGTCGCAGCTGGACAACACGCAGAGCGTATCGGGCGTGGGGTATCGCTTTGACCTCCGCGTCCGCTGGCAGCCTCTGGGAGGCGGGGAATGACGATGAACTTTGACGGGACGATCAACAACGCGCGGGCCGTCCTTCGGGGCGAGGCGCCGGGGTCGGTGCGCTTTCTGGCCGTCGCCCTCCTGGCACTGGGGGTCTGGGCGGCGGTGAGCTGGGTGTCGGGGTGGACCGCCGAGGCCGCGGCCGCGCTGGCGACCCAGGAGGGGCGTTTGCGCACCCTCTCCATGCTGGCGGAGGAGTACCGCCGCATGGCGCCCGCCGGAGGGGCGGGCGCGTCGGAGGGAAGCGTGGACGTCCCCACGGTGTTCGCCCAGGTCTCCGAGCGGATGGAGCTGGGCAGCCGGGTGAACCGCATCTCGCCGGACGGAAGGAATCAGTCCGTGGAGATCAACCGGCTCCACGCGGAGGAGCTGGCGGAGCTGAACCGGCAGCTGGCCGTGCGGGGCGTGCACTTCCTCTCCGCGGAGGTGCGGGCGCTGCCCGCGGGGGACAAGCAGCTCCTGTCGGTTTCCGCGATCATCGGCCCCGTCAAGGGGGACGCCGGGCGATGAGGCGCCTGGCGACGCGCCTCCTGAAGGCGCTTCTGTTCCTGGTCGCCTTCGTGGCCGCGCTCTGGGCCTTCCTGCCCTGGCGCGAGGCGGGCGTGGCCTCCCTGACCCTGGCGGGGGACGCGCTGGAGCGGCACGGCATGAGGCTGGCCTTCTCGGACGTGGAGGCGGCGGAAGGGGGCTTTACGGTCAACGGCCTCTCCGTGAGCGGCTTCACGACCTTCTCCTTCAGGTCCCTCACCCTGCGCCCTCAACTGATGGCGAGCCTGCTGAGCCTGGCGCCGGTCTGCGAGGCGGACTTCACCGGGGGCGAGATGACGATGGGTCAGGCGATGAACTTCGGGGACGGCGGCTTCCTGCTGACGGCGGGCCGGGACGGTGTGCTGTTGGAGCGGCTGCGAACGGACGGGGACTTCGCGATTTCGGGCTTCGTGGCGCTGGACCCGGGCCGCATGAAGATATCGAGGGCCGAGGCCGCGATCTCCGTGCCGCAGTCCTTCGAGGGCAACATGGAGACGCTGCAGGGCTTTCTGCCCCTGGTTCGCGAGGGGGGCGGCTGGGTCCTGCGCCGCGCTCCGTCGGAAGGGGGCGCGGGACAATGAGGGGCGAGCTGGTGTCCTCCCTCAGGGGGAGGCTCTCCCGCCTCCGAGGGCGGGCGCGCCGGGAGGCGGCCGTCCCGCGCGGCGCTGAGGGCGGGCGCGTCTACGCGGCGTGGCTCTGGCTCCTGCCCGTCCTGATGGGGCTGACGCTGGGCTGGTTTGCCGACGCCTGCCTCGAGGCGCTGCTGGGGCGCTTCGGCACGGAGCGCGCCGTGGGCCGGTCCGCCCTGCCGGCGGAGGCGGAGCGGGCGTCCTCCGTCGGCGCCGGCATGGAGGAGTTCCTGACGGCCAACCCCTTCCGCGTCTCGCCGATGGAGGTGAGCCTCCCGACGGCCCGGAGCGCGGACGTCGAGGTCATCGGCTCCCTGGCGACGGCCGTGCTGCGGGGGACCCTGCCGGACGTGGGGGCCTGGATCGAGGACAATGGGAAGGTGCGCCTGGTGCTGATGGGGACGAGCTTTGACGTCTACACGCTGGCGAAGGTCACCTACCGGGAGGCCGTCTTCGTCAAGGAGGACGAGGTGGTGGTGCGGGAGCTCCGCTACAGCGAGCCCGGTTCGGAACGGGGCGCGTTCTCGGCTCCTATGGCGGAGGCCCGGCCCGTGGGCGTCCCGGAGGGCAGCGTGACGCCCGCCAGGCCGGGGGAGCAGGACGGCGAGGTCCCAAGCGAACTCGTGACCAGCCTGGTGCAGAACCCCTTCGACGAATTGAAGAAGATCCGCCTGCGCCCCAACGACGGGGGGAATGGCCTCGAAATCCAGTGGATCCAGGACGACAGCATCCTGAAGCAGCTGGGCGTGCAGAAGGGCGACGTCATCAAGTCCGTCAACGGGATCCCCTTCACGAACATGGCGGATATCGCCAACTCCATCAACTCCCTGATGAACAGCGAGCGCTTCGACGTGGAGGTGGACCGGGAGGGCAAGCCCACCGCACTGCGGTACGTGGTGCATTGAGCGTGAGCGGCATGTCCGGCGCCCGGCGCGGCTTCACCCTGATGGAGGTCCTGGTGGCGGTGGCCATCGTGGGGATGGTGGTCGCCGGCGGGTTTCGCCTCATCACCATGTCGCTGCGGTCGCTCTCCGAGATCGCGGCGGAGCGGGCGCTGACTGCGGCGGCGCAGAGGATATGGCTGCGCTTCCGCACGGAGAGGGACATGCCCGACAGCGGCAGGGAGGAGGACGTGGAGTGGCGCACGGAGATCGACTCCGTGCCCATCGAGGACCTGGAGCTGCCCTTCAGGCGGGTGACGGTGAGCATGGGGAAGCGCTCGATGGTCATCTACCTGCCTGAGGCCTCCCGGTAGGGGCCCGTCGTGGATAGAGCTCCCGGTACGAACCGGGTTTTGCCTGGAGTCAGCAGTGTGTAAGGGGGAAGTGCCTTGAAGAGAGTTTACGGGGTGTTTTTGTGGGGCGTGCTTGCGCTGTCCCTCGGCGTCCTTGTCGCGGGGGGAGCCCTTGCGGCGGAGGCGCCGGCCCGCCGCCCCGTCCCCGACGATCCGGAAGACCCGGCCGCGGCCTCAGGCCAGGGGCAGCATGAGGCCGACGACGAGGCCGCCGTCGTCCCCCAGCGACAGGTCCAGGCCCCCGCCCATGCGCTCCATGAGGTCGGCGGCCGTGTGCAGGCCCAGCCCCTGGCCGGGCGTGCCCGCGGCGTTGGGGCCCCGATGGCCGCGGCGGGTCAGCAGGGCCAGCTCGGCCTCCGGCGCACCCGGGCCGTGATCGGCCAGGCGCAGCTCGAGGAAGGGCTCGTCGGGCAGGACGCGGGCGGTCGCGTCGATGCGGGTGCCGGCGTACTTGTAGGAGTTGGCCACGACATTGCCGACCACCTGCGCCAGGCGCCCCGGGTCGATGCGCACCAGGGCCTGCGGCAGCGGGGCCAGGTCCACGAGGCGCAGGTGGTCGCACTCGGTGAGGATCGGGGCCAGGCGCTCGGCGGGCAGCTCCACGGGCGCGAGCGCGAGGGCCGGGTCGTCAGCCCCGTGGGTGCGCACCAGGTCGGTGACCAGGGAGTCGATGCGGTGCGCCTGACGGACCACCAGGGCCAGGCGCTCGTCCTGGCCGGCGTCGGCGGTGGTGGCGCGGATGAGCTCGGCCGTCGCCGTGATCGTGGCCAGCGGGGTGCGGATGTCGTGGCCGATGTCGGCGACCAGGCGCTCCTTGGACGCCCGCGCCTCCTGCTCGCGGGCGCGGGCGGCGCGCAGCTCGGTGCGCATGAGGTCGAAGGACTCCGACCAGGCGCCGAACACGTTGCCCCGGTCCATGGGCAGGGCCCGGTCGAGATCGCCCCGGGCGACGCGGTGCGCGAAGGCCTCCAGGCGCCGGAAGGGCGCGACGACGCGCCGGTGGAGGAGGGCCGCGGCAACCAGGGCCGGGGCGAGCACGGCGACGAGCGCGGCGGAGGCGACGACGGCCAGGCGCGTGCGCCCGGCGCGCAGGGCGGCGTTCGCGCTATCGTCGAC
>ERZ772967.1174-NODE-1174-length-18406-cov-6.358346_pt1 | contig 18406 bp, 12 predicted proteins | sample MGYA00511677_ERZ772967 | MGnify/ENA primary metagenome ERZ772967 (study PRJEB29015, sample SAMEA2737931) | human oral metagenome | biome: human oral; feature: human-associated habitat; material: dental | place: China | collected 2146 ...
TTATCTTCCTAACTTCCAGCTCGCCGCCAAAAAAGTTCGCGTAGTAAAGCAGGTCTTTTTCGACCTCAAGCCCCGCTAGATAGCGCAGAGCGAGGTTTGCCTCAAAGCTTGCCGCAAACATCACGATCGCAGCCGTTATGCCCGCAGGCGTCGCGTTTAGGCTCGGGAAAAATTTAAAATCCGCATTCTGCACGAAGCAGACTTGGCACTGCCAGCTGTCCACCGACGCAAACACCCACGGCACGCCTATTTGCTTAGCAAACGCATCGATCTGCGCACGTGTGGCGAGATTATCGGTCGCATCTAAAATCAGATCAAATTTCTCTCCCGAGGCGGTCGCGCTAGCGAAAAATTCCTCCGCGCGGCTCTTATGCACCTCCACGCTCACGCCGTCGTAGCGGCTTTCCGTGCGGCTTTTAAAAACGTCCGCTTTAAATTTACCCTCGTCTTCGAGCGTAAATAAAATTTGCCTGTGGATGTTGTGAAGCGCCACCGTGTCGAAATCCACGACGCTGATCCGCCCGATGCCGCTTGCGCCCAGAGCGTAAGAAAGGCTGCTTCCAAGCCCGCCCGCGCCGATGATTAGGATGCGCTTATCCGCAAGCGCGCGCTGCGTCTGCTCGCCCCAAAGCTGGATCTGTCTGTGAAAGTAGTTCATAAAAGCCCCCTACTGACTAGATTTTTTCGGAATTTCCACAGCCCGCGCGCCGCAGCGATCTCGTCCGCGTCCACTTCGCACATCAGCACGCCCTCTTCGTTTTTCAGCTCGTTTGCGATCTCGCCGCTAGGGGTTACGACGAAGCTCTCGCCGTAAAATTTAAACTCGCTTTCGCCGAATTTCGCCTCGCCGATGCGGTTGGCGCGGATGACGTAGAGCGAGTTCGTAAACGCGCGCATCTTCAAAAGCTCGCGCCAGCGCCCGCCGCTTTCGAAGGTCGAGGCGCACGGCACGAGCACGCAGCCGACGTTTTTCTGCATAAAATAGCGCCAAAACACGTCAAAATGCGCCTCGTAGCCGAAGCAGACGCCGAATTTCACGCCGCCCTCGCTAAAGATCATCGGCGAAATTTTACCGATTTTGCGGCTTTTGCGGTTGGCGAAAAAGCCCTCCTCGTTCCAGTGCGGATAGTCCATCAGGATATTTTGATCGTAAAATTTCACCTCCGAGGGCGAAAATTTCGCGCAGGATTTCACCCAGATGGGCTCGTTTTCGCTCGCGCAAAAGATCTCCTCTTCGCTCGCATCTTTTTGGCTTTCGGCTTTTAAATTTGAAGCGTTCGAGTTACTCGGGATCGAAGCGCTTAAATTTAAACCGTCTGCGGAATTTGCGGCTTTGAAATTTAAAGCGTGCGCGCCGCAGGAGCTTAAGCCGCCTTTGGAACTCTGCTCGCTTTTGGAATTTAAAGCGCCTTTAGAATTTGAACCATCGTTGGAATTTAAATCGCTCTTGGAATTTAGCTCGCCCTTGCGACCTTGCTCGCTTTTAAAGCTTAAAGAATTTTCACCGCCGCAGCGCGCGCTTTTTTGAGCCGCGCCGCCGAAAATGCCCGCCTGCCTCAAAATCGCACCGCTAGCGGCTCTGATTATCGGCGCTACGATATGTAGGTCGTATTTGGCGGCCAGCCGCGCCATCAGCTCCTGCTTATGCTCGCTCTGTTCGCACGCGATAGAGCGAGGCATCTTTTTAAGCTCGCTAAAGAAGGAATTTAGCTCATATTCGCCCAGCAGCACGATCCGCGCGCCGTTATCTTTGGCGACCTTCATATAGTAATCGATCCGATTTTCGCTCATCGAAAGCGTCGGTAGCTGTAAAACGCATACGTTTATCATCGTCGCCTCCTAAGCCTGCTCGGGTGCGTTTATTTCGGCAACCTCGAGTTTGGCGTTTTCTAAAATTTCCTTCGCCTCTTTTAGCAGCGCCACACCCTGCTTATACAGCTTCACGCTCTCTTCTAGGCTTAGATCCTTGTCGTTTAGGCTTTTTAAAAGCGCGTTAATCTTCTCCATTTTTTCTTCAAAACTCATCCAAAATCCTTTTTATGATGTAATCAAATTTTTCTATCTCGACCAAAAACGCGTCGTGTCCGTAGTCGCTGTCGATCTGCGCGTAGCTCGTGCGATCCTTTTTGCCCAGATCGCTCATCGCATCGTAAATTTCTTTCATTAGCCCCGGCGGAAAGAGCACGTCGCCTTTGAAAGATATTAGGTGCAGGCGCGATCTGATCTGTGCGCAGGCGTTTTTGAGATTGCCGTAGTGGCGCGTGCAATCAAATATATTCATCATCTTGGCGATGTAGAGATAGCACAGCGGATCGAACCTGCGCGCGAAATTTTCGCCGTTGTATTCAAGGTAGCGATCGACCTGAAAGCGCCCGTTAATCTCGTAAAGACCGTCGGTTTCGACGTATTTGCGCCCAAATTTTTCCTGCATCGAGCTTGGGCTTAGAAAGCTTATATGTCCCGCCATGCGCCCCACCGCCATGCCGTCAAGTCCGTGCTCGGCGATCAGATTTTTATCGTAGTTGCCGCCTTTGAAATTTGGATCGCGCAAGATGGCCTCGGTCGCGATCTTATTAAACGCGATCGCCCAAGGCTGCGTAGCGTATGTGCTTGCGAGCACGAAAATTTCATCCGCAAATTCCGGATATTCGATCGCATAGCACAGCGCCTGCATGCCGCCCAGACTGCCGCCGATAACGGCGCGGGCGCGGGCGATGCCTAGGCGCTTTAAAAGCATCATCTGCGCGCGCACGACGTCCGAGACGACCACTACCGGAAAGCGCAAGCGGTACTCGCGGCCGCTGCTTTCATCGACGTCGAGCGGGCATGTCGAGCCGAAAGGCGAAGCCAGGATATTTATGCAGATGACGAAAAATTTCGTCGTATTGACCGCTTTATGATCGCCGATGAGCCCGTCCCACCAGCCGGGCTTAACATCGCCCTCGTAGAGCCCCGCGGCATGCGCGGAGCCCGTTAAGGCGTGGCAGATTACGATGACGTTGGATTTATCCGGATTTAGCTCGCCGTAGGTTTCGTAGGCGAGCTTGAAGTTGGAAAAGACGCGACCGCTCTCCAGATAAAGCGGCTCGTCGAAATTTTGAATTTTGCTTTGAAGGATCACTGATTTACTCGGTAATTCGGCGCTTCCTGCGTGATGATGACGTCGTGGACGTGGCTTTCTTTAAGACCTGCGCTCGTGATCTCGACGAATTCCGCCTTTTGCTGAAAGGTCGCGATATCCTTGCTGCCGCAGTATCCCATCGAGCTTCGCAAGCCGCCTAGCAGCTGAAAGATCACGTCTTTTAGCATGCCCGCGTAAGGTACGCGCCCCTCGACGCCCTCGGGTACGAGTTTTTCTTTTGCGGTGCCGTCTTGAAAGTAGCGATCCGAGCTTCCCTTTTGCATCGCCGCCAAAGAGCCCATGCCGCGGTAGGTTTTGTACTGGCGACCCTGAAACGTAATGAGCTCGCCCGGGGTTTCGTAGCAGCCTGCGAGCAAGCTTCCCATCATCACCGAGCTTGCGCCCGCGGCTAGAGCTTTGGCGATGTCGCCCGAGTATTTGATGCCGCCGTCTGCGATGATCGGAATTCCAAATTTAGCCGCCTCGATCGCGCAATCGTTGATCGCGGTGAATTGCGGCACGCCTACGCCCGCTACGATGCGCGTAGTGCAGATCGAGCCGGGACCGATGCCTACTTTAATCGCATCGGCTCCCGCGTTTGCGATATCTTTTATGCTGGCGGGGTTTGCGACGTTTCCGACCACTACGTCGACGTCAAAATTTCGCTTCAGCTCCTTAAGCGTGTCGATAATGCCTTTGGAGTGTCCGTGCGCAGAGTCCATCACAAGCGCATCTACGCCCGCTTTGACGAGAGCTTCGGCTCTTTGCAGATGGCCTACGCTAATCGCTGCGGCGACGCGAAGGCGGCCGAATTTGTCTTTATTAGCGCTTGGATATTCGATGCGCTTTTTAAGGTCTTTAATCGTAATAAGCCCCTCTAAATGGCCGTTTGCGTCGATTATCGGAAGCTTTTCTACCTTATTGTTTCTAAAAATTTTCTCCGCATCATCAAGCGTGCAGCCCTTTGGAGCGGTAATTAGCGGAGCTTTGGTCATCTTTTCGCCCACAAGCGCGGCGGTGTCGGTTTCAAAGCGCAGATCTCGATTGGTTAAAATTCCGATCAGCACGCTGTTGTCGTCGATGACGGGGATGCCGCTAATATGGTACTCGCTCATCAGATCGAGAGCGTCTTTGATCGTGGCGTCCGCCTTGATCGAGATAGGATCGATTATGACGCCGCTTTCGCTCTTTTTTACGCGGCGAACCATCTTGGCTTGGGAGTCCTCGTCCATATTTTTATGGATCACGCCGATGCCGCCGAGGCGCGCCATCATTATCGCGGTGCGGTACTCGGTGACCGTATCCATCGCAGCACTCACAAGAGGGGTATTTAGCGTGATATTTTTCGTAAAACTCGTGCTGATATCGACCTCTTTGGGTAAAATTTCAGAGTATTGCGGTACCAACAAAACATCCTCGAAGGTCAGAGCCTTTTTGACGATCTTCATACTTATCCTTTCACGATTTTTTCTAAACTCAAGCCGCCGTCCAGCACCGTTTGTTCGTCGTAGGCGCGCCCGATAAGCTGCGCGCTGATATTAAGAGCCTCTTTGTTTTTCGCTACCGGCACGGAGATCGCGGGAAGCCCCGCTAAATTTACGCCGATCGTGTAGATGTCGCTAAGATACGCACGCAGCGGATCACTAAGCTCGCCGAATTTATACGCTACGCCCGGTGCGATCGGCATAAAGATCAAATCGGCGTCTTTTAAAATTTCCTCATATTCGCTTTTGATGAAAGCCCTTGCTTTCTGCGCTTTGATGTAATACGCGTCGTAGTAGCCGCTGCTTAGCACGAAGGTGCCTAGAAGCATGCGGCGCTTGACCTCGTCGCCGAAGCCTTCGCCGCGAGTGTTGGCGTAGAGCTCTTTTAAATTTAGAGCCTTCGCGCGGTTTCCGTAGCGTACGCCGTCGTAGCGGCTTAAATTTGCGCTAGCCTCGGCGGTTGCGATGATGTAGTAGGTCGCGATGTCGTATTTGGAGCTGCAAAGATCGCGGTAAACGATCTCGTGCCCGAAGGATTTTAGCTTTTCTATAGTTAAATTCAGAGCCTCTTTGACCTGCTGCGAGGCCTCGTCGATATAATTTTTTATAACGGCGATCTTAAGCTTGCGATCCGCGTTTAGCTTATCCGCGGTGCTTTCGTAAGCGCCCGCGTAGCTCGTGCTGTCCATCTCGTCGCGGCCTGCGATGATGTCGTATAAAATCGCCGCATCCTCGACGCTGCGCGTGATCGGTCCTATCTGATCGAGACTACTCGAATACGCCGCGAGCCCGTAGCGACTGACTCTGCCGTAGCTCGGCTTAAAGCCTACGCAGCCGCAAAATGCCGCCGGCTGGCGGATCGAGCCGCCCGTATCGCTTCCGAGTGCGGCTACGGCGATATTTGCCGCTACAGCAGCCGCGCTTCCGCCGCTACTGCCGCCGGGTACGCGCGAGTGATCGGTCGGATTGAGAGTTTTGCCGTAGAATGAGCTTTCGGTCGTGCTTCCCATCGCAAACTCATCCATATTCGTTCGTCCAAACGGCGCCAGGCCGCGCTCGCGTAGCTTTTTGATCACCGTCGCGTCGTATGGCGCGACGTAGCCTTGCAAAATTTTACTCGCCGAGGTGACGCTCCAATCTTTTACCTGAATGTTATCTTTGATCGCGATCGGCACGCCCTCGCCGCTGATGTTTAGAGCCTCGCCCGTGAGCTGCTCGACGTAGGCGCCGAGCTCTTTGGTTTTTAAAATTTTATCCTTTAGCTCCGCTCTAAGCGCCGAAATTTCATCCGCGCTCAGCTTTAGAGCCTCTTTCAAACTTATCATCTGCCATCCTTAAATTTATTCACGAAATAGATCCCCACGCCCGTCGCTACGCAGATCAGCGCGATCGTAAAAAATACGAAGCCGAGACTTATGGGGCTAGCGAGCATGCATGACCTTCGCGCAGCGCGGACAGAGCTCATCAGGCTCTTTTGCGTTAAATTTCCAGCATCTCGGGCATTTATGTTTAGAGGATTTTACGAGGCGGAAAATTTCGTCGTTTATTTTAAACTCCGCCAGAGCCTCCTCGCTTTGCAGAGTGTCCACGTCGCTTACCATGAACCAATCCGCCACGCCTAGGATGTCGTTTGATAAAATTTCGTTCGAGCTCGTCTGCAAAACCAGCTCAAGCGTCGATTTGATGATCTTGTCCTTTTTCAGCGCGTCGATAAGCTCGAAAAATTTCTCCCTCGATTTGATCAAAATTTCGTCAAATTCTAGAAAATCGTCAAATTCTATCGGCTTATATGTCAGATCGAAAACGTCTTCTTTGCCCTCTTTGATGATACGCGGCGCAAATTCCATTGCTTCGTCGATCGTGTAGGTTAGCGTAGGCGCGATTAGAGGCAGCAGCGCTCGCGTGATCAGCGCGATCGCGCTTTGCGCGCTTCTGCGGCGCGGCTCGTCGGGTGCGTCGCAGTAGAGTCTGTCTTTGCAGATATCAAGATAAATTCCGCTCAGATCGGCGCTTAAGAAATTTAGTAAGGCGTTGAAGCCTTTTGAAAAATCGTAGTTTCTAAACGCCGCTTCCGCGCTCGCAAAGGCGTTTGCCGCGCGCGTTAGGATCCAGCGGTCAAGCCGCGTAAAATTACTCGTCTCGATCTCATTTAAATCGCTCGTGCTTGCGAGCAGAAATCTTATAGTATTTCGGATCTTGCGGTACTGCTCGCTTACCTGTTTAAGGATATTGTCGCTGATCTTTAGATCGGTCGAGTAATCGCTCATCGCGACCCACAGGCGTAAAATTTCCACGCCGTGGCTCTTTGCGACCTCTTGCGGATAGACGACGTTTCCGACTGACTTACTCATCTTCTGGCCCTTCTCATCGACGGTAAATCCATGCGTGAGGATGCTTTTGTACGGCGCGCATTCGTTAATCGCGCAGCTTAGAAGCAGTGAGCTTTGAAACCAGCCGCGGTGTTGGTCGCTGCCCTCAAGATACATATCCGCGGGGAATTTGCCCGCATCGTAGGCGCCGCTTTGCAGCACCGCTTTCCACGTCGAGCCGCTATCGAACCAAACGTCTAAGATATCCATCACCTTTTCTAAATTTTCAGGCTTATAGCCGCTGTCCTGCGGCAAGAGCTCCGAAATTTCCATCTGCCACCAAGCATCCGCGCCCTTAGCCTTAAAAATTTCGTAGATATTATTTAAAATTTTTTCATCAAAGATCGGCTCTTTGGTGCTTTTGTCGCGGAAAAACGCGATCGGCACGCCCCAGTCCCTCTGGCGCGAAATACACCAATCGGGGCGGTTTTCTATCATCGAGGTAAGGCGGTTGATGCCGCTTTGCGGATAAAATTTAACCCCTCCGATCTGCTCTAGCGCCACCTGACGCAGCGTCTTGCCGCTAGGCATTGGCTCGTCCATCGCGATAAACCACTGCTTCGTCGCGCGGTAGATTACCGGCTTGTGCGTGCGCCAGCAGTGCGGATAGGAGTGGACGAATTTACCGGATTTGATAAGCGCGGGGCCTAGAAGCTCTAAAATTCTCTCGTTTGCTTTGAAAATATGCATCCCCACGAGCTCATCTACGACGTCTGCGCGGAAGAGTTTTTTGGTTTTAAGTGTCTCGTCGAAACAGCCGCCCTCATCCACGGGCATAATCACCTCGATGCCGTATTTAAGCCCTACGAAATAATCGTCCTCGCCGTGCCCCGGAGCCGTATGCACGAGCCCGGTGCCGCCGTCCATCAGGACGTGCTCGCCGAGGATAAATTTCGAAGCTCTATCGTTTAGCGGATTGATCGCGTTTAAGCCCTCAAGCTCGGTAGCCTTAAATTCTTTTACGATCTTGCCTTCTGTGATGCCCAGGCTTACGAGGCTTTCGACCAAAGGTTTTGCAAGGATCAAATTTTCGCTCGTCAGCGCGTAAATTTCATTCGGGTTCAAAGATATTGCGCCGTTTGCGGGCAGCGTCCAAGGCGTGGTCGTCCAGATGACCGCTTTAGCGCCTTTAGCGCCGATTTTAGCGTTTGCTTCACCGCTTAGATCAAACGCCACGAAGATCGAGTAGTCCTCTTTGTCTTTGTATTCAACCTCGGCTTCTGCAAGCGCGCTTTTTGCCGCCCAGCTCCAAAACACGGGCTTACTTCGCTCGATTAAAATTCCTTTTTTTGCGATCTGGCAGAGCGCTTTGTAAATTTCAGCTTCAAACTCAAATTTTAACGTCAGATACGGATCGTCCCAGTCGCCCAAAATCCCCATATCTTTAAATTCATTGCGCTGCACGTCGATGAACTCTTTGGCGTGCTGTCTGCAAAGCTCGCGGATCTGCACTTTTGAAAGCGATTTTTTCTGCTCGCCTAGTTTGATCTCTACTTGCTGCTCGATCGGCAGGCCGTGGCAGTCCCAGCCCGGCACGTAGCGGATATCCTCGCCGAAGAAATAATGGGTTTTGGTGATGATGTCTTTTAAAATTTTATTCAGCGCGTGGCCGATGTGGAGGTGTCCGTTGGCATACGGCGGGCCGTCGTGGATATTAAAGCTAACGCTTGCGCCCTTGCGCTTAGCCTTCATCTTTTCGTAAATTTTACGCTGCTCGTACCATGCCTTAAACCGCGCAGGTTCGTTTTGCGGCAGTGCGCCTCGCATCGCAAAATCCGTAGTAGGAAGAAAGAGAGTATCTTTGTAGTCCATATTTGTACCTTTTCGTGTCTTAAAAAATTTGTGAAGTTTATCCAAAACGCCATTAAAAAGCTCTGAAAGAGCAGTCTGCGTTTATGCTATAATGTGCGAAAATTTAATGAGGGTCTTTATGAAAAATATCATCCTTGTAATCGGCGAGGAGATCCGCTACGACGCGGCTTTGATGAGCTATATATCTCGCAGCTACGAACGAGTTTTTGGGCGGATCGACGATCTGAAATTCTTAAGCGAAAACGATAAGGTTTTGCCCTTCGCGCTTGAAAAGATGATCGATTCGTACGATTTTATCACGATCTTTGCGGCAAACTCCGCCTACGCGGTCGTCGGTAAAATTTTATCGACGCTCTCTTTCGATTCGCTCGAGCTGAAAAACGGAGAAACCCTAGCGCCCTCGATGGCGCGCACGGTGGCGAAAAACAGCTTCCTGCTAAACGTCAGAGGTTGCTCGGTAAACGTGATCAAGGCGCTTTGCTTACAGAGCTTGCCGCCGATCCTCCAAGACGCGCCGAACGCGGGCGAGAGCTTTTATCTATTCGATTGCGAATACGAAAGCGTAAAGCAGCGCCTAGAAAGCCTCGCGATCAGTTATAAAATTTCGCTTACGATCAGTAGGCCCTGCTCCTTTTTGCTGCTCGTGCGCGCCAGTGCGATGAAATTCGGAGCGCTGGACGCGTTTTTGCAAAGCGTCGGCAAGTATTATGAGAGCTGCTACATCGAAGGCGGCGATTTTATGGGCTTTGTGGTGGATAGACTGCGCGAAATAGGCGCCAAGATCACCTTTGCCGAAAGCTGCACCGCAGGGCTCATCGCCGCAAAATTCGGCGCGGTTGCTGGCGTGAGCGACGTTTTTGACGGCTCGCTCGTAAGCTACGCCAACGAGATAAAAAATCTCTGGCTAAACGTAGGCGAAGATACGCTCGCTCGCTACGGCGCGGTAAGCGCGCAGACCGTGGGCGAGATGCTGGAGGGTGCGCTGCAAAGCAGCGGGGCGAGCTTCGCTCTTGCAGTAAGCGGTATCGCGGGCCCCGGCGGCGGAAGCGCGCAAAAGCCCGTAGGGACGGTCTTTATCGGCGCGAAGGAGCAGGGCGGCAAACAGATCGTCGGGGAATTTCATCTAAAAGGCGATCGAAACTACATCCGCGAACAAAGCGCCGATATCGCTATCTGCTTGCTTTTGAAGCTTAGAAGCGATCTGTTTTTCGGGCGGCTTCCAAGCGCGCCTGCGAGAGATGAAATTTAAAGGAGCGGATTTTGAAAAGACGAATTTTGAAAGGGTGCGGACGCGATTCGGCGCAGAATTTTATCAGAGCTAGCGGCGAGCTGGGCTTTGGACGATGGCGAAATTTCGATTCGGCGGACGGTGCGCGAAATTTTACTTTGGCGTACGGTGGGCAGAATTTTACTCGGGCTAGCGACGGGCGAAATTTTATCTCGGCGCAGGGCGGACTAAATTTTATCTCAGAGTGTCGCACCAGAAATTTTAGTTTTATAAGCGCGGCGCGAAATTTTACTTTGGCGCTAGCCGCGATATGTATTTTGGGCGGCTGCGACGGCGGATCGGACGGGCAAGATCGCGAGCAAAGCACGCGTTCGGAACAGAATTTTAGCGCGGGTAATCAAGGGCAAAATTTTAATAAAAGCGCGGATAGCTCGGAGCAAAATTCCGCTCAAAGCTCCGCGCAAAATTCTATGCAAAACTCCGTGTCGCAGGGCTTTGAGAGCAAGCAAAGCTCCGATCTGAACTCCACGATAGACAAACTTGCAAACGATGCTAAAGTTTTGGGCGAGGCCTTGCAAAATTTGCAGAAAAAGGCGCCCGAAGCGCTGAACGATTTCGCCGCTCGCAACGCCGATAGGACCAAGGATCTGCTAAAGCAGGGCGAGGCGGCGGCACGCGAGGCGGGCAAAAACCTTGATAAGATGGGCGAAAGCCTGCAAGGTATCATCAAGGACGCTAATGAAAGCCTAGGCAAGGTCTTGGAGGGCTTTGGCGTCGCGCCGCAGCAGGGGCCGCGCGGCGGGCGCTCGCAGGAGCGCGATGATAATTCTGAGCTTGAAGAGGCGACCGATAGGCAAAGTTTTAGAATTTAAGCGACGCTAAATTTTGCTCAAATTTTTTGTTGCAACTACCACCCGCAGGAAAGCGGCAAGTCTTCGCAGGAGCGTAACGAGCCTGCACGAAAGCGTGACGGACACTCATAAGAGCACGATGAGCACCTGCAGCCCGACGACGGAACCGATGGCAAGGTTTTATAGTTTAAAGCACGGCTAGATTTCATCTAAATTTTATTTGTTGCGACGAATGCTTGCAGAGAAGCGATGCTAAATTTTATTAAAATTTCCCCTGCGCGGCGGTTTCGTTAAAATTTTACTCGCGCGAGCTTCCGCAATGGAATATGAATATTTGCAAAGAAGTGGTAAACCTCCGTAAAACGTAACGAGTGCCCCAAGGGCAAGCATTTCTAAAATAAAGCGCGAGTAGTGGATGAAGTTTGGAATTCAAAGCTCGCGCTCTTTGAAGTTGCTGTAAAGATAAGCGGGTGGCGGCCGGTAAAGCTTTAGAATTTAAGGCCGCTTGCGATAAAACGAGAAAAATTTTACGAAGTAGAGCTATAATGCGCCCCGCAATTTCAAATTTAAAGGATAGAAATGAAAACTCTCATTATTTTAGCTCATCCAAATATCGCAGACTCGCTTGTAAACCGCCACTGGAGGGATGCTGTGCTAGCCCATCCTGATAAGTTCGAGCTTCACGATCTTTACGCGCTTTATGCGGATTTTAAAATCGATGTGGAAAAGGAGCAAAAACTGCTCGAAAGCCACGATAAAATCGTGCTTCAGTTTCCGTTTCGTTTTTCAAACTGCACGCCGCTTCTTAAGCAGTGGTTTGAGGATGTTTTTACGCGCGGCTGGGCTTATGGCACAGAGAGCGGCGGCAAGCTTAAGGGCAAAAAATTCGCGCTTGCGATCTCACTTGGCGCGACCGAGGCAAACTACTCTAAAAACGGCATTGTGGGCTTTAGCGTAGATGAGGTGCTAGCGCCATTTAAGGCTACGTTTAATTTCGTCGGCGCAGTTACGCTACCAAATTTCGTCTCATACGGCTTTACTTACGATAAAAGCGAGCAAGCCGTAGAAAATAGCGCGAAAAATTATATAAAGTATTTAAATAAACTTTAAATTCTTCGTTTTTCTAGCCGCCCGCTGCGCGTAAAGCTTTAAAATTTTACGTAAGCGACGCGGCGGATTTTTTAAAATTTTCGCTCAAGAAGCTTAAATTTAATCCCAAAATTTTTAAATTTTACTCTAAAATTCCGCTCGCGCTTCGTATGCGAACTCAAATGAAATTTCAAGTCTAAATTTGAGCCCCGCTCTTAAATTTTAAAATTTTATCAGAGATTTTTTTATACAATTACGGCTGAAATTCGGCCCAAAAAAGGAGAGGGAATGTATAAGCTAAAGCATCTTCTTAGCGCGCAGGATCTGAGTCGCGAGGACATCTACGACTTTATAGATCTGGCGCGCGAGTTTAAAGCGCTCAACCGCTCTGACGTCAAAAAATCCGACTCGCTTCGCGGCAAGACGGTCATCAACGCGTTTTTTGAAAACTCCACCCGCACCCGCACGAGCTTTGAGATCGCAGCCAAGCGCCTGGGCGCGGACAGCGTAAATTTCACCGCTGCGGACAGCAGCACGAAAAAGGGCGAGACGCTGATCGACACCATCAGAAATATGCAGGCGATGCGCACCGATATCTTCGTGCTGCGCCACAGCTGCTCGGGCGCGGCGAAATTCGTCGCGGCCAACTGCGACGCATCGATCGTAAATGCGGGCGACGGGCTGAACGAGCACCCGAGCCAGGCGCTTTTGGATCTTTTTACGATCAGCGAGCACAAGGGCAGGATCGAGAATTTAAACGTCGCGATCATCGGCGATATATTTCGCTCGCGCGTGGCTAGAAGCGACATCTGGGCGATGCAAAAGCTCGGCATAAACGTGCGGCTCTTCGGCCCTCCGATGATGCTGCGCGACTGCGACGCGTTCGGCTGCCCGATATGCAAAAGCGTAGAGGAGGCGATCGAGGGCGCCGACGTCATCATCATGCTTAGAATTCAGCTTGAGCGGCAAGACGGCGAGCCGAGCTTCCCGAGCGTGCGCGAGTACTCGAAATTTTTCGGACTTACCGCAAGGCGCATGCAAGCGGCGAAAGAGGGCGTCATGATAATGCACCCGGGCCCGATCAATCGCGGCGTGGAGATCAACTCCGACGTAGCCGACGATCCGCGCTATAGCTGCGTCTTAGATCAGGTAGAAAACGGCGAGGCGATGCGAATGGCGATACTTCATACGATAAATTTAAATAGGAGCGCACGATGAAAATTTTGATAAAAAACGGCACGATCGTTAATTGGGGCGGCAGCGAGGAGGCGAACGTCCTGATCGAGGGCGATAAAATTTCAAAGATCACGCGCGAGTGTCCCGCCGCAGACCGCGTCATAGACGCTGCGGGCAAGCTCGTGATGCCGGGGCTCATCGATATGCACGTGCATTTTAGAGACCCGGGGCTCGAATACAAAGACGACGTCATCAGCGGCAGCGAAACCGCGGTCGCAGGCGGCGTGACGACCTGCCTTCCGATGGCGAATACTAGGCCCGTAAACGATAACTCAAGCATTACTCGCGCGATGATCGCTAAGGCCAAACAGCGCGGGCTTATCGATCTGCTGCCCATAGGCGCGATCTCGCAGGACTGCAAGGGCGCAAAGATCGTCGAGATGGGCGATATGCTTGAGGCGGGCTGCGTGGCTTTCAGCGACGACGGGCTGCCCGTGACCGACAGCTCCGTGATGCGACAGGCGCTCGAATACTCCGCGCACTTCGGCTCATTCGTGATAAATCACAGCGAGGATTGCTCGCTTTGCCACGGCGGCGTGATGAACGAGGGCAAGATAAGCGCGATCCTCGGTCTAAAGGGGATGGCGAGCGAAAAAGAGGAGATCATGATCGCGCGCGATCTGCTGCTTGCCAAAAAGACGGGCGGGCACATCCACATCGCGCACGTAAGCTCGGCGTGGTCGCTAAAGCTCATAAAGCAGGCTAAGCGCGAGGGTATCCGCGTCACCTGCGAGGCTACGCCGCATCACTTCACCTTCGACGAGCGCGAGCTGATGGGATACGATACGAATTTTAAAATGTCGCCGCCGCTTCGCACCCAAAGCGACGTGCAGGCGATCAGAGAGGCGCTTAAAAGCGGTCTGATCGACGCCATCGTGACCGATCACGCACCGCACAACACCGACGATAAATTTGTCGAATTTGATCATGCGCCGTTTGGAATTTTAGGACTTCAAACCCTCGTGCCGCTTACGCTGCGGCTCGTAAACGAGGGCGTCATCAGCCTTGAAGATATGGTGCGGCTGTGCTCGTTTAACCCGGCTAAAATTCTAAATTTAAAAGACAAAGGTGAGATTAAAGAGGGCTTTTTAGCCGACGTCGCGATCATCGATCCGCAGATTTCCTACGTTTACGACGAGGCGCTAAATAAGTCCAAATCGCGCAACTCGCCGCTTTTCGGAAAACAGCTTACGGGCGCTGCGGTATGCACGATCAAAAGCGGCCGCGTGGTCTATGAGTTTCCAAATGTCGTAGCGTAGGGCGCTCGCGGCGTAAAACTTGCGATCGGCGGCTTGCGGATGATCGGCTTCCGTAGCATAAACGGAGCGATTGCTTCATTTTAAATTTACGCTAGTTTAGGCGCAACGGCTCGCTTCTAAAATTTCATAGCGCGAGCGTGATTGAAATTTCTTTAAAGCAGTTTGTCGTTTTTTTGGAGTGCGCGTAAATTTAACGCACGTCGCCTTGTTTGTGGCATTTGTAGATTTCGGCTTCGGAATTTTACCAATGTGCGCGGCATTTGTAAATTTATAACGGCGCCTTTTTCGATGCGGTAGCTGCTTTTAAAATTTTATGTTCGCGTTTATGTTCGCGGCGGTTGGGAATTCTATCTTTGCGCAGATTTGTTTTTACTTCACGCGCAAATTTTATCGTGATTAAATTTGTCGCTAAGGCGTAAAATTTTAAAATTTTGCCGCCGCTAGCTTTTGGCGCGGAGCATAAATAATCCACCGCATGAACGGAAGCGATCTAAATTTAAAGGATATCTATGAACGGCGAAATATATCTCTCGTGCGCGCTGTGCGTCGCGCTAAAATCGGCTCTGCGCGGCAATCCTAAGCCACTCCTGCAAGATCAAAAATATATAAAATATTTAAATTTTGAGTTTGCAAAGGAGCATTTCCGCACCGCAGAGGGCGCGAGCCGCGCAGTGCAGGACGGCGTAAACGACGCAAGTAAAGCTACGGAGCAAAAAGATACGTACGGCGCAGTACAGAGCAGTGCGACGGACAAAGCCGCCGAGAACGGCGGTGCAGCGGAGCAAAAGCGCACGAACAGAAAAGAAGCGGCAAATGAAAAAGCGGCTAGTAAAAAAGGCGCCGGCGAAAGCACGAGCTCGTCGTTTCTGCAAAAAGAGCACAAATTTTTTACCGAGCAAGTAGCGCAAAAAGGGCGCGAGGACGAGCCGATCTCCGCACGGCGGTGTTGGATAGAGCAGTGCCTAAAGCTCGGTCTGAAGGACGCGGGGCTTAGTATTCCAACTTTCGCAAAAGATAGGTCGCTTTTAGGATTTAGCGGCGCGAATGCAAACGGCATCGTATGTCGCTTTGAGGACTTTGACGGCGTTTTTACGCCTGATTGGAAATACGATCGCGACAAAAAGGCTTGGCGCGTGAAATATGCCGAGCGCCTTTGGCGCGGGATGCCGCGGGATGCGCTAAACGCGCGCGATAACAGCGCAGAATTCGGGAATGTTTTAGTGCAAATCAGGGATTTTGCGAGCAAGATAGGCTGTGAAAACTTCGCGCAGACGTTTGATAATGCGCTTAAGACGCTGCGGGGCGAAGTCGCTGTAGGCGAGTATTATACCGTTTCGTTTGCAGCGCTGCCGCAGCCGAGCTTGAGGGCGTTTGCCGCGGCGGGCATCGCCGATGTATTCGGTGCGATGGGCTCTTGGAATGACGAGCCGCCGTCTATGGCGCAAGAAATGGGGCTCGGGGGCGAATACGACCGCCTCTCGGACGAGCTCTTGGCGCAGAAAAACTTAGCGATTTTGTTTGCGATAAATGGCTGGTAGAGCTTTGGCACAAGAGCTAGAAAGCGCGCTAAGCCTCTATCGTCACAGGCCTATCAAACGCCGTTACGCTCGGCAGTTCGCCTTTAAATTTCTCGATCTGCACCATGCTCGTGTGCGCGGTGTTGCTTTGCGAGAGCTGCGAGCTCGGTACGTCCTTGGTTAGCACGTTTATGTTGCCGTGTTTGCATAGGCTGCGCTCGCCCCAGACGGCCGGATCGTACCACGCGCCCTCGCTCACGATCACGACATTATCTTGCGCGGTATCGCTTACCAGCGCGCCGCAGAGGATCTCGCCTCGGTCGTTGTATATCCTCACTACGTCGCCCGTTTTGATGCCGCGCGCCTTTGCCGTAGCGAGGCTAATTAGCGCGGGTTCGCGGCCCGCGATCTCTGCGTAGTTGCGGATGAGCGAGCTGTTTAGCTGCGAGTGGAGCCTAAATTTAGAGTGCGCGCCGCTGATGGCGATAGGATACTTGCTCACGTCGCCACCCAGCCACTCAAAGGGCTCCATCCACGTCGCGTGCGGCGGGCAGTCGGGATAGCCTAGCTTTTCGACCGCTTCGGAGTAGAGTTCGATCTTGCCAGACGGGGTTTTTAGCGCGTTTTTCTCGGGATCGGCGCGGAAGTCTGAGTAGTTTGTAAAGTAGCGCTTTTTCTCGTCGATCTTATCAAATTTGACATATCCTTTTTGCCAAAACTCCTCAAATTTAGGCATCGCCACTCCCATACCTTCGGCTTGCTTTGCGGCGTTTTCGTAGATTTCCTTCACCCACTCAAGCTCCGTTTTGCCCTCGCTAAAGGCCTGCTCGTACTCCTCGCCCCACTGCGCGCAGATGAGCCGCGCGATCTCAAAGTCGCTCTTGCTCTCGCCTGCAGGCTTTACTAGCGGTTTAATCGCAAAAAGGTATTCGCTAGTGGAGTTTGCAAACTCGATATCCGTACGCTCGCACTCAAGCGCTGCCGGCAGTACGATGTCGCTGAGCCTCGCCGTACTAGTCCAAAAGGGCTCTGTGGTGATGATCGCTTCGATCTTGCGCATCGCCTCGACCGCGCGGTTGGTGTCGGGGTGGCGGGTGAAGGTCGAACCGTTGGCGTTAAACATCACGCGGATGTGCGGCATGACGTACGTTTTGCCGTTGCGCTCGATCTGCTTGCCCGGCTCCATGATCGCGTCTATGAGCCTGCTGTTTGGTATCTCGTGGTATTTGGCTTTGGCTAGCTTGCCTTGCGGGACGATGTATTTTTCGTTTACTGCGGGGTTAAATGCCTGAAGCTTAGGTGCAACAAAGCTGATATCGGCGTTTTTATGCATCTGATCGTTCATCACGTAGCCGCGCCCCGTCTTGCCGATGTCGCCTAGCATCGCCGCTAGAGTTATCAGCGCCCAGTACGCCATCTCGCCGTGGTGCTGGCGCTGTATCGCGTAGCCTGTAACTATGAGCGTATCTTTTTTAGCTAGCGTACCCGCTAGCTCTTTTAGCTCCTTTTCGCTCACGCCGCAAATTTTACTCGCCCATTTTAGATCTTTTTTCACGCCGTCTTTCGCGCCCGTGAAATACTCTTTAAATTTATCAAACCCGACCGTGTAGCGCTCTATAAATTCCTTGTCGTAAAGTCCGTTTTCGTAAAGATAATCGCAAAGCCCGATCAGCATCGCCGTATCGGTGCAAGGGCGCACGGCGAGATAGTGCGCGCCGAAATACTCCGCCGTTTCGTTGCGGTAAACGTCCACGCTGTAAATTTTCATCTCGCCTTTTTTAAATTTATCTTTCATAATCTCGTAGTAGGCGTAGGAGTTGTGCATCGGAACGCCGATAGCGATCTTGTTTGAGACGACGGGATTCGTGCCCCAAAATACGATCGTTTTGGCCTCCTTTATCACGCCCTCCCAGCGCGTCGGAGCGTGCGTCGGATCGATAGAGCCCGTCACGTGAGGCAAAAACGCCGTCGCCGCGCCGTAAGAGTAGCCGCCAAGCTCGCTCACGTAGCCTCCTAGCGCGTTTAGCATGCGCTTTGCGGTGCGCTGCGAGTGGCCGACTTTGCCGAGGCTGCCCCACTGATAAAGCTGTCCGTAAATGGCCTCCGAGCCGTATTTATCGAAGTTTTCTTTTAAAATTTTAGCGCTTAGCTTTATCGCCTCGTCCCAGCTAACGCGCACGAAGGGCTCTTTGCCGCGAAGCTGCGGCTTTGGATTTGAGGGGTCGGCTAGGAAGCTTTTGCGCACGTATGGGTATTTCACGCGTGTTTCGTTTTGGATGTGATCGCTTAGGGCGTTGTTTAGCACCGTTGGCATCGCGTCGCCCTCAAATGGCTCGGTACCAACGACCCTACCGCCGATGGTTTGGACGTAAAATGCGCCAAATTTATTCGCGCAAAGCCCCATCTGCTCGTCAAATATCGCCTGCGCCGCCGCGTCAAA
>ERZ772967.1180-NODE-1180-length-18348-cov-4.940742_pt1 | contig 18348 bp, 9 predicted proteins | sample MGYA00511677_ERZ772967 | MGnify/ENA primary metagenome ERZ772967 (study PRJEB29015, sample SAMEA2737931) | human oral metagenome | biome: human oral; feature: human-associated habitat; material: dental | place: China | collected 2146 ...
TTAAACGAGCGGCAAGATGCTGCGCGTTCGCCGCAGAATTTTAGCGCAGATACAAATTCAAATAAATCGCAAACCGAGTATTTGCCGCAAAATCCGAGTGCGGATATAAATTTAAACAAGCGGCAGAATGTCGTCGGTACCGCGCATCCGCATCAAAACTCGCAAAATCCGCAAAATCTAAATTTAAATAGTCGGCAAGATGCTGCGCATCCGCCGCAAAATCCGCAGGCAGATGCAAACTCTAGCGAGCGGCCAAGCGTAAATTTTAGTGCGCAGACAAACTCCGTTTCAGACGCTAGTGCGCAGACGGATTTCCCTTCGTCGGACGCTAATGCCCAGACAGATTCTACTCCAGGCGCCAAAATACAGACAAATTCCATTTCAGGCGCCAAATCGCGAGCAAATTCCGCTTCGGACACTAAGGCGCAAATAAATTCCGATCTAAACGCTAAATCGCGGGGAAATTTCGTAAATTCCGAAGCGAGAACGCAGTCCAAGGAGCAAACTGCGCTAGCGCAGGAGCTTGCGCGTCTAAACGAGGGTAAAATTTATTCGAGCTTGGATCTGAAAACCCAGATCGCGCTTGAGGGTTTTTTGAAAAGCGAGATCCTCTCTCTACGCGATAAGGGCGTTAGAAACGGCGCTGCGGTGCTGATCGACAACGAAAGCATGAGCGTGATCGCCTATGTCGGCAGCCATGATTTTAGCGCCAATGAGGGGCAAAACGACGGCGTGCGCTCGCAAAAAAACGTAGGCTCGACGCTCAAGCCCTTCATCTACGCCAAAGCCCTTGAGCACGGGCTCATCACCCCTTCAAAGAAGCTGATCGACGCGCCGATAACCTTCGCGGGCTATGTGCCGCGCAACTACAACCAGGGGTTTTTGGGCGCGGTGAGCGCGACCGACGCGCTAAGTCTTAGCCTAAATATCCCCGCGGTGAAGCTAAATTTGATGCTTGGTGACGACGGGCTGTATGAAATGCTATCAAACGTGCATCTGGCGGAGTTTAGCAAGGATTATTACGGCGCAGGTATCGCGCTTGGCAGTATTTCGATGAGCCTAATGGATCTTAGCCGCCTTTACAGCGCGTTTGCAAACGGCGGCAAGCTGCGAAAGCTCGAAATAGCGGGCGCAAAGATCGGCGACGATGCTAAAATTTTAACCCCGCAGAGCGCCTACATCGTAACGCAGATGTTAAGAAACGCGCCGCGCTCCTACCTCGGCTCGGTGTGGCAAAATACCCTAAACGCGCCGCCGTTGATGTTTAAAACGGGCACGAGCGCCGATGCGCGCGATCTCTACACGGTCGCGCTCACGCCCAAATTTACCCTCGGCGTCTGGCTGGGAAATTTCGACGGCTCCAAGACTAGAGATCTTAGCGGCGGCGTGAGTGCGGCAAAAGTGGCGTTTAATATGTTTGCTTTCCTCGATAAATCGGGCATGTTGGGCGAGGCGGAGTTTGCGCGTCCCGCGGGTGTGAGCTTGCGGCGAGTATGCACCGACGCGTACCGCGAAAAGGAGTGCGCTCAAAGCGCCGAGGATCTCGCGATCGATGGAGTTGAGCCCAACGAGGAGTGCGAAATTTACGGCACGAGCGAGCTTTTTTATCTGCTAAAACACGGGCTACTCGATCCGCAAAAGGTGCGCGCAGGAAGGTGCGCGGCTAAATTTGCCGCCGTAAAGCCCGTACTAAACGACATCAACGCCAAAACCTACGAGACCGGCGCGGACGGCACGCTGCGGCTAAAGGTGCAGTGTACGGCGGTTTTCGGCGAGCGCGTATATATCAGGCTAAGTGGCGGTTCGCGGGAGTTTATAGCGCTAAATTCCACCGCGTTTACGGGGGAGAATTCCGCGGATTTGGATTCCAAGCATTCTAGCGCGGCGCAGCAAGATAATTTAAAGCAGAATTTAGCACAGCAAAATTTTGCAGAACAGAATTCTACAGCACAAAATTCTATGCGACAAAATTTAGCGTCGCAGAATTTAAAATCACAAAATCTTACGAAGCAAAATTCTGCGGGATTGAATTTTATAGCTGAAAATCTAGCCACACGGAATTTGGCGTCGCAAAATTCTATCTTGCAAAATTCTACAGAGCAAAATTCGGAGGCTCAAGATTTCACAGCGAAAAATTTCACAGATCAAAATTCCTCGCAGCAAAATTTTGTGGCACAAGATTTCACCACGCAAAGCCTAGCGCCTGCAAATTCTAAAGTTAAAACGGGAGAATATTTTGCGCGCACTAACGGCGAGGCTTTTACGCTAAGTCTTGGAGCAGGGGATTTTGAGCTTGGCTGCTTGGACGAAAATGCAAATTTCGCTAAAGCAAATTTTAGAGTAAATGAAAGAAAATAAAAGGTTAATTTGTATATAATTTCGTAAAATTTTTGCAAAGGAATTTTATGAAGACAAAACTACTAAGCGCAGCGCTATTTTGCGCTTTGGCTAGCTTTGCCGCGGGCGTAGAGATCAAATACGCTAGCGGGGCTTACGAGATTAGCGGGGTGGACGGCAGTGGATTTAGCGTCACGCAAAAGCAGATCTTAAAATGCACTCCCAAAATCACGGGCACCTACGAAAGCGTGAGCGAGAGCTCAATCAGGCTCTATCCAAAGCCGATGCTTAGCGCCGGGGTTAATTATTCGTGCGAGGCGCGCGGGGTGCGCTTTGAGTTCGAGACAGAGCCTTTTAGCACCGAGCATATCGCGCTTCTGCGTCCGGGGTTAGTGGCAATTAAATTTAACGATGCGGTTAGCAAGGACGCGCTACAGCAAGCGACTAGAATTTACCGCGCGCAGAATTTAGCCCAAAACGATATATCCTACGAGCTTAGCTCGCACGATGATCGGAATTTTTTATTCAGCTTCGATCCTAAGGCACAAAACGTCGTATTGCAAATAGAATCCCTCACCTCAAAAGCGGGCGCAAAGCTGCAAAATCCGGTGGAGCTGCGCACGGACGAGGAGCCTTTTAATGATAGCATTAACGCTTCAAATTTAAGCGGCGTGCAGATCCGCCCCGCGGCTCTAAAAGACGGCTCGCTCGCAGCTAGAGTGTGTTTTCCTAACTATATGGACGAGCTGTCCGCCAAATACGTAAGAATCGCAGGCGTGAGTAAATTTAGCCTCACTCAGCCGCGATATTATTATTACGACGAAGATGAAGAGGGCGGCGAAAGCGACGATCCTTCATGCTACTACTATGCAGATATAGTAAGCGACGAGTTTATGCCGAATAAAAGCTACGAGATTAGGCTGCTAAAGGGCTTCGGAGATAGCTCATATATTTTGCGTGACGAGATCAAGCAAAGCGTAAAAATGGGCGACAGGCTGCCTTTCGTAGCCTTTAGCGACGAGAAAAATTTTATCCCAAAATCCGCTTCGTTGGCATTTAAAAGCTCAAACGTAAATGAGGTTAAAATTTCGATTGCCAAAGTCCCTGAGCAAAATTTTAGGTATTTTTTAAACTTTGAAAGCAACGAAGATAGTGTAGGTGGGCTAGCTAGCGAGATCGCGGTTAAGAGCTTTGATATAGGGGGCGCTAAAAACGCCGTCGCGGAGCATAAAATCGCGATGGATTTTAAAGGCTATGAGGATGGAATTTATAAAATCACGGCGTTTTACAAAGTGGGCGAAAAGATGCAAGAGGTTTCGCGCGTAGCCTATCTTAGCGACATTACGGCTCAAGTGGTGCTGCTTGAGCGCGGCGCGCTAATTTATACTTCTAGGCTTAGTAATGGCGAGGAGCTAAGTAGAGCGAAGGTTAAAATTTACAGCGATAAAAATGAGCTAATCGTAGAGGATAAAACGGACGGAGATGGAATTTTGCGATTAGAAAATATGGAAATTCTAGCCAAAAATCCGCGCTCTATCGAGATTAGTAAAGGCGATGAGCATGCGTTCGTGCTATTTAATAACGCCGTAGCAAGCGTCGAGAAAACGATTACTGCAAAGCGTCCGTTTGTTTATCTTGCAAGTGAGCTGATAAGCCCGAATGAGCGGCTTTTAGGCACGATCGTGATGAAAAATCGCGATTTTAGCTCTTTAAAAAATACGCCGATTAAATTTAAAATTTACGATCCTAGCGGCACTGTGGTCATCACGCGCGCGCAAAACACCGATGAGTTCGGCAGCGTTAAAATCGATGAGCTGATGGGTGAGAAAAGCGGCACTTACCGCCTGGATCTCATCTATGAGGACAAAATCATCGCTTCTAAAAGCTTCAGCGTAGAAAATTTCCTCCCAAACCGCATCAAAAATGAAATTTTAACTGCTAAAGACGAATACGGCGCGGATGAGATCATAACTTTAAAGCTAAGCTCAAACTATCTTGCAGGCGCGCCGGCCGGAGATTTGAAAGGTTCGCTGGAAGCAAACGCCTATGAAAAAGAGCTAAAAATTAAAGGCTACGAGGGCTTTTCGTTTCTAAACGATCGCTTAAAGAAAAAGGGCGCTACGCAGCTTCGTAGGGCAGAATTTACGCTAAGCCCCGCCGGTAAAAAGGAGCTTGCACTCTCGCCGGCAGCAGCTGATCTAAATGTCTCTAACGCCATAAATATTCTACTAAATTTCAGCGTAACCGAGGAGGGCAAAAACGTAAGCGCATATCGTAGCCTGAGCTATCTGCCTTATGATCGTATCGTAGGAATTCGCGCGAGCAAGGATTTCATTTCAAGCGGCGATAGCGTAAAATTCGGCTTTGCGCTGCTAGATTCCAAAACCAAAACCGACGTCAAAGGCAAGATCGATGTTGAAATTTACCGCGACGATTTTACTTACGTTTATGACGGCAACAGATACGTCGAGCAAGAAAGCTTTAATCTCGTAAGTGCCGTTAGCACCGATGCGCGCGAGTTTGAGTACAAATTCCAAAACGGCGGCAATTATCTAATCGTCGCAAACGATTACTCAAGCGGCGCGAGTGCTGGCGTGCGCGTGGACGTAAGCGGCTGGGGATATTATGGACGGGTAAACGCTAAAGATGTGCAAAGCGCTAAAATCAAACTCGCAAGCGACAAGGTTAAAGCTGGAGATAAAATTAAAGGCGTCATCAATTCGCCGGTAGAAAGCGGCGTGCTAAATATCTCGCTCGTAGGAGAGCAGGTTTACGACTATAAAATTCTATCCATCAAAGGCGGTAGCGCGGAATTTGAGCTTAGCGTGCCGGATAATTTCGTCGGAGGACACATCAACGCTGTAATCGCGCGCGCTGCGACACCCGCTGCGATGCCGCTTAGAGCCTATGCAAACGTGCCGGTGGCGCTAGATGCGAGCTCACACAAGGCTAACGTGCAAATCCTAGCCGAGAAAAGCTACAAAAACGGGCAAAACGCGCAGATCAGCGTAAAAAGCGAGCCAAATTCCAAAGTCATACTCTACGCAGTCGATCTTGGAATTTTAGATATCGTCTCACAAGAGGAGCTTGATGCATTTAAGGCGTTTGACGTTAGCGCGTATTTTGCGCTGCGATACTTCGACATTTACGACGATCTTAGCGTGTATCAAACTACTGCTAAAGAGCTAAGCTTCGGCGGCGACGGCGTGATGGCGAAAGCTAAACGAAATTTAAGCCCGGTCGAAAACAAAAAGCAGAAAAAATTTATAAAAATGCTGATCGCAAAAGCAGATGCAAACGGCGAGGCGAAATTTGAGCTTGCGATGCCGAAAAATTTTAACTCCACGATCCGACTAAGCGCCATGGCTATCGGAGAGGCGGCTACGATCGGCTCGGCAAACGTCGAAGCCAAGGTCCGAGACGACGTGATCATAAAGCCCGCCGATCTAACCTACATGGTGCGCGGCGATGAAATTTCCGTGCCGCTTACTCTAATCAATACGACTGATAAAGAGCAAAAGGCGGTCTTAAAAATCAGCTCATCTCCTTCGGTCGCTATAAGCGGCGGTGAGGCAAATTTCACGCTCAAACCGCTTGAGGTCAAGCACACGAACTTCACCGCAAGCGCGCTTGATATTGCGGATGCAAATATTAAATTTGATCTTGACGCAAACGGGCAGAAATTTAGCAACGACGTGGAATTTGACATAATCAGCCAGTTTCCGCGCTCGAAGCTATTTCACGTAAGCTACGGCGATAAGCCGGTAACGCTCAAAATCGATCCGAGCTATAAAGAAATTTATACCCACGTAAGCTCTACGCCTAACGCTTTTAGCCTAGCGGAGGAGCTTTACTCCTATCCTTACGGTTGCACCGAGCAGCTTACCTCAAAGATGGTAGCGCTTGATTATATCGCGCGCAAAGATTCCAACCAGACCGTAGTAAACTACGTAAACGCTCACGCAAATCGCATTCTCTCTCGCCTCAAACCTAGCGGCAGTTTCGGCTACTGGAGCGCTAGCGGCGTGACTAATTACTACGCTTCGATCTATGCAAGCGACGTTTTATTGGAGCTTGACGCGCGCTATAAATTCCTTAGCAATAAGCAAAGATCGCTGATATTTAGCGCCTTAAAATCAGACTACGAAGATCAAGCGACGCTTCGAGTATATGCGGATTTCGTGCTAGATCAATACGGCAAGCTCGATGATGATGAGATAAATTTCATTTACGACAACGGCCTTTATGACAACTCGCCGATGGCTCGCATCGCTATGGCTGCGATACTTAAAAAGCACAATATGACGACCGAGTTTAACTTCATGCGTGAAAAAATAAACCAAATGGATTATGACTACGCCGAAGACGGAGCGGGCTTGACGTTTGCTAGCGACATAAGAGACGCCGCCTTTAAGCTCTACGCATTCGGCAAGGCGGGCATCAAAGACGATAGCACAAGCAAGGCGGCTATCGCGCTCGTGCGCAACCTAAAAGATGCAGACAATACGCAGGAGCGAGCGAGCGTCATACGCGGATTTGATGCATATTTTAAGGACGCGAAAAAAGATATTAGCTTTGCTTTGAAATACGACGGCGAGACGAAAAATTTCAATTCGCCGCTGGATACCAAGCTTGCGGTTAAAGACGGCTCGATAGAATTTACGCCGATGAGCGGCAACGGCGAACTGTTTTTTACGGTGCTAGGATTTGGATATGAAAGCGCTGCGGTCAAACACAATCCGCTTAGCTTAAATAGACCGTTTGATAACGACCGAGATAAGAAGGTTGAAATTTATCGTGAGTTTCTTGATGCTCGCGGTAACGTCGTCGATCTAAACAAGCTCAAAGTAGGGCAGAAAATTTACTCTAAGATCAGCTGGCGAGCGAATCATTATCTATATAATTTTGCGATCGACGAGGCGATGCCTAGCTGCTTTGAGGCGGTCAATGAGCGCCTAGGCTCGGCCGCGCAGGCTAGAGTCGAGGGCATGCAAGATAGCGTGGCACTAGAACACACGGAGTATCTGTATGACCGAGTGCTTCGCTTCCCAAAAAGCGACTATTTCTATTATGATCCGCGAGATGGAGAGAATAGTACCGGCGTCATCTACACGCCGATAAACGTGATCATGTCGGGCTCGTGCGCGCTTCCTGCGATCTCTATCGAGGATATGCAATACGAGCGAGTAAATAATTACGATCTACAAACGCTTAAATTTAAAGTCGCTCGCTAAGGCGTAGCGATTTTAAGGCTCGGCGCGGATTTTGCATTAATTGCGATTTTCGCGCCGAGATTTTTATTTGCAGCGAATATTTTACAAACGAGCGACATTGTAAATTTTAAAATTTTAAATCTCGCTTGCTAAATTTCAAAATTTTATATTAATCCCTAAATTTCATAGCTTTTTACTATCTATTCATAGCGTCGTTCTATTTGACTTACCTTTAAATTCGAGTTATCATTTCTTTTAAATATACACTTTCAATTAAAGGAGTTGCAAATGCAAGACGTATCAAGACGTAGTTTTTTAAAAATCAGCGCGGTTGGCGCCGGAGCGCTTGCGCTGGGAGCTAGTAGCGCGTGCGCGGCACAAAACGCCAAGGACGTCAAATTTGACGAGGAATACGACATCGTCATCATCGGCACCGGTTTTGCGGGGCTTGCCGCGGCGATTAAAGCCAGCGGACGCGGCAAAAAGGTGCTAGTGCTTGAAAAGATGGGTCGCGCGGGCGGAAATTCCGTCATCAACGGCGGAAACATGGCTGCTCCGATGAATAAATTTCAAGTAGCGCAGGGCATCAAAGATAGCAAGGAGCTTTTTATCGCTGATGCCGTAAAAGACGGACTCGGGCTTAACCATACCGATCTTTTAGGCGTGATGTTTGATCGCAGCAACGATGCGGTGGATCTTTTAACTAGCTGCGGAGCGGAATTTAGCGATAAGCTGATCTTTGAGAGCGGCCATAGCGTCGCAAGAAGCTTGCAATCAACCAACGGCTCGGGCTCTGGCTACATCCAGCCGATGATGGGTAAACTTCAAAACGATCCTAACATCACGATCAAAACTCGCACGAAATTTGACGATTTCATCGTGGATGACAGCGGCCGCGTCGTGGGCGTAGAAGCGCGCGAGGAGTATAAATTTGATCCGAAGCTCTTTAGCGACGATCTGGAAAATAAAAGCGGCGAAAAAAAGAGCTACAAAGCCAAAGACGGCGTTTTGCTAGCCTCGGGCGGATACGGACGCGATCTATGGTACCGCCAGATCCAAGATCCGCGCGTAGTGCCTAGCATAGACAGCACCAACCATCCGGGAAGCTCGGCAGGAGCGATGCTAGCGGCAAATAGAATCGGCGCTTTTACGCTTCTTACGTCGTGGATTCAGTTCCTTCCGTATTGCTCGCCCGACGAAAAGGGCTTCGGCGCCGCGGTAAATTTCACCAACCACTGCTGCAACACCTACGGTCTAACCGTCGATCCAAAGACCGGCAAACGCTTTATGGACGAGCACGCAGGGCGCAAGATCAAGGCGGATGCTTGCTTTAAGGTTATCGGCGAGAGCGAGAAAAACGACAACTATCCGGTAAACGTCTGCGACTCTCAAGCCGTCGCCGCGCGTAACCCGGTCTATACATCAAGGCCGCTGGAAGCGGGCGTCGTGAAGAAATTTGACACGCTAGAGGAGCTTGCGAAGGCTTACAATCTGCCGCTGGAGCCGTTTTTAAAGACCGTCGCGGATTATAACTCTTACGTCAAAGCGGGCAAAGACCCAGAATTCGGCAAAGTGGTAGATAAGCTAGACGGCATCGACGTTTCCAAGCCGCCGTTTTACGCAAGCCGCACGATGCCGAAGGTGCACCACACGATGGGAGGGCTCGAGATCAACACCAAAGCTCAGGTCATCTCGAGCCTTACTCACGAGCCGATCCCGGGGCTCTGGGCTGCGGGCGAAGTAACCGGCGGCGTGCACGGCGCGAGCAGGCTCGGAACCTACGCGATCCTTGATTGTATGGTTTTCGGAATGATCGCGGGCGAAACAATCGGGGCTTAAATTTAGCGCCTGCAAAATTTCGGCGCGAAGTAGCCATGCATGCTTTGCGCCGAAATGCTTGAGAAGGACTCACGCGAAGTAGGGCACAGCACAATCCGTAAATCCTACGTAGAGCGGCGGCAGGGTCTGTCGCGATTTGCGAGGCTAGGCACGTGAAGCAGTAAAATGCGTACAGCATAAAAGGCTTTGTTGCCCAAGTCGTAACGCCTAAGAACGAGAGTGCGTTCGCCGCCAGCGACGGCGCGACGGCAAAATTTCAAATCATAAAATTTTAAAATCTCATAACGCGGGAGTTTTAAATTTTGTAGCGCCAAAACTCTGCGGCGTCGCCCGAGTTTGTAGCTCGTAAGCCTCGTTTTGTATGTATCGCGCGTGCTAGGAAAAGTTAAATTTGACCGCCGCTTTTATGATGCCACGGCGCAATAACTCGATCAAATTTTAAAATTTCATGCGTCTTTTGCGTAAAATTTCATCTATTTAGCAATCAACGATGCTAAATTTCGCTAAAATTCGTCACACGAAGCAACTTGGGGAGACACGCATGATAGCGATCTATTTTAGCGCTACGGGCAACACGAAGCATTGCGCAGATAAGCTCATCGCTCATCTTGGCGGCGTCTGCGTCTCGATCGAGAGCGAGGCTTGCGGCGAGCTTTTAAAGCACCACAACGACATCATTTTGGCGTATCCCGTCTATTTTAGCGACCTACCGCGTATCGTGCGCGACTTCCTCTACCGAAACGGCGCGAGCTTTAGCGGCACAAATGTATTCATCCTCGCTACGATGGAGATTTTCAGCGGCGACGGAGCAGGGTGCGCGGCTAGAGTTTTAAAACAATTCGGCGCAAACATAACGGGCGGCGCTCATATCAAAATGCCCGCGTTCATCCTCGACGTGGCGATTTTTGGCTACTCGCAAGCGAAAAACGAGCGCATAATCAAAGAGGCGGACGCTAAAGTCAGACGCGTTGTGGAGGCGCTTAGCGCAGGCCGTCCGCCGCAAGAGGGGCTGAGCGCGCTTTGTCGTATCGCAGGGTTTTTAGGACAGCGGCTTTGGATGAAAATTTGGGATAAAAGCCCCTTTGCTAAGCGTAAGCCGAGCCTCGATCCATCGCGATGCAGCGGCTGCGGGGCTTGCGTCAAACCCTGCCCGATGCGTAACATAAAGCTCGCTTGCAAAAAGGCGCAATTCGGCGATGAGTGCACGCTTTGCTACAGGTGCGTAAATATATGCGAGCGCAAGGCGATTACGATCCTAGGCAGGGCGAAAAATTTAGAAAAGTCCATCGCCGCAGACTTATGAGGACGAGCTCATGCCTCGCAAGTTCGCAATAAAATGCGTAAAAAGGGGCGAGGAAATTTTACTTTTTGATAGCGCTGCACACGGCTAAAGCGCGATATTTTGCGACGAATATGGCGCAAAAAAAGTAACTCGCCGCGAGCTCGTGAAATTTAATCTACCACCGTGCAAGACCCGCGTAAAATTTGGCTACAGCACCCGCTACGGATACGAGACAGACGAGCGTGGTAGAGTCATACTGATAAACGACGGGGCTGCCTCATGGGGCGAGGTAAGGCAAACGGCTTTGATTATATCGCCGTAAGCTGCAAGAGAGAGGTGGGCAAAAAGACAAAATTTCGCTTATGTAGGCGGCCTTAAATCTCAAGTCCGTCTTTTTTTGCTCCGTATTTAAATTTTACTCGGTCGCTAGATACTCCTAAATTTAAATTCTCTAGAGCCGAATGTGGCGTATTAGAATTTTAGCAAAGGTTTATCCTGTAATACTGCGCCGTGAAATTTCAACGAAGGCTTATTTTGCCGCATACCTCAAAATTCTTAAATTACCCGCGCCGGCCCACTTAAGCTCTAAAGCGCTTGCCTTATTAATTCGCCGCGGAATTTCGCGGTAAAACTAAATTTTAAAATTTGGCCCATTTAATTAAAAGCGCACGACCATCGCAAAAATCATCCGATATTATTGGCGACGCCGGCCTAATTTTAAAATTACACCATCGCCCCTATATACTGCTATAGTCGTTAAATTTTAAGCAACGATAGGCGATAAAATTTTAAGAATTTCGCCGCCCGGCATTTCTTTATGCCACCAAGCCCACAAAACCGCCTAAACCTTCTTAAAATTTACGCTAAATTTGCTTCCGCGTCCTACTTCGCTACGCAGCGAAATCTGCGCGCCATGGATCTTTGCGATTTGTGAGGCGATGGCTAGCCCGAGCCCCGCGCCACTATTTTGCTCGCGATTTCTGGAGCGCTCGATTTGATAGAGCTTGTCCCAAATTTTATTTTGCAAAGCAGGTTCGATGCCCTCTCCATCGTCGCTTATGCTAAGTTCGCACGCGTCTGCACTGACGCAAAGCTCTAAAGCGACGCTGCTGCGCGTAAATTTTAAAGCATTGCTTAAAAGATTGTTAATCAGCCTGATCAAAAGCAGCTCATCGCCGTTTACGCGCACGCCCTCGGCTATCTGCGAGCTAAAACTTAGCCCTTTTTGTGCGCACAAAAGTTGAAAGTCTTGCGCGCACTCGCTTGCGATCTTACTTAAGCTTACGGGTACCAAACACACGCCGCGCTGCAATCGGGCAAGCTCTAAAATCTGCTCTATTAGCGCCGAAATTTTACGCGCTTGATTGTTGATGACCGCGAAACTCTCCTTCGCCTCGCTCGCGTCTTGCTCGTAGGCTAGGGCGTAGTCGCTTTGAGCCAGTATGACGGCAGTGGGCGTGCGCAGCTCATGCGAAAGATCGGTGCTTAGCTGCCGCTCGCGCTCAAACGCGCTTTGCAGCGATGCTAGCATTTCATTAAACGTAGCTGCGAGCGCGCTTAGCTCATCCTTGCCTCGCGGTAGTTCTATTCGCCGCGTAAAATCGCCGCTAGCTCCGATCTCGCTAGCTGTACGCGACATAGTGCGCACGGGCTTAAACGCTCTTTTTATGATCGCGTAGCCGCCGTAGATGACTAGCACTACAAATAGCGGCGATAGGATAAGAGCTATCAGCATCACGCGCTTCATCGCAAGCTCAAACTCGCTAACTGCGATGACGCCGCGTATCCATGCACTGCGCCCTTTGATCTGCGCGTCGTAATAGAAAAACTCATCGTCGTCAAGCTCCACCTCGCGCGCGCCTTGAGGAGAGAGCGGCATCGCAGGCTCGAAGCCTTTAGGCACAAACCCTGCGATCACGTCGCCTTTCCCGTCATGCTCGTAGAAAAATACACCGTCATCAAAGCTTTTAAATTTTCCCTCGCGCGCGGCTTTTTGCACTAAGCGGGCAAGCTTTTTTTGGCTGACGGAGCTTCCTGATACTTCGTCTAAAATATAGCCGCAAATGCCGATAATAGCGCCTGCAAGCGCCAAAATAAATACGCTGTAATAAAGCGTCACGCGTAGGCTGATAGGTAGCGCGCGCGAGATAAAATTCTCTTTAGCAGTTGAGAATGCAAGGACTAAGGCTTGAGTAAAATTTCTTATCGAGATTTTAGACGCGAAATTTTGTTCTTGACTTTGCGCGAGAACGCTATTAGAATTTTGCGCTAGATCAGGCGTTGCGCTTGTAGCAGCAAAATTCGGCGCGGAATTTGATGCCGGATTTTGCGTGGAATTCCGTTTAAAATTTGACGCCCGGCTTTGAGTAGAATTTGACGCCCGGTTTAACTCAATATTTTGCGTGGGATTTTTCTTGCAGCTTTTCTTTAAACACGCAAAATTATGCGTAAAATTCTGTTTAAAATTTCGCACGAATTTTAATATGAAAAGCGCCGTAGCGGCAAAAATCTGCTTCGCAATCGCCGAAATTTTAATCCAAATCTTGCTATCTTGCCACGACATAGCCAAGCCCTCGCTTCGTTTCTATTATATCGCCGTGCTCGCCTAGCTTTTTGCGGATATTTTTGATTAAAACATCGATAACATTTGAGCTTGTTTCGTCGCTAAAATCCCAAATACTTTCGCCGATTTGTTCTCGGCTTAAAATCGCACCGCGATTTAGCATCAAAAGCTCTAAAATTCTATATTCCTTACCCGTTAGCTCCACTACCTCACCCGCGCAGACGACCGATTTTTTGCTTAGATTTAGGCACACTTGCCTTATGATAATTTCGTTATCCGCAGTAGCGTTTTTGCGCCTGATAATTGCGCGAAGTCGCGCCAAAAGCTCACGAAAATCAAAGGGCTTAACCATATAATCGTCTGCGCCCAGATCAAGCCCTGCGATGATATCTTCTTTGGCGTCCCTCGCAGTTAAAAATAAAACCGGCGTTCCCAGTCCGCGCGCCCGCACCGCCTTCAAAAACTCAAAGCCGTCCATCATAGGCATCATCGCATCAAGCACGATAGTGTCATATTTTGCAACATCCAAAAACTCTAGCGCTTCCTTGCCGCAAAAGGCGCAATCTACGCTGTAGCCGTCCTTTTTCAGACATTTTGCGATGATTTGATTTAGATCTTTTTCATCCTCGACAAGTAAAATTCTCAAAGTGCTCCTTTAAAATTTTGCTAATTCTAATCCGCCATTTTAGCCAAAAACGTATAAATTTTGCGGCGCCTTGGATGTGTAAACCTGCTCGCTTTATGCACCACTAAATTTCAGTAGCGTTGGGAGCTGCGCTAATTCGCAGGCGCCTTTTGTCTAGCTCTAATCTCGCTTGCCTTTTTATCCGCTACGCTTCCTAACCGCCCTAAAAAATTTAGTGCGCCTGCTGCGATATTTAGCGCAAAAAGCCCAAATCCTACGCAGCCAAGCTTGAAATTTTGCTTAGCGATTTCGCGTTTGCAGCGGCTGCAAAGCACTGGCTTGCAAGAATTACAAACCTCCGCGCAGCTTGCTGCGCTGGCAGAATCTCGCGCTTGCTTAAATTGCTTGTATATAAAAAATTTTGCGTATCGGCGAAATTTTGCTCGCTAGCGAAATTTTGTGCACTCGATAAACCTTGCGTCTGCGAAGAATTCCGCTCGCCCTCACAATCTTTCGCATCTACAAAATTCTTTTGCTTTTTGCAACATTCCACGCTGGAAAAATCTTTAGAATTTTGCTCGCAGGACGCGAGATTCCGCTCGCTCGTTTCGCTTGCTAAATTTGCCGAAAAATCTTGCGCATTTTCATCTAAATTTTTAGCCGCGTCTGCATTTTGGGTACCATAAGTTATAGCATCAGCGTTTTCGTTTATGCTAAAATCCATAGCGTTCAAAGCCTCGCTAGTTTGGGCGGAGTTATCTGTTCCACCCTTTAAGCTTTGATTTTTCATCTCGCGCCTTTGCTTATTTTTGACGCTGCGAGATCTGCTCGCCCGTAGCAGCGTCGATTAGCACCTCTTTTTTGCTCATGCCTTGACGCAATTTGACTTCGTATGCGGGCTTACCACCGTTATTTTCTAAATCGACCTTGCGAAAATCCCAGCCGGCATTTGCGCTAAGTGCCTTGGCGCGAGCGTCTGCGGCACTGATTTTGACCTGCGAATAATCAATTTTACTAGGCTTTAGCTTCTTTTGCGTTTGAGTCTTTAAAATTTCGCCGCTTTGAGCGTCGATTTTGATCTCGCTTTCGCTACCTTCTTTATACGACTCGATCTCATAGATGAGCCTTCCGTGCTCATCGTCGATTTCTACGCTTTTTATAGTCGCGTCACCAAAGTTTTGCTGTGCGATACCTATCGCTTGATCGAATGAAACTTTAGCATCTTTTTCGCTAAAGTTTCCTGCGTTTAATGCGCCCGCAAGAGCGAACGCAGCGGCGAGCGCGCCTAAAACTTTAAGATTTTTCATCTTTAATCCTTTTAATTTTATTTCCAAATTTTATTTTGGATGGCGCAATTTTAAAATTTCAAGATGAAGCTAAGATGAATGCGCGCGGAATTTTAAAATTCCACAAAAATTTTGCTGCGATTTGTGAGATACGAAGCGCGGAATTTCCGAGCATTTACCAAAACGCCGTAAAATTTCAACTTGAAATTTTATCTCAAGGAACGCTTCGTGCCTAGCTTTTTTAAAAATCCGTCGCAGCAGAAGCTTATTTTTCTAAGCTCGCTTGCTTTTGTGGCATTTTTTAACTTCTCGTTTTTTAAAAATATCATAAATGCCTACGGAATCTCGGGGCTAAATTTTATCTATCTTGTCTGCGACGCGGCAGCTTTGATCGCTTTTTTGACGCTATTTTTTACGATTTTTAGCTCGCGCTATACGACTAAGCCGATTTTGATGATCTGCTTTTTTATTTCGTCGTTTACGGCGTATTTCATGGATAGCTATAACGTCGTAATCGATTCGGAGATGATCCGTAACGCAGCCCAGACGAACTTTGCCGAGTCAGCGGATCTTTTTAGCCCGAGACTATCGATTTACGTGCTGGTGCTGGGCGTCTTACCCTGCGTGCTGATTGCTCGCGCGCGCGTTAGCTACCGTCCGCTTAAATTTGAAATTTTAGCTAAGCTCAAAACAGCGGGCATTTGCATAATAATCATCGCGGCGCTGCTTTTTGGATTTAGCAAATACTACGCGTCATTTTTCAGAGAGCATAAAATTTTACGCAGCTACGCAAATCCCGGATATTGGATCTACAGCGGCGTTAAATTTGTCGCAAAATCTAAAAAGCAGGGCTCGCAGCCTCTGATGCAAATCGCTACGGACGCGCATATCGATAAAAATTCTACAAGTCCAAAAAAGCTCGTCGTCGTAGTCGTGGGCGAAGCGGCGAGAGCGGATAGATTTTCGCTAAACGGCTACGAGCGAGATACTAATCCGCTACTAGCCAAAGAGCAGGGTGTCGTAAGCCTAAGCAATACCCATTCTTGTGGCACTTCGACGGCGCAAAGCGTGCCGTGCATGTTTTCGCTGCTAAATCGCGATGAATTTAGCGTCGAAAAGGCTGCGGAGGAGCAAAACGTATTGGACATACTAAACCGCGCTGATGACATGGCAATTTTGTGGCGCGATAACAATTCCGATTCCAAAGGTGTGGCGCTGCGCGTAAAATATCAGGATTTTAAAATTCCGCAAAATAATCCGATCTGCGACGTAGAGTGCAGGGACGAGGGGATGCTTGCGGGGCTTGATAAATTTGTCGCCGAAAACGCGGGCAAAGATGTATTAATCGTGCTGCATCAGATGGGCAATCACGGGCCTGCGTATTTCAAGCGCTATAAGAAAGAATTTGAAAAATTTAGCCCCGTTTGCCGCGATAACGAGCTTGAGAACTGCTCGCAGCAAGAAATTTCAAATGCCTACGATAACGCGATTTTATACACGGATTATTTTTTAAGCAAGGTTGTAGAATTTTTAAAACCATATTCTAAGACGTACGAAACGGCGATGATCTATATGAGCGATCACGGCGAGAGCCTCGGCGAGGGCGGCGTTTATCTGCACGGCATGCCCTATCTTTTCGCTCCCGAGGCGCAAAAGCATATCGGCGCTATCGTTTGGCTAGGTGAGGGAAAAATGCGCGAAAGATACGATCTGAGCGTACTTAAATCACATAAGGATGACGCTTTTTCGCACGATAATCTTTTTCACACGCTGCTTGGAATTTTTGAAGTAGATACCAAGGTGTATAACAAGGATTTGGATATTTTAAATGGAGTGAAAAATTAGAATTTCGCTCTAAATTCCGTCGTAAATTGTGAGTGAAATTTTAGCAGCAAAAATTCTATTGGCAAAATTCTAATTTAAGCTTAGTTTGAAATTTTACCTAAACTTGAGCAAAATCTACTCTAAAAATTTTTATGCAAAAGCTAAAAGAAAGGCAAAGTGCTGCAAAAACTCAATCTATCATTTATCGTTGCGTTAAATTTCATTAGAAATTTTACGTGCAGTTTTGATAAACGCCTGCGCTAGATGGTTTAGAAGTTTGCCTTTTTTGTAAGCGATTATTAGCGTATTATCAAGCTCGCGCGCGCCTACGTCAAAGAGCTTTATCCTGCTCGCCTTATCTTCTTTTATCATCTGCGGTATGCTAAAGCACGCTCCTGCGCCGCTTGCGACGATAGCATTGGCGATATCAAAGGTCTCCGTACGGCATAGCACTTTCGGCGTAAAGCCTGCGGCGGCAAAGAATGCATCTATCTGCTTGGCGCTCCTTAGGCTTTGATTAGGCAGGATAAATCTTTCCTCTTTTAAGCGCGAAATGTCAATTTTGGGAACAGATTCGTTTTTAAACTCAAGCGAGAGCGGATGGGCGGAGCTTAGAGCGACATAGGTTTTTTGCGTTAGAATTTTAACCCCGTCAAGCCCGCTCATATCGATGGGCAGTATCAGCATACCGACATCAAGATCACCTTGAAGTAGCATTTCGCGAATGCTAAGCGCAGAAGAAAACTGCGTGATTTGTAGATCCGAATCCTTAAATTTCTTGCAAAACATCGGCAGCAGCGACGGCAGTAGATTATAGCCGTTTTGCGAAAAACCGATGCGAATTTTATCATTTTTTACGCCGCTTATTTCAGAGATATCGTTTTTTAGGTCGTTTATGGTGTCAAAAATGACTTTGGCTTTACTAGCGTAAATTTTTCCCGCGCGCGTAAGCGAAATGGGATTACTCGTGCGGTTAAAAAGCTGCGTTCCAAGCTCATGTTCCAGTGATAAAATGCTCTGTGATAGCGACGGCTGCGGGATTTTAAGTGCCTCGGCAGCCTTAGTAAAGCTACGGAATTCTGCTACTTTTAATACTAGCTCCATGCGATGCAAATTCATTTAGCCTCTCCAATTGATAATTTAATTCTTATGAAATGATACACTAAATAATATTTGACTTATGTTAAAAATGAAACTAAAATTACGCTTTTAGTTTAGAACTTTAAACTTAAGCTAAGAATTTCTCAAATGGAGAGGAAAATGAGCGAATCAAATTTCAACAGACGCGATTTCTTAAAATCCGCCTGTATCAGCGTCGGCGCGCTTAGCCTTAGCGGCTGCGTGGATACCGACAAGGCTAAAAGCGAAGACGGCGGCAA
>ERZ772967.1181-NODE-1181-length-18337-cov-4.985560_pt1 | contig 18337 bp, 18 predicted proteins | sample MGYA00511677_ERZ772967 | MGnify/ENA primary metagenome ERZ772967 (study PRJEB29015, sample SAMEA2737931) | human oral metagenome | biome: human oral; feature: human-associated habitat; material: dental | place: China | collected 2146 ...
AATGGCTCTAATTTTTGAGATTTAGGGTCTTCCTGTTGATTCTATGCTTTCTTGGTTGGTCTGCCTGAATGTTTAAACGTAAAAAAGCCCGCCATTGTCGGTAATAGCGGGCTTGCTCTTGGTTATTCGTCAAAGTCGGGCGGGGCTTCTCCCATCAAAACATAGAATCGGCTTGCAACGCCGTTGCGTTTGCGCTGGTGTTGCCATCTGCCGTTATCGGCTTTTTTTAACCATTCGTGATCATGTAGGACTTCACATACTTTGCGCTGGCTATATCCTTTGCAGACTTCATTTTCAAAGGTTACGGGGATTATCCAATATTCATCTATGCTCCCCTCTTGTTTCCGATAACCTGCGTGATTTTGGTTTGTGGTCTGGGCGTTCCAGTCTGAAAAGCGCATTGATAGGGCGTTAACGTCCATGAAAGCGATTACTTGCTCAATAATTCGGCGGTCTTCGCGGTTTCCTGTGCCGTTTTCTTCAAGCCATTCATTGAAACACTGCTTTACTCCTGCCTCTCCTGCTCCTTGTCTCATGCTGGTAATAGGCGCGGCATATTCCAAGACAGCGGCCAAGAGGGCAAAGCGGCGGGCAATTCTTCGCGCCTGTCCTTCCATTGGCGGCAAGGCTTCAAGGAATTGGTCGCGGTGGGCTTCTACGGCTTGGGCGGCGGCTTCTTTTCCGTCTTTGAGGATTTGATGGATAAGGGCGCGCCCTGCTGTTCCTCGCTGCTTGGCTGTGGCTTGGTTGATATGCTCCGACAGTTTTGCGCCATCTGTGAAGCCGTGCAACGTGTCGTAAATGCCGTATCTTGCCTCTGCCTGTATGTCAGGTAACCTAACATGATTACCCGCTTTCCATTGGGCGCGGTCTCCTATCAGGCTTTCAGGGTTTATTTCGCCGGTTGAAAGTATCAGATTGCGCCATGTTTTCTGCCGGCGGTTGCCGCCATCTTTTGCGCCCTGTGTTTTTGATACGCCGTTGATCACGCTGTAAACCATTTGCGGGATTTTTCGCGGGTCGGCTGATTGCCCGATTTCATCTAACACTAGCAAGCCATCATTACGGGCTAAAGCTAAATTCTGCAAGCCAAGCGGGGTAGTATCCCAATTTCCTTTAGTAGTTTCAGGGTCGCCCCATACGCTCAAGGCAAGCCGCGCGGCGGTTGTTTTGCCTTTTGAGGAATCGCCCGCCAAATGGAAGCCGCCCCCCTCTTCGTTCAAAAGTGCCAAGAATGGCGCGGCCATGCTTAAACCTAAAGCAAGGCATAGGCGGCTATTGTTCTCTGCGTATCGCGCGGCCTGTTCCTGCCATTCCTTGAGGCTGCCTTTTTCTGTATAACCGTCTTTTTGGCTGGTGTCTCCGTTGTATAGAATGTTTTTGCCGTCTGCGTTAACGGCTTCCCCGCCTGCCAGTATGTAGGCTTCTCCGTTCCACCCGGCGCGGTCGGTAATGGTAAAGGCCGCCGGGCTTCCCTCTTTCTGCAAATAGTCTGCTAGTCTTTCTCTTTTTGCCCGCCCGCTCATGATGACTAGGCCGAAATTCTGCAAACGCTGCCAGCCTTGAACAGTGCCTATTTCTGCCTGTGGTAGGGCGGCGGTCTTTTGTTGGCGTGTGATTTTGTCTTTAAATTTGATAATCCGATAATACGCACCGTCATTGTCTTGCCCCGTGCCGATAATGTCGATAGGGTCAGAAAGGAATTGCGGCTCTGCTTCGACAATATCTCCGTCTTTGTTGGTTCTAACGTTTATCCACCATACGCCCCGATTGTTGATTTCAAAGCGTGGGCGCGGGCGGAATTGCTCGACATTCTCAAGGTTGTAGTCTTTGGTGTTTTCCTGCTTCGCTGTTTCGGTATTTTTCATGCTGCCTGTCCTCCGAAATGATTGTCTGATTGCTTTTTCTCGTTCAGTTCGTCCAATGCGTCATAGCCTGCTGTTTCGCTTTGCCATATACGCGCCTTGATTCCCTGCTTAATGGCTCGCATTGCCAAGTCATAAGCGGCTCTGTAACCAACAGGGCGGGGCGTGTCGTTATCGGCAATAATCGCAATTTCTTTTATACCGTTCAAAAACTGAAAATTTGCCATGCTGTTTGCGCTCAAGGCCGCGTATAAGCCCCAATCGTAAGCCTTGTACAATTCACGGGCGGCAAGGGCGGTTTCTATTCCCTCTGCAATGACAAGACGGCCATTTTCAGGAATCGGGAATAAGTGGACGGCTTGCCCCGATATACTGCCTTGCTTACGGTTTCGCATTTTCTTGGCCGGTAATGTTTCGCCTGTTACAGGGTCTTTGATTGCCAGTTTCTGATAGCGTGGGGCGTGTAGTCCGTCCTCTCCGCATGGCTTGTCATAGGTAGTCTGAAGATAGGTAAGGTGCAAGCCTTGTAGTTCCTCGTCTATATCGCGGATAGCGCAAACCATACACGGGAAACTACCAAGCAGAAGCGGCTTATCTGCGCCTGTTGTCCAATAGTCTTTTTCAGGTAGGAAACGGACGTTTTCGGGTAAATGCGCCATGTCCAAACCGCGTGATTTCAAATACTGGATAACAGGGGAATTAGGGCGGATAGGCTCTGTGCTTCTCCACAATGCGGCCAGTTTCTCGATTTGGTCTTTTTCGGGGCGTGGCTGCGCTTGTGGGCGTTTTGGCGGTATCGGCAAAGGGTCTGCGTTGCCCATGCCTAAAACGCCTGCAACCTGCTTTAAGGCCGTCTGAAAGTCGCATTGCAAATAGTGCATTACCAAGCCGAAACCATCGCCTGCGCCGTTGTTGTAATGGCTGCAAATGAATGTGCCGTTTCCGTCCTTGTCGTCATATCTGAAACGGTCTTTCCCTCCACACGCGGGGCAGGGCTGGTGTTTGTTTTTCAGGTATCGCTGGTCTATGCCTAATGCCGCGTGTATTTCCGGCCAGCAGTATTGCGCGGCGGCTTTAATGTCTTGGTATGTTGGTTTCATTGCTCTGCCTCCTCTGATACTGGTTCTAAAACTATTCCGGCTGTTGGGTCTGTTTCCCATATCGCGGGCGTTTCCTGCTCTAGTTGCTCCGTGTCGGCGTGGGCGGGCTGGTTACAGGCTCGGACTACCAAAGCCAAAAGCAACACCCAAAACACCAGCAAGGCGCGGTTAAGATACCGGCGGAAACGGTCGGATTTATTGGTCTGTTTCATGGTTTTATCCTTTGCTCTGCCTCCAGTGTTTCAAAACATGAATCTAATAAAATCAATTAGTTATGAAAACACTAGGGCGAAGTTTGCCCTATGCCGTCTGAAATAGGCGGCATAAAGGCGGGTAAATTTCAGGGAATAAGAGGGCTTAATCTGCTTTGGTTACGCTGTAAGCAGCCCATTCTTTCAGGCCGTCTGAATCGTCAGGGCGCGGGGACGGGGTCAGTTTTGAATGTATCCCGCAAGCTCGGATGACAAATCGAAAGATTCCAAGTTTTCCGCATGGGGGACTAGGGTTTGAATGACTGTGGCAAGTCGTGCCGTGCTTCCGCTCGCACTTATGGGGGTGTTGCGGACGGAATGGTCGGCCATGTTGTCGCAAATGGTGTCGATGATTGCGCCAGTATTGGCGATAAATTCGCCGCCGTAGTACAGCGCGTCCATGATGCGGTTTGCCAGCTCTAAGGGGATAGTTACCGTTTGGGCTTGATTTTGAATGGTTTGGATTTGGGTAGAAGTGCAAGATTGCATTTGAAATGCTCCTAATCGTAAAGTGAGATTTGAGAAATGCCCGAAATAGGGGGCGGCGCTCTCTCCTGCGATTAGTCAGGCGTGGACGTTACCGTTACCACACACCGCCATAAACTTTGATATACCGTCCAAAGCCTGTAAATAGGCTTCAAACGCCATAAGAGAAAATGGCGATAAAAAATCAGCGTTTACCCTGCTGATTTGGGCTAATCGTATTTAAGAGAGAAACTTAATTCTGCTTCCCAAAGCTCAATCTGTCAAATGGTTTTTTACAGGATTGGGCGATTTAACATTAGATTCTGTCCAATGCTGTAATAAGAATGACGGCATAGCACGTCTTGTCAGTGTCTTTACCTGTAACGGCGGCAATATCTGCAAGTGTTACCGCCTCCCATTTGCCCCTATGTGTCTTAAGGGCTAAGTCCAAAATTGCCTTTTTCTCTTCCTCCGTGAGTGATTCCACAATCGAAGATACATAACTTTTCGGCTTTTCCTGTATTTCCGCTTCTGCCTTGATTTCCGCTTTATCCACCAGCAAGCCAAGCATTTTGGCCTTGCCCATCGTGGCCGATACTGCCGCGCTACTTTGCGGTGTAGGGGCTGCCAGTGCCGCCGCCCGTGCCTGCTCCAGTTCGTGTAACAGGTCGTCCACCGTTACCGCGTGGCGTTGCCGTGCCTCTTCCTTGAGGCCATCTACCATCGCGGAAATATCGGGGTCTTGAAGCAGCTTATAGGCTTCATTCGTTACCGTTTCGGGCTTCATGTTGTCGGTGTTGTAGGCTTGCCGGTATGCTTCGCTTGCATTGCCCGTTTCTACATACAGGCGGGCAAACTGTTCTTGCTTTGGTGTCATGTCCTTACTCCTTTCAAAAAGCCGCCCAATAGCTTTTTCTGCCTTTGGGCGGCTGTTTGGGTGTTGCTACTTCAAGCTATTGGAAACCGCTTCTTTTTCTTTCTCCATGTCTTCTGTGATGTTGAAAATAGCGTTTTCATTTCCGCCCGTGTTGTCCATCATGTTGAAGAAGCCGGGCAAACGTAAATCAATGATTCGATTCGGCATAGATTCCCCATAGGTCGGACAATCAGGCCGCAAACCGTTTTCATGAAGACTCGTTCTCATTTCAACGGCGGCCTTGCCGATTCCTACCAGTTTCGCGGCGGCTTTGGCATAGGCTTGGGCGGCCTCCAAATATTCAGGCAAGTGGGTCTCTTCAATACCGGCAATAAACATTTCATAGCGGGAAACGGCCAGTAAATTGCGAAGCTCTGAAATGCGGTTCAGATGTTGGCGGCGGTCATTAAAAAGGCTTTCCAACAGTTCTTTTTGCGCTTCTAGCATATCGGCGGCGCGGTCTGCCTCTTCTCGCTTGGCGGCAATCTCTGAATCAAGCTCTTTGGCTTCTTCGGTGTTTGTGGGTTTGCCCATTTTCAATAAATTGGCAAATATGCCTTTGCGCCTGTTTCTCAGCCCCGCAAATTCATTGATTACCGCTTCCGCCTCTGAAACATCGGCTTCCGCCGCTTCAATTTGGGCGGTCAGTTCACTGCATTTGTCCTCTTCTTCTTTTAGTAACTTTTGACGGGTCTCAAAAGCTGTCTTTATATATTCGATATTCATGTTTCAAACTCCTAATTTAATTGATTAATACGAACCGACTGCGTTTCACGGTTTCGCCAAATTGGTTGGTTACTTCTTCCATCACGGTTATGATTTCATGCCCCGCTCTGCGAAGCTCCATAATGCGTGTGTTATAGCTAAGTATGCCCATCTGTGCTAACTCCCATGACGTGGCACTTCCTTTTCTCAATCGGGCTAAAACTCGTTCTCTTTGGCTTGGCGTTTTGGACTTAATACTGATAGAATGGTTATCCATAATTTTCTTACCTCTTAATTTGTTTGGCCGTCTGAATGTCCGTTCAGGCGGTTTTATTTTGACTAAAGGGATAGATTCCCGCTCATGCTTCGCGCGCGCGTATTGATCCGAAAACTCCTACTCTTCGCGCTTGGTTGCCAGTTTGTTGATATATTCGTCAATCTCGCTCGCAAGCCAGCCTGTCGCATTGGCAGAAATTTTGAAAGGGCGGGGAAAATCAGGGCGGTAATGGCGGCTCTTAGGGTTTGCCCAATTCCAGATAGTCGCTCGTGAAACACCTAATGCACGGGCGGTATCGTCTGCTCTCAATACTGTGTTGTTCATATATTTTTGCCTTTCTTTCAGTCGGGTTAGATGACAGGTAAAAATATAGCCGGCTCTACATAGATATAAAATGCACAAATATTTTTATTTTCATGGTGTTATAAAATAAAAACATTTCATGTGTGCAAATTTTCAGATAAAAAAAATGCCCACATGAATTTTTATTTTTTCATGTGGGTATAAATTAAATCGGTTTATTACAGTAAAAGGCGGGCATTTGTTTTTTCTAAAAGCTCCATCGCTTTAGGCCTTACAGTTCTTGCGATCCTATCTACCGCATCAAAATCAAGCGGGGCGTTATTGCTTGGTGGGTAAATCATTGCCGCCATTTCAACATCAGTAAATTTTCGTTCTACGATAAGGCTGTAAACGTATAAATCCATAAAAGCAAAAATGCGATAATCTATCATTTTTCTGATTTCAGCATCTGAAAAACGGCGCGTCCTTTCGCGTTCTTCTTGCTGTCTAAGCTCTTTCAGTTTTTGCTTAAATGCCATTTCCAGCACTTCATCACTCAAACCCAGGTCAATATGAATCATGGTGCTGTAATTTGACGTTTCAGAAACAGGCATATCAAACAGGTTATTTATTGCCTTTACATCTTGAGACGGCATATCCTCCGGCAGAATATTATCGGGGGAAAGCCAGTCTGTATGTATATTTACTCCAGTTTCAAGATCTTTAATACATTCTTCTAGTATTTGGCGTGTTTCTTGTACAAATTTTCTCATTTCAGGGATTTCCACATATGATTCAGTATGAAGCCTAGCTATATCACCCCAAGTAACATCACGAAGAATATTCGTCTCAACTTCCAGCGGGTTGTAATTCATTCTATTCCCGCTATTTTTGTGCTTAATAGGTTGTGCAATCCACTCATTAGCACAACCTTTCAACCAGTTTAAAGCGTTTACTCTTACCTCTTCTTTCTCTTTGTCTGTAAGATGACTGACGGCATCAAACTCTTCTTTTGTAATGCGGTAATTCATTTGTCTGGACCATAACGCCATTGACAGTTCATCGCGGGAAAAATCAGACAACCCATCATACAAGCTAATATCAAACCAATCAGGGCAGTAATTAGGCTTTTTCATCTTTTACTCTCTTAAATTAGTATTGCAAAAATAACTCAGAAACTCGAAATAGATATTTCAGACGGCCTTTAATGCGTGTTGTCGCCTCTATTTCTTGATATAACCAAGTGAATATAAAATGGTAACCAGTGGTAACCAGTTGGTAACCAGTAAATTTACGTTAACTGGTTACCGCTTTTTCTTTGTATTTATATTTATATTCATATAGTTATATTTGTAAAGTTTTGTGGTAACCAGGGTAACCAGTATATTTACTCACGCGCATAGGGATTTTTTAATCTGCCTTGTCTTTTTGAATCATCTGTAATGCTTGGTTGTATCGCTCCCGCAAATAGTCGCTATACCATTGCATAAACTCGATACGCTGGGGCATATAATCGGCTTGGTAGGCGTATGAATCCTTTATCTTGTTTTCTTCAACGTGGGCAAGCTGTGTTTCAATCGCGCCGCCGTTGAAGTTGTTTTCATAAAGCAAACTACTTGCTACTGCTCTGAAGCCGTGCGGCGTTGCTCTGCCTTTATAGCCTAGTTTCTCGTTAATGATTTTTCCTAGTGTGTTCTCGCTGATATGGCGGTTTACGTTGGTTCTACTTGGAAACATAAACCGGTTATGCCCTGTCAGCGTGTGTAACTCTTGAAGTAGCTCTATTGCCCAATCAGAAAGAGGCACACATAAAGCGGGCTTTGGCTTCATCTTTTCGTGCTTCATTCTTTCGGCGGGAATAATCCAACGCTTGTTTTTAAAGTCCACTTCTTGCCATTGGCCGCCGCGTAATTCGTTATTTCTCACAAATACCAGCATGATCAGCATGATGGCAATTTTGTTTTGCCGCTCTATATTGTTTGCCAGTATCAGGCGGCGGTAAAACTCCGGCAATTCTTCACGGGGCAGGGCGGGCTTGTGTTTGGTGGGTAAGTTGGGAATGTGATTTTTCAACAGGCGGGCGGGGTTGTTTTCTGATATTTCCAGCATGGCGGAATAGTCAAAAACCGCCCCGATCCAGCCCCTGATTTTGTCGGCGGTATCAGTAACGCCCCTTGTCATAATGTCATCTAGCAGGTTCTTAATGTGCATTACCTTGATTTCATTAACGGGCATTTCTCCAATGACTGGGAAAACGTCATTTTCTAAATAACGCATGATCCGCTCTGCGTGATGTTCTTTCCAGCGTGGCAAATTGTCCTTGTGCCATTGCTTGGCTAAATGCTCAAAAGTATTTAACAAGGCGGCTTGTTGGGCTGCTTTGGCTTCCTGTTTGGCTTTGCTGGGGTCTTGCCCTTGTGCAATCATGCGGCGGGCGTTTTCGGCGGCTTGGCGGGCTTCTACCAGTGAAACGGTCGGATATTTCCCGATGGTAAGAGTTTTCTCTTTGCCATCTATACGGTATTTCAGACGGAATACTTTTCCGCCCGCTGGTGTAACTTCAAGATATAAGCCGCCCCCGTCAAATAACTTGGTTTTCTTTCCAGTATCGGACGGTTTGGCGGCTTTGATTTGGCGGTCGTTCAGGGGCATTGGGGGTATGTTTTTAGGGGGTGTTGTCAGATGCCCCGAATCATACCCCCATATTTTGCTTTATTCAATTATATGGCATTGGGGGTATTTAGACACTTGGCAAGGGGGTTATTAGCCTGAAAGCCTTGCCAGTATTGAATATTGATTACTGCGTTAGATTTGATTAGACAAAAAAATAACCCCTGAAAGGGGTTGGGTGGTGCGGACGGAGAGACTCGAACTCTCACACCTTGCGGCGCCAGAACCTAAATCTGGTGCGTCTACCAATTTCGCCACGTCCGCACTAATTTGAATCGTGGATTATACACAAGATTAATGGTGGCGCAAAGTCTTGTTTGCTTGAATTTTTCGGTTTATCCCTTATATAATGTTTTATTCCGGCCGTCTGAAAGCAGGGTTTGTTTTCAGACGGCCTCAACTTTACTATTGGTGAGGAAGGGCAGATGCCTGCTTTATTGATTAAAGATTTCTTGCAGACGCAAGGTTTGAAGTTGCCTGCGGATGATATACATGTTGCTTATTTGACTGCTCAGGCTGTGATTAAAATGGGCAATGCTTCGGTTGAGCGTTCGATTTTGTGGCCGTCTGAAGACGGTTGGCAGTTGGCGGATTATGTTGATGCCGAACATGAATTGTTGCTGAAACAGATTTTTATGGCTTTGGATTCGGTTGCCGAGCGCACCGAGCATTTGAAAAGTGCTGCGGTTTATACCGCGTTTCCGAAAGATGGCGCGTTGTCGCTGGTTCGACTGAGCCGTTGGGGCGTGCCGTTGGAAAATGTGATTCCAATCGATGAGCAGGCCGGACAGGCTTTTTTGGCTGTGCGTACGGCGCAAAGCGGTTGGATGAATGTTTGTCAGAATGTGGCGTATTGGCAGGAAATTGGTGAATTGTCGGCCGAACGCAATCATCCCGGCTTGAGCCAGATTTCAGTTCCTGTCTGTATGCCCAGCGGTGCGGTTTTAGGTGTAGTACATGCTGAGTTTGACGTCAAAGACGGCGCGCCTGACGAAGTATTGGTGGCTTGGATTGCCCTTGCCTTGGCTCTGTCGGATTCTTTGAAAAATCTGTTGGGCGTGGCTGAAAACGAGGAAGCGGAAAATGAGTAACGCCTTAAAGTTTGTTGCGTCATGCCGTTTGCCTACGGAATGGGGCGAATTTACCATGCACGGCTTTGAAGAAGAGGGCGGTCAGGAACATGTCGCATTGACGATGGGCGATGTTTCAGACGGCCTGCCTGTGTTGTCGCGTATTCATTCCGAGTGCTTGACCGGCGATGCTTTATTTTCGGTAAAATGTGATTGCGGCCCTCAGTTGCAAGCGGCGATGCAGGCTGTTCAGAAAGAAGGGCGTGGCGTTATCGTATATTTGCGCCAAGAAGGCAGGGGCATTGGTTTGATAAACAAAATCCGTGCGTATCGTCTGCAAGATCAAGGTTTGGATACGGTTGAGGCTAATGTAGCGCTTGGCCTTCCTGTTGATGCTCGCGACTTCACTTTGGCCAAGCAGATTTATGATTATCTGCATATTCGTGAAGTTAGGTTGTTGACCAATAATCCTGAAAAAATCCAAACGTTGAAAGATTCCGGCATTAATGTGGTCAAACGGATTGCATTACATGTCGGCGAAAATGTGGAAAATGAACGTTATCTGCATACTAAAGCGGATAAATTGGGACATTTGATTTTTGATTGATAGATAGGCATAACGGTGTTTTTTCGGTTAAATAAAATATTCTACATTCTTTCAATGGGATATATTTTTATTTAAATAAAAACCTTGCGCGTGGTCTGATTTTTTGATTTAATGACGGCTTATCGGGTGATTAGCTCAGTTGGTAGAGCGTCTGCCTTACAAGCAGAATGTCGGCGGTTCGACTCCGTCATCACCCACCAAGTTTCCTTTCATTGTTGCAAAACAATGATGCGCGGTGGTAGCTCAGTTGGTTAGAGTACCGGCCTGTCACGCCGGGGGTCGCGGGTTCGAGCCCCGTCCGCCGCGCCATCAAGTTAAAAATAAAAATACCGGTTTTTACCGGTATTTTTTTCGTCTGTACCCTATGCCTTTTTATAAAAAATCAAGCTTTTTAGATAGTATAAACAGGACAGCACAATAAAGCAGACATACGGTTTAAATCCTGAAAGATCATCTACCTCAAGCTGATTCACACCAAACGCTTATTCATCAAATCCCTAAATCATCTTCAAAAATAGACATAAATACTTGCCTCCCATCTTACACAAAGGCCGTCTGAAAACGTCAATACATTTTCAGACGGCCTTTTTTAGCTTATCAAGCCTGATACCTAATCATGCAGGAAGCCTTAGCATCAATCCAATGTTCGCCACCGGGCTGAACAATTTTAGACACCAACTTATCCAAATCGCGTAAATAATCGGTTGATTTTTGGCTGTTGATAATCACAACAACCAGCAACGGCTTTTCGTCCAACCAATACCCTGCCAATGCGCGGACATCTTTAAGCGTACCGGTTTTGAGGCGCAGGTTTTCACCAGGCTGCTTCAAGCGTGTTTTAAGCGTGCCGTCTTTTCCGGCAATCGGCAACGTACTGATAAACTCGTTTTTAAACGGGCTGAAGTAGGCTTTTTCCAAAATTTGCGCCATCATGCGCGCATTGAGTCGTTCGACGCGAGACAGGCCTGAGCCGTTTTCCAACACCAGCCCTTCCGTATTGATACCTGCAACCGCCAGCTCGCTTTTTACAATAGAGGCAGCCTTGGCCTGCGCCAGCTTGTAATCAGACATGTTTCCGGCAAATTTAAGGAAAACCGAACGGGCAATCAGATTATTGGAATGCTTGTTCATATCGGTGAGGATATCGGTAAGCGGTTTGGATTGATGGCTTGCCAACACATGCGCATCATGAGGCGCGACACCTGTCGTCAGGCCGTCTGAAACCGTACCGTCTTGTTGACGCCATTGGTTCACAAAACTTTTGCCGACATATTCTTTCATGCTGTACATATTCAGATACAGCTCTTTGCCCAAGCAGCTTTCCGGCAGCTTGCCCGACACGGTCAGCGTATTGTTTTTATAGGAAGTCTTCATGTGGCTTTTTAAAACACTGCACTTCCCTACTTTATTCTCAAGCGTCAATTTGTTTTGAATATTCAGATTCGGCAGCGGCGGATTGGTACGGATGACCAAGTTTCCGTCTTCCCCTTTTTCAGCACGGAGTTCAACGGTTTTATACGCCAACATATTGGGATCGGGTGGAGTCATAAAACTTTCGGCAGAATCGGAAGCAAAATCATCCGGATTCTTCACATCGCCCCACAGGCTGCGGTCGAGTATCAGATGTCCGTCAATATGGCGTATGCCCTTATCGCGCATCTGTTGCTGCATTTGCACCAGATCATGCTGGTCAAACACAGGATCGCCGCTCCCCACCCAATACACGTTGCCTTTCAACGTATCGCCTTTGATTGGGCCGTTGGTTTTAAACTCCGTTTTCCAACGATAATCGCCGCCCAGCATACGAAACGCGGTAAACGCCGTTACCAGCTTCATCGTCGAAGCAGGATTGCGCAATTCATCGGCACGGTGTTCGGCAATCACTTTGCCGCTGTCCAATTCCTGCACATAAACGGAAATTTCATTTTCAGGAATACGCCCGAAATCCAAAGCCCATGACGGACAAACCGCCATCATCAGGCCAACTGATAAAATACTTTTCAACTTCATTGTGTTACAAAATCTTATAAATTCTTACGAGGTACTTAGGCCGTCTGAACGTTTCAGACGACCTTTTATTTATTTCTGATGCGCTTTCAAACGCAACGCAAACATGACGACCACAACACCGACAACCAAAGCGCAACCCATCGCCAAATGAATACCATCCAACATTGCCTGTTGCGGCATATCTGCGCTGGAAAGTTTCTCACCGATATTGGTCGCACCGACAAAAAACGCCGCACCGATGGCACCGGCAATCGGGTTGATGGTAGTTAGAATAGCCGCACCGTGCGGATTAAGTGTTTTCGGCAACGCGTTCAGACCATGGGTTTCGCCGGTTACACAAGCAGACACGGAAAGCGCCAACAGCGTAAACATCGCCGTCAACATTACCACTTGCGTATCAATCCGCAGAAACAGCCACAATACCGCCAGCGACACCACCAGCATCACTGTTGCCGGCAAGACGACAAAACGTCCGCCCTTTTTGTCCAACAATTTGCCAAACAACGGCGCGGCAACCGCTTGGGCAATACTCGCAGGCATCAGGATCAAGCCGGTTGCCGTACCGGTCAGCATCAGCACTTGCTGCGTGTACATCGGCACCATCAATTCCAAGCCCAAGAACAGGAATATCGCACCGGCCAAAATCACAACGCAATATCTGAACTGTTTGTATTCAAACGCACGAAGGTTCAATAACGGCGTAGCCAAACGGAATTGACGGTGCGCAAACCAACCCACCAGCACAACGGAAGCGGCAAAGAGCAGGATAAATTCCACCAACGGCATATGGGCAAAATTACTGCTCGCATAAACCAGCCCGCCGAAGCCCGCAATCGACAGCACAGCCGACAACATATCAATTTTCGGACGGCTGATGTTGCTCAAATTGACCGTCAAATATTTGCCCACCAGCACCATCGCCGCCAACATAAACGGCGCAGTAAAGCCGAACAACACGCGCCAATGCGTATGGTCGATGATGATGCCCGACAGCGTCGGCCCCATTGCAGGCGCGGCGGTAAACATCATGGTAATGACGCCCATCGCCGTTCCGCGCTTGTTGGGCGGGAAAATCGACAATACGCCGTTAAACAGAAGCGGGACAAAAAACGCGGCAGACACTGCCTGCACCATACGCCCGACCACTAATACGCCAAACATCGGTGCAAACGCGCAAATCAGCGAGCCTGCTAAAAACGTTGCCTGTGTAAACAGCACCATTTTGCGCGTTTCAAACCATTGAATCACGCCTGCCGTAATCGGCGTAAATGCCCCCATGACCAGCAAAAAGCCCGTCGTCAGCCATTGAACTGTGGTCTTATCGACACCGAAATCCTTCATAATCGGCGTGAGCGCGACATTTAGCAGCGTATCGTTGAGATAGCCGAAAAATGCACCGATGAATAAGGTGGCGACAATGGTTTTAGCAGGAAAGTCGGGATTGTCGGCGTAGTATTCGTGTGCCGTTTCGCCCTCTTGCGAATCAGAAGCGTGCATAATAATTTGAAATATCAGCGAAACCGTTATTTTAGCATAAACCGTTTTGACAGGCCGTCTGAAACCTTGACCGCTTCCCCAGATAACACTAAAATTTAGAATCGTTTTCATTTTTATTATCAAACAGGAGAAAAACATGTCAAAGAAAGTCAGCATCTTGGTCGGCAGCCTGCGTAAAGGCTCGTTTGCACGAAAAATCGCACAAAACGTCATTTCCATGTTCCCCGAAGGCTACGAAGCGCAAATCGTCGAAATCGGCCATTTGCCTTTGTACAACTTCGACTACGACGATCCTGCCGTTACCGACTTCCCTACTCCGTCCAGCTATACCAAGTTCCGTGAAACCATCAAAGCTTCGGCCTGCGTATTGTTCGTGACTTCCGAAAACAACCGCACTGTCCCGGCCTGCCTGAAAAACGCCATCGATATCGGCTCCAAACCCAATGCCGATGTTGCTTGGAAAAAAACACCAGCCGGCATCATCAGCCATTCTGTCGGCAAAATGGGCGGCTATAGCGCGCAAAAAAATCTGCGTCTTGCCCTTTCGTATTTTGATATGCCGCTGACCGGCCAGCCGGAAGTGTTCCTCGGCAACTCGCCTACCCTGTTTGACGACAACGGCCAGCTCATCGAATCCGCGCGCGGCTTTGTCCAAGGATATATCGACCAATTGGTTGCCTTGATTGAGAAAAACCCTAAATAATCGGGATTGGAGCATAGAGGCCGTCTGAAAAACGAAATTTCAGACGGCCTCATCTTTTGCAAAAAATCAGTTTTTCGACAGTTCCTAAATTTTTACTAATTGAGTGCAGTTATAATCACTATCCACCCACCCTCCGGAGAACTTCCATGCGCGTATTATTGGTTGAAGACGATGCCATGATTGCCCAAGCCGTCAGTGCCAACCTAAAAGACACCGGCTACGCTGTCGATTGGGTCAGCCGCGGTTCGGAAGTTGCCGCAGCAGTGGCGGCGCAAGCATACGATTTGCTGCTCTTGGATTTGGGTTTGCCTGGCAAAGACGGTTTGGACGTATTGGCGCAAATCCGCAACGGAGGCTGTACCGTTCCTGTCTTAATCGTAACCGCGCGCGACGATTTGCACAGCCGCCTCAACGGCCTAGACGGCGGCGCAGACGACTACATCGTCAAACCCTTCGACATGGCAGAACTGCAAGCCCGTATGCGCGCCGTATTGCGCCGACACGGCGGACAGGCGCAAACGCTGCTGAGCAACGGCATCATCACGCTCAACCCTTCCACCCATCAGGCGGAAGTGGTCGGGCAGGAACAGGCCATCATGCTCAGCAACAAAGAATTTGCCGTCCTCCAAGCCCTGCTGCTACGCCCGGGCATGATTCTGTCGCGCAGCGATTTGGAAGATAAAATCTACGGCTGGGGCGAAGAAGTCGAAAGCAACGCCGTTGACTTCCTGATTCACGCCTTACGCAAAAAACTCGGCAAAGAAGCGATTCAAAACGTCCGCGGGGTCGGCTGGCTGGTTGCACAAAACAACCAAACCGTCTGAAAAACCAAAACAACACCAACACACAAACCATGCAACGCCTTATCCACACCATCAAACAATCCCTGCAAGTCCGGATCAGCCTCGCCCTGATCTGCATGCTCCTGCCCCTCTCCATTCTTGCAGGCATATTTTCATATTATGATACTTATCACGAGACCCAAGAGGTTCAAGACGACCTGTTGCGCCAAGTCGCGAACTATCTCGACCCGAGCGATGCCGATGACGAGAAGCACTCGCTCGACAACGACAACAAGATTTCCGTTCAATTTCCCAATACGCCCAACCCCATTGTCAGCCTGCCTGAGCAGATTTCAGACGGCCTGCACACCATTCAGGCCGATGACGACGACGATTACTACCGCGTTTATACCCGTAATACCAAGCAAGGCCGCATCGCCGTCATGCAGGAAAGCGACTATCGCGAAGAGCTGGCCGAAATGGCCGCCGTGCAGAGCATCCTCCCCATGCTCCTCTCCCTGCCCCTGATTATTTTGCTCACCGTCTGGATTACCCACCGCGCCATGCGTTCCATCAAAACCCTGTCCAACGATTTAGAACAGCGCCAAATCAACGACCTCTCGCCGATGGACACGCAAGACGTTCCCAGCGAAATCCAAGGCTTTGTCATCGCCATCAACAACCTGTTGCAACGTACCGATGAAAACGTCCGCCAACAGCAACGCTTTATCGCCGATGCCGCACACGAATTGCGCAGCCCCATGACCGCCCTCTCCCTTCAAGCAGAGCGGCTCAACAATATGCAGCTGTCCGCCGAAGCGCGCGAGCAGTCCGCCCTGTTGCAACAAGGCATACAGCGCAACCGCCACCTGCTGGAGCAACTCCTCTCCCTCGCACGCGTCCAAGCACCCGAAACCCAACGCCCCAAAACCCTGATCAGCCTGCAAAACCAGTTCCGCCGCGTCTTGCAGGAACTCATGCCGCTGGCGCTGGCCAAAGGTCAAGACATCGGCGTCGCCGTTGAAAACGACTGCCAAATCCACGCCGACGACACCGAAATCTACACCCTTATCAAAACCTTTACCGACAACGCCATCCGCTACACCCCCAAAGGCGGCCGCATAGATTTGGGCTTTGACGAAACCGCCGAATACCTCAACATCTGGGTGGAAGACGACGGCCCCGGTATTCCCCCAAGCGAGCGCCAACGCGTTATCGACCCCTTCTACCGCATTCTCGGCACCGAACAACAAGGCACCGGCCTGGGGCTTTCCATCGCAAACACCATTGTCAAACGTCATCAAGGCCGTCTGAAACTGGCCGACAGCCGACGCTTTGACAGCGGCTTGCTAATTATTGCCGAGTTGGATAAAAAGACGCTTTAAATAATCGACCCGCTCAAATTGGTTTATCTAGCTTTAATCCGATAAATGAAAACGTTTTAAAACCAAAGGCCGTCTGAAAATACCTTTCAGACGGCCTTTTTATATTTTAAAGCAAACCTCATTCATTCCTCACAAATACGGCTGCAAGGTTTGGCGGAGGATTTCCATATCGGTAATTTCGGTGATATTGGCTTTGCCCAAGTATTCCAAACCGACAAAACGCATGATGCCGCTGCTGACTTTTTTGTCGTGGCTCATGTGTTCAATCCATTTTTCAAAGGAGAAAACAGGCGGCGCAGACGGAAGGGAGGCGGCTTCCATTAAAGCGGCAATGCGGTCGGTATCGGCTTGTCGGGTTTTACCCAAAATTTGCGACAAACGGGAAGCAAGGACGCAACCGGCGGCAACGGCTTCACCGTGCAGCCATACGCCGTAGCCCATTTCGGCTTCGATGGCATGGCCGAAAGTGTGGCCGAGATTAAGCCATGCGCGGATGCCCTGCTCGGTTTCGTCTTGGGCAACAATATCAGCCTTCATTTTGCAGCAATGATAAACAGCTTCTGCCATTTTTTCTTGATGTTGCGCCATCAGGTCGGCCATATTTTCTTCCAACCAGGCAAAAAATTCAGCATCGCCCAATGCACCGTATTTGATGACTTCCGCCATGCCTGCGGAAAGTTCGCGTTGCGGCAGTGTTTGCAGGACGATCAAATCGGCCAGCACGGCTTGCGGCTGGTAGAACGCGCCGATCATGTTTTTACCGAGCGGATGGTTGATAGCGGTTTTACCGCCGACCGAGGAATCGACCTGACTGAGCAATGTGGTTGGCACTTGGATAAAAGGTGCGCCACGCTGATAAGTCGCCGCGGCAAAGCCGACCATATCGCCTATCACACCGCCGCCCAAAGCGATTAAAGTGGTTTTGCGCTCGGCACGGTTTTGCATCAAGCCATCGTAAATCAGGTTGAGCGTCTGCCAGTTTTTATATTCTTCGCCGTCGGAAAGGATAATGCTGAAATGCGGCACGCCCAGTCTGTCTAAGGCCGTCTGAAGCTGTTTGAGATAAAGCGGCGCAACGGTTTCGTTGGTAATGATGGCCGCTTTTTTGCCTAAATAGGGCTGAAGCAGCGTATCTGCCTGCTCAATCAGTTTATGCCCGATAAAGATGGGGTATTGATGGGACGGAGTTTGGACAGTCAGGGTGCGCATGGTGTTCCTTTGCAAAGCGTATTTATTCGCCTAAAGCCTGTATCAGGCGTTTGAGCGTTTTGTGACAGCTGTCGGATTCGATGACGAGATGGGCGGTTTGACGGTACAGTGTATCGCGTTGGTCATACAGCTCTTGCAGTTTGGCCAAAGGGTTGGCAACTTGCAACAGCGGCCGGTTGCTGTCGTAACGGGTACGCTCCAGCAAGGTTTCGGGACTGGCATGCAGATAAACAACCGTGCCGTTTTGGCGCAAAATCTGTCTGTTTTCACTGCGTAAGACAGAGCCGCCACCGGTCGATAAAACGATGTTGCGCCGGGAAGCGAGCTTCTTCAGCATATTGGTTTCGCGGTTGCGGAAGCCTTCCTCCCCTTCCATCTCAAAAATGGTCGGAATGGATACGCCCGAAGAAGTGCAGATTTCGTAGTCGCTGTCGTAAAACGGGCATTCAAACATTTGGGCAAGCTGCTTGCCCAAAGTGGTTTTGCCCGCGCCCATCAGCCCGATTAAGATTAAATTGCCGTTGATTTTTTCCATGTGGGTCA
>ERZ772967.1189-NODE-1189-length-18232-cov-10.647742_pt1 | contig 18232 bp, 10 predicted proteins | sample MGYA00511677_ERZ772967 | MGnify/ENA primary metagenome ERZ772967 (study PRJEB29015, sample SAMEA2737931) | human oral metagenome | biome: human oral; feature: human-associated habitat; material: dental | place: China | collected 2146 ...
AGTACCCGGACCGATGTTTTTTTGCAACACCCTGCCTAGACTGAAAACCGTGACCAATTCCCTTGACTTTCCGTCGGGATGCGGCAGTCCCCCCATCACGGTCCATTCCTCGCAACAGGAATGGCTTCAGTCATGCACCTCCTGCGCAAAACCACATTCCGTCTGTCTGACCGGGCTTTCCCTGGCCGTCTTCCCATGCTGAGCTGCTCCCTACTCATGTCGCTGGCCCTGGCCGGCTGCGGCGCCGGTGACGATCCTCACGCCCTGACCCCGACCCAGGCCCAGAAGCAGTCTTCTGCCCAGGGCGAAATGCTGGCTCAAACCGAAGCACAGGCCCCGACCGAAGCACTGGCCCGGACCAGCGCCACGCTCAGGGCCGAGGAAGAGGCCCGCATCGCCGCTGCCTCCTTCGAGCAGATGGCCGGCGAGCGCCCGCACATCGTCACCTCCGTACCCAACGAAGAGAACTTCGACTGGAACGGCATCGACGCCTGGATGGCGAACACCCTCTCCTACACGATGACCTCGGGCAGCAGCCTGCTGGGTGACGCCGACCATTCGGTGGACGTGTTCGTGGATGAATTCGGCAACGTCCTGCGCCGCACCACCGGGCTCCTCATGGCCGATGCCTCCGCCCAGACCCTGAACAACCCGGGGGCTACCACCACCGATGCCGCGGCCACGACCTCGGTCACGGCCCGCCACCCGCGTCCGCGCCCCTACCGGCCGGCCAGTGATGCCGACCTGCCCAGCTGGGCACGGGGCAACGACTACAACGTCCAGCCCAACGACCCGGGCAGCAAACCGGCCGCAGGCAACAGTGCCTCGAACGGCAGCAGCACGTCGAATGGTGGCAGCGCATCGAACGGCAATGCCGGCAGCAATACCACCGCAGGCAACACCAGCAAGCCCACCACCCCGACGGCAGCCGCCACCGGCAACGGCAGCCAGTCTGCCGGCACGGGCAGCAGCACCGCCCAGCCCGCCAGCCGCAACCGTCTGGTCACGGCCACCAACCTGCAGCTGGATTCGCCCGAGTTCAACCGCCTCTACGGTCCGGGCGTGTTCACGCAGAATGCCCTGGCCAACACGGTCATCGGCAGCTACCGCAACCGCAACACGGTGGTGTCGAACCGCTTCCGTGCCACCGTCAACGGTCAGCTCAACAGCGTGCGCCTGTACTGGCAGAGCGGTCTGGGCTATGCGGGCGGCACCGGAGGCGTCATCCGCCTGAGCCTGTACCCGGACGACGGCAGCTCCGCACACCTGCCCAACCTGAAGGCAGCCCCGCTGGCCAGCGGCACCTTCACCCCCGGACTCAAGCCGGGCGACAAGCCCAAATCGATCTTCCCCGAAATCCGGATGGACAAAAAGAGCGGCAACATGGTGGCCGGCCGTCTCTACCACCTGGTGATGGAGAACATCGACCCCAATGCGCACGAAAACTTCATCAGCAGCAACAACAGCATCACACCGCAGAAGAATGGCCGTCCGGCCCGCTGGCTGAACACCATCGACTGGTCCACGCTGATGGGCTATCGCCCGCGCGGTTCCACCCGCGACTTCAGCTGGACCAACCTGACCGAGGTCGGTTCCAGTGGCAACATCTTCTCGCCCATCCTGCAGCTCTCGCTCACCAATGGCCAGAGCCAGGGCGTATCGGACATGGAAGGCGGCACGGTCGACAACAAGCTGATCTACACCGCCACGGCCCAGAAGCCCATTCGCGAGCACTTCACCCCGCGCAGCGACAAGCGCATCTCGGGCATCTCCTTTGCCACCGCCGCCTCGGTGGCGGGCCGGCTGCAGTGGCGCATTCTGGACGGCAACACCGAGCTGGCGTCGGGCTACGTCAACGAAAACCGTCCGAACTACAACCCGATCCAGTCCAACCCCAGCTACAAGGTCGGCAATTTCAAGTGGTACGACATCACGCTGCCGCAGGATGTGGTGATGAAGGGTGGGCGCGCCTATGAGCTGGAGTTCCGTCCCGAAGGCAACAGCCAGTGGAAGTTCGGCGACCACCGCAACGGCTCCTCCTACGGCTACACCTGGCCTGCCGCCTTCACCGAATCGCAGGCGCAGCTGATGCTGGGCGGCCGCTGGATCGGTTCCAACCACTGGAACCACGCCCAGAACGGTTCGGGCGCAAACTGGCCGGTGGTGCTGCATCTGGCCCCCTGAACCAGACAGGCCCCTCTGGCCCCACGGTACCAGACGGACCGTCCCCCTGACCCCCGGGACCAGACAGCCTGAAGGCACCCCGAAGTCCCGTTCACCAGCGGGCTTCGGGGAAAACGCAAACCGGTACACCCGCACATGGGGTACCGGTTTGTTTTTGGTGACGGTGCAAAAGACCCTCCTGCACAACCACGGGCACGGGTGGATCAGCTTTACCTGGCGCGCGTATGGATTCATTCGCCCATCTTCGCGTGCAGGACAGGGCGGCTGCAGAATCCTCGATGGCTTCAGAGACTCCCAGGGTACTGTCAACCCGGCCATACATGACCAGAGTCCGGGAATACTCCATGGCTGTTGCCCAAAAATCAAATAAAAGAAATTTTCATTGACGATATGTAACCTAATATTGTTTTGGTGCTACGTTGAATGCTCATGATTAACTCAAGGAGCATCCACATCATGCGACACATCCATGGCTCGGCATTCACCTCACTGGCCGGTGCACGGCTGACCCGCACCGCCCCACTTCTCCTGGTCCTGATGCTGTCCGCCTGCGGCAACGACAGCGAAAGCCCGGGCACGGCCAGCAGCAAATCCGTGCACGGCCAGACTGTTTCGGGCATCGTTCAGCCCGGCACACCAGAGGCCGGCGCACAGGCGGTATCCCCTGCACACAACGACCTGCACACCAAGGCACTGGTCCCCGCCAATGGCAGCATCACCCTGACATCCGGCGCATTTGGCAAACTCTATGGCCCGGGCGTCTTCAAGCAGGACGCGCTCGCCAACACGGTGGTTGGCGTTCAGGGCGCCTACGAACAGAAGGTGTCGAATCGCTTCCGCGCCCAGCACAACGGACAGATCAGCAGCGTGCGCATCTACTGGCAGGCAGGCAAGGGTTATGCATCAGGAACGGGCGGTACGGTTCGCCTGTGCATCCTGCCCGACGATGGCAGCAGCCGGCATCTGCCCAATCTCAACGCAACACCGCTTGGTACGGCCTGGTACAGTCCGGGCGCGGCACTTGTCGGCAAGAGAAAACCCATCTTCGCCGATGCATGGTTCAGCGGCACGCAGGCGCTGAAGGCCGGGCAGATCTATCACCTGCTGATGGAAAACCTCGATGGCTCGCCCGCCAGCAATTTCATCAGCAGTAACAATGTCATCACCGTTCGCCCGAACGGCCGCCCCTCCCGCTGGGTAGCCACAACGGACTGGGCCACCCTGCTGGGCACCCGGCGTCATGGCACCAGTGCCGGCTTCAACTGGTATGACCTCACCGTCAACGGCTCGAGCAGCGACAACTATTACACGCCCATCCTGCAGCTGAACTACAGCACCGGCGCCGTACAGGGCAATTCCAACATGGAGGGCAGCGCTTCCGATCCGAAACAGGTCTTCACCGCCAGTGCCAGTCAGCCGGTGCGCGAGCAGTTCCGCCCGTCCGGCACCAGACAGGTCTCTGGCCTGTCGGTGGCCACGTCCGCCTCGGTGGGCGGCCAGCTGCGCTGGCGCATCGTCGAGAACGGAACCGAGCTGGTCAGCGGCGCCATCTCCCAATGGAGCCCCAACTACCGGGTAGTGACCAACAAAACCGGTGCCCGCATGACGAACTACCAGTGGTACGACATCAACCTGCCGCGCACCATCACCTTCCACGCCGGCAGCACCTATGACGTGGAGTTCCTGCCCCAGGGCAGCAGCCAGTGGAAGTTTGCCGACCAGCGCAACGGATCCGATTACGGTTTCCGGTGGCCGGCTGCCTTCACCGAATCGAAAGCGCAGCTCAAGCGGGGTGGCCAGTGGAAGGGCGCCTATCACTGGGACTACAACCAGAACCGCAATGACGCCAACTGGCCCGTGGTCCTGCACCTGAACTGATCAAACCGGCCAGTCCGACTGATCGTGATGGTGTGCGAGCAGCGGTACCCGCACACCTCCCGTACACCCGCCGTCCAATGGCTCCCGTCCGGCATCCCAGCATGCCGGACCCCGCAACGCCGCGCGGCAGCCCAGCCTGCCCGCGGCGTTCTCGCAGGCAGGGTCGGCACCTCACGGGCCAGATCATCGTACGTATCCAGAATCTTTCTGACACATCGTTACCAGCCAGAGCACCGGTCACTGGCGGGCACTGAACAGCCAGAAAAATGGCCGCAGTATCTCCAGCGGCTACCTGCAGCTTTGGATCAGGCTTTGCCCATCCATTGAATATTGCAACGCAACATTACGCATACATGCTGCGATCTGCTGTGTAACAAGCGTCTTTTACCATCTATTTATGGCTTTTTATCGTAGTTCACCGCATGACAGGTATTTCAAAAATCTCTGATGCTGCAATGCACATACCGAACGAGCGCCCTCATCCGCCAGGAACAGACAAAACATGAAGATCATAAATAACTACTATTTATATCCATACGCTACCTGTGGGCTTTTGTTTGAGCGTTATACTTCGCTCGCTTTCGTAACTTTTGTAAGTCATTGGAAGAGCTGCAACATAGTGCAGCATTTTTGACAACACCCCCTATGCAACAAAAACAAATCGCGCTAGCAGCACCGGTTCTGGCTGCCCTGATCCTCACCGCCTGCGGTGGCTCTGAAGAAGGTGGCAGCACGGCCTCCAGCACCAAGGCCGTGAGTGGCAGCGTCATCTCCTCCCCGGAAACACTGGCATCGGCCGATGCCGCACAGAGCGGCAGCACGCAGGACTCTCGGGCCGGCAGCCTGCAGACCAAGGCCATCATCAGCGGCACCCACAGCCTGACCTCCGGCACCATCAATCGCCTGTACGGCCCCGGCGTCTACAACCAGGACGCGCTGGCCAACACCATCGTGGGCGGCCCCAACAACCAGAAGGTGTCCAACCGTTTCCGGGCCCAGCACAACGGTCACATCACCAGCGTGCGCCTGTACTGGCAGCCGGGCCGCGGCTATTCGTCGGGTAACGGCGGCACCATTCGCCTGCGCATCATGCCCGATGCCGGTGGCCTGCCCAATCTGAACGCTGCCGCGCTGGCCACCGGCTACTACAGCCCGGGCGGCGCAGCCTACGGCAGCAAGCCCATCTTTGCCGACGCTCACCTCACCAGCAGCGGCAACGTGCAGGCCGGCCAGATCTACCATCTGGTGCTGGAAAACGTCGACGGCTCGCCCACGTACAACTACATCAGCAGCAACAACGCCATCACCATCGGCGCCAATGGTCGCCCTTCGCGCTGGGTCGCCCCGTCCGACTGGGCCACGCTACTCAACACCCGTGGCCGCTGGCTGGATCTGACCACCAACCCTTCCAGCAGCAACAACTACTACGTGCCCATCCTGCAGCTCAACTACAGTACGGGCGCTGTACAGGGCAACTCCAACATGGAAGGCGGCGCCACCGACCCCAAACAGGTCTTCACCGCCAATGCGAACCAGCCGGTGCGCGAGCAGTTCCGTCCGTCCAGCACCAGACAGGTCTCCGGCCTGTCGGTAGCCACATCCGCCTCGGTGGGTGGCCAGCTGCTCTGGCGCATCGTCGAGAACGGCAATGAGCTGGCCAGCGGCACCATTTCGCAGTGGAGCCCCAACTACAGTCAGGTGGCCAACCGTTCGGGCAACCGCGTGACCAACTACCAGTGGTACGACATCAACCTGCCGCGCACCATCACCTTCCGTGCCGGCAGCACCTATGACGTGGAGTTCCTGCCCCAGGGCAGCAGCCAGTGGAAGTTTGCCGACCAGCGCAACGGGGCCGACTTCGGCTTCCGCTGGCCTGCCGCCTTCACTGAATCGCAGGCCCAGCACCGCCGTGGGGGCCGCTGGATCAACGCCTACCACTGGGACTACAACCAGAACCGCGGCGGCTCCAACTGGCCAGTGGTGCTGCACCTGAACTGACCGGGAGCCTGCTGCCACAGGCATGACGGGCGGGGAAACGGGCTGATCATGGAATCCCCGCCATTCTGCGTGACCCTCGTGGACTTTTGCAGCGCCCCCGGGAACAGCCGGCAAGGCTGAGTCACGCAGTAAAAAGCGCCGCCTGAAACCTCCTCAGTGCGGCGCTTTCCTTTGAATACGGTACGGGCCAGGATTCATGGCAGAACCGGATTCATGACAGCCGGCAGCCATGTCCGGAGACCGGACCGTGTTGCAGCAAAGGCCCGTCAGTCCAGAATCAGCCTGGGCACATCGAACACCTCGGCGGCCTTTTTCTGGATTTGCGTTCCCCGCACCAGGGCCAGTGCGCGAACATAGGTTTCGTTCACGTAGTCGCGGATGGCCTGCTGCGAGTGATACTCGTACAGGGCGTCGATTTTCTTCTGCAGCTGCTGTTCGGTCAGCGTGACGAAGCAGCGGTGCGAAAACTCCAGGTTGTTCCAGGCCAGCTCATAGGCCAGGATGGTGGTGCGCTTGAAGGCCCGGAAGCCTTCGTCGGCAATGGTCTTGTGGTCCTGGTGCGTATCGGTGGCGCTGGGCACGAACACCAGATCGGGCCGGTATTCGCGGTTCAGGCGAATCATCGTGTCCAGCACGCGCTGGCGGTTTTCCGGGAAGGTGCGCACCTTGAAGTCCAGCACCAGCGCGTCTTCCTTCTTCACGCCCAGCTTCTGGGCGGCATTGACGTTCTCGGTGCGTAGCACATCGCGCGCAAAGCCCGCGGGCACGGAATCTTCGGCGGCAGAGAAGGCCACGGTCACCACGCGGTGGCCTTCCTCGATCAGCCGGGCCACCGTACCACCACAACCCAGTTCGGTGTCGTCGGTGTGCGGTGCCAGCACCAGGACGGTGCCTTTCTTGCCCTCGGGCATCAGTTTTTCTATCTGCATTGTTCTTGTTGCTTCAGTGATCAGTCGGGGCATTCTGCAGCATGGCCCGCTGAAGGAAAACCAAAAAAGTCCCGAGAGCCGTTCATTGCACGGAGCATCGGTCCGGATACCGCTCAGGACGGCGCCACACCCGGCCCGACGCGGTCGTCCCCGGGCCGGCGCTCGGCCATCACGTCCTGCACCACGTCCATTACCAGGCCGGCCGAACGTTCGCGCGAGAAGTCACGCGAAGCTTCCAGCGCCTTCTGGCCCAGCGCTTTCGTCAGTGCGGGATCATCGGCCAGTTTCTGGATGGCATTGGCCATGTCTTCGGGGTTTTCGGGCAGCACGTTGATGCCAAAGCCGTACTCGTCCACCAGCCCGGTGGCCTCGCCGGCCGGCAGACTCATGATGACGGGCATGCCCATGGCTAGCGCCTCGAAGGTCTTGGACGAGATGGTGGCCCTGAAGAGCGGCCGGTCCTTCATCATCACGATGGCGGCATCGAGCAGGCTCCACACCGCCGGCATGTCGGCCTGGTCGAACGGGGGCAGCAGCTTCACGTTGGTCAGCCCCTGTTCCTGGATGGATTTCTCCACCTCGTCATACTCGGCGCCGGCCCCGGCCAGCATGATCACGATGTCGTCGCGGCCCCGGTCACGCAGCACACGACCGGCATCCACCGCCGTCTGCACGCCGGCGCCCATGCCGATGGTGCCGTAGTAGCCCACCACGAACTTGCCCTGCAGGCCGAACTTCTCGACGAAGGTGGCATCCTTGGGTCGCGGGGTGAAGCGGTTGGTATCGGCCCCATTGCGCACCACGACGATCTTGTCGGACGGAATGCCCCGGTCCACCAGGTCCTGCTTCAGACCTTTGGTCACAGCGATCACGCGGTCGGCCGCACGATACATGCTCATCTCCATCCAGTACAGCGTCTTGATGGCGATGCCTTCCTTCATGGCGCCCACGGCCACGATGGAGGCAGGCCACAGGTCACGCAGCTCGAAAATCCACGGCAGCCGGCGCAAGCGCGACACCACCCACCCCGCCACGGCGCAGAAGAACTGCGGCGAGGTGGTGATGAGAATGTCGGGCCGTTTCTGGAACATGGCCACGATGCCACCCGTGACCATGAACGACACGTAGTCGAGGATGCGCTTGAGGAAGCCCTCGTTGGCGGCAATGTAGCTCTTGACGCGGATGACGGTCACGCCCCCCATGTCTTCCTTCATGTACCAGCGGTTGGTGTAGCCGGCCAGAGGCTTGCCCTGCGGGAAGTTGGGGGCGGTGGTGATGATGGTGACCTTGTGCCCGTCCTTCACCCAGCGGGAGACGTGCTCCCAGGTCCGCATGGCGGGCACATTGCGCTCGGGCGGGAAGTTGTCGGTCAGAAAGAGAATGTTCAGCTTGGGGGATGCCATGATCGAACCCGCCCTCGAAAAAGATCAGCGCTTGAAGGTCATCTGCGGCATCTTGACCAGCGTGGCCGCGATCTTCTCGCCGGCATCGCCGTTGCCGTAGTGTTCGCGGGCATCGCCGCGGGTACCCACGCGCGAGGCGCACAGCTCGGCAAAGGCTTTCGGGTCTTCCAGCGGGGCCAGGGTGTTCCAGCCGGAATCGACCAGCTCGGTCCATTCGGTTTCGTCGCGGAAGGTGACGCACGGCACCTTGTGGAAGAAGGCCTCGCGCTGCACGCCGCCCGAGTCGGTGACGATCACGCCGGCCGCGCGCTCCAGACGCACGATGTCGATGTAGCCGATGGGCTCGACGATCTTGAAGTTGGCCGACTTCGGCTTGAAGCCCAGGGCATCCACGTGCTGGCGGGTACGCGGATGCAGCGGCAGGATGACCGGCAGTTTTTGGGCCAGCAGGTCCAGCCCCTCCATCAGCACGCGCAGGCGTTTGGGGTCGTCGGTGTTGGCGGCGCGGTGCACGGTGCACAGCACGAACCTGCCGGGTTCCACCCCGAAGGTTTCCAGCGCCTTCGATTTCTGCTCGGCCACCTTGGCCATCTGCAGGGCGCAGTCGTACATCACGTCGCCGGGCTGCTCGACGCGGTCGCCGGTGATGCCTTCGCGCGCCAGGTTGGCCGTGGACACGTCGGTGACCGAGAAGTGCACGTCGGTAATGTGGTCGGTCAGCACGCGGTTGATTTCTTCCGGCATGCGGTTGAACGAACGCAGGCCGGCCTCGACGTGGGCCAGCGGGATATGGATTTTGGCAGCGGCCAGCGCACCGGCCAGCGTGCTGTTGGTGTCACCGTAGACCACCACTACATCGGGCTTCTCTTCCAGATAGAGCTTTTCCAGCGCTTCGAGCTGGCGGCCCGTCATGGCGCCGTGGCCACCACCGCCGATGTGCAGGTTGAAGGCGGGGGCCGGCATGCCCAGCTCCTGGAAGAACACATCGGACATGTTCTGGTCGTAGTGCTGGCCGGTGTGCACGATGCAGTGCTCGACATCCGGATACTTTTCCAGGGCCTGGCTGACGATGGCCGCCTTGACGAACTGGGGCCGGGCGCCGACAACCGAAAAAATGCGCGTCTTGGACATTTGTAACGTCTCTCGCAAACGGGGAAGGATCGCCATGAATATAGCCGCCCTGTCCGTCGCGTCAACCAAATATCCGGTCGCTGTGCCAACTATGACAGCTCTTTTCCCAAAAAAACAGTCACTTGGGTATTGTTGCCCCGATACAACAGGTTTCGTGACATTAAATGTGATTCATTATTATGAATAATGAATGTATTGATTGTGTATCCGAGTCGGGGTAAATGACAGAACCCGGCCGGGCAAAGGGGCCTCTGCGAAAGTCTGCGAGTGCCTTGAACCCAGGGTCGGGATGAGCCAGAAGGCGCCGTCTGGCGCCAATGGCAGCGCCATTGGCGGCAAACGGCAACACACTGGATCGCCCGTGCAGGGGAATCAAATGCCGCAGGACTCTTGCAGAGGGCCCCCAGGAGGCCGGGCCAGGCGAGGCAGGGCCACGAGGCCCTGCGGGTGGCGGGTTCTGCTGCGCTCTACTGGATCTGCCAGCTGTAGAGGTGGTTGTTGGAACCGAAGTAGATCCGGCCGTTGGCGGCGGCGCCCCCCACGGTGATGCGCATCGGTGACTGCACCACCCGTGCCAGCGTATGGGAGGCGGTATCCAGCCGGGCAATGCCGTCGTGGAGCAGCACATAGACGGTCTCGGCACCGCCCGCGCCCGCCGTCTTCACGAAGGCGCGCGTGCCCTGGGCAAACACCGCCGCCGTACCCAGCTGACGGCTGAAGTTCTTCGCCGAGACCACCTGATGCGTTTCCGGGTTGAAGGCAAACAGGTCCACGCTGTCGGCAATGCCGTAGACCAGGCCATCCGGTGCCACCACCAGGTCGGTGATGGTCCGCGCGCCCTTGACGGGTGTACCGTGCCAGCTCACCTGATGGGTGTTCGGATCCATCAGGAACAGCTCGCCCGAGTCTCCACCCTTGGTCACGCCGCCGGTACCGGGCTTGACCGTGGTGCCCCCCAGCAGGGTGCCGTTGGGCAGCTCGATCAGCGCCTGCACCGAATGGTCGGGAATCAGCTGGGTGTGGTCGATGGCGGCCCGGTCGCCGTTGATGCGGTTCCAGAACACCATGCCCCCGCCGGTCATGCCGTACTCGGGTGTCCCCGCCATGACCATCAGCGCACCTGAGCGCTGGGCCAGCAGCGCATGCGGCCGGTTGATCGACGGATTGGCCTGCAGCACGTCGTTGTATTCGTTCTGGCCGTCGTTCTTCTCCTGCAGCAGCTCGCCATCCGGATAGGCGCCCACGTAGAGCCGCTTGCCCACCGGCACCATCACGTTGGGCTGGCGGTTCACCCGCTTGCTGTCGAAGGTGCTGCCTTGCGCTGCAGGCAGCATGAAGGTATGCATCGGAAAGCGGGTGCCACCACAGACGGTACCGTCTTCCATCGTGCAGACGAAGGTCAGCGACGCCCCTTCGGTGGTGTAATCGAAGGCCACCTCCTGGTTCTGGCCATCCGGCGAACGGGTGACCAGCCGGCGCGTGTGCATGTCGATGTCCACCAGCCGGCGGCCCGACGGGAAGTTGCGGTCGGTCAGGTTCTGTGCGCCCGTCTTCAGGCTGGACGCGGCCGTCTTGTCATTGGGGCCGAGGCCGGTAGCCTTGCCATTGGACAGGATGTAGCGGCCATTGCCATTGCTGCCATACACCACATTGGTGTCGGCCTGCGTCACCACGGCCTGCCCCGAAATGCGCTGGGGCGTCGGGATCAGCGGCTGCGCGGTACGGGAGGTCGGGTTGAAGGCATAGATCTGCGAGGCCGCCATGCCGGTACCCACATACACCCAGCCCTGCTGGTCCACGGCAATGGAGCGCGGATACTGCGCCCACGATTCATTGGCCACGGCGCCGTACTCTTCCACCGCGCCACTGTCCGGCGTGTAGGCCACCAGCTGGTTGTTCGGATAGGTGGCCGCCCAGATGCGCCCGCCCCCATCCTCCGTCAGGCTCATGGCCGTCTTGCCCTGGGTCTGGCCGACGAAGCTGAAGCGCTTCGTTGCCACGTCGAATTCGATGAAGTAGTTGTTGAACAGCGTATAGAAGCGGTTCTTCGATGACAGGTAGACCGCCGCCGGTTCATCGCCATTCGGGTCGAACGGGGTCTGGAACTGTTCGGTGGCCCCGGTGGTTGCGTTGACCATCATCAGCGAAAAACCGCCGCGCCAGTCCTGCAGCCAGGTCAGCACCACGTCCTCGCCCGCGGGACCGGTGGTCGATACGATGCCGCGCGTCTGTGCCACCTGGGTGGGCACCCCATGATCGGCAAAGCCGGCCGCCTGCAGCTGGGCCGCATCGGGGGCCGCCGGCGTGGGATCGGCGGCAGCGCCGCCCGCAGCCGCGCTGCCCCCCTGCTCGGTGGCCTGGGTGTTCTGCTGGCCCTGGCCTTCGGTACTTCCGGTACTTTCGGCGTCGGCACTGTCGGACGATGCATCCCTGGATGCCGCCGCCAGGGCGCCCGAGGCCAGGCCAATGCCCACGGGCAGCATCAGCGCCGCCAGAAAGGCAGCCAGGGGTCGCAGGCCGGCACGCGGCGCAGGCACACGCGTCCGGTGGTCATCCAGATCGAAAGGCATAGGGCAAACCGTCACTTGAGTTCAAAGGGAACGGTCAGTCTATCGGCACATGTAGAAAGCACCGACAGATAATCAAGAAAAACGATCACAAAGACCAACGCGTATTTACAATATCACCTGACAATTAAATAAATTTATCTTGTCATAACGGCATCGAGCGTCAATGCAAACAAGTGGCACGGATCTGCGGAAAAAATTCGCAGTCCTGCCCGTCACGTAAGCCGAAGGCATTCACCTTCACAGGACGCCCCACGTTTTCCCACAAAGGGGGATGCCCGGCCCACACACCATGAGCCATTCGTCATGAAGGATGGCCTGCACCCAACGATACAGGAGCCCGTATGTGCCATGGACCGGTCTGCCCCGCGTGCAGGTTCCGGCCGCGTGCCGATGGGGCGTCATGTACCGGCAGACACCGTCATGTACCGGCGGGTACCGGCAGAAGTTCACCGCAGGCCGGTACCGGCGTCAACCCACAAAGAACCCGATCTGGATGGCGGCATTTTCGGTGGGCATGCGCCTGAAGCCGCCCTTGGCATAGCGGATCCAGCGGCCCAGCACATAGGACAGCAGCAGGTCGGCGCGGGCGCCGGCATCGGTATCGGGAGGCAGGTGCTCCTGCACCATGGCGGTGCGGAAGCACTGCTTGAGCGACAGTTCCAGCCGGTCGAGCAGCTGGTTGATGCGCACCTGCAGCCGGTCGTCCTCGTTGATGAGCGCATCGCCCACCAGCACGCGGGTCATGCCCGGGTTGCGCTCGGAGAAGGTCAGCAGCAGGTTGAGGATCTGCTGGATCTGGCTGAGGGCGTCCTCTTCGTCGCGGGTGATCTGGTTGATCAGCCCGAACAGGGTGGACTCGATGAACTCGATCAGCCCCTCGAACATCTGCGCCTTGCTGGCAAAGTGGCGGTACAGCGCCGCCTCCGACACCTGCAGCCGCGCGGCCAGGGCCGCCGTGGTCACCCGTTCGCCCTGGGGCTGCTCCAGCATCCCGGCCAGGGCCTGCAGGATCTGCAGCCGGCGCTCGCCCGGCCTGGGCCGCTTGCGGCGCGGACGCTCAGCCCCGGCCTCCGGCGCCGCGGCTCCCGACGCAGCAGCCTCCGACGCAGCCGTCCCCTGTGCAGCCGGCCCTTGCGCGACTGCACCCTGCGCGGTGGCGTCCTGTGCAACCGGCCCGTGAGTCACTGCGCCCTGCGCGGCTGCACCCTGCGCAGTCGTGCCCTGTGCAACAGCTCCCTGCGCGGCCGCCCCCTGTGCCGGCGTGGAGGCCGGCGCGACCACTGCGCCCGGCACGCCCGCAACCGCACCTGCCACCGCGGGCTGGCCTGCGTGGGAAGAGGCGGAAAGGAAGGGATTGGCGGGATCAGTCATGCGCAGTCAGAGAGTGCAGCGGGCCACGGCCCTGAAGCGTCGCGAGGGTGATGAACGAGGTTACGGTGATGCCGGCAGGCACTGCGGGCAACAGGTGCGGGACGGGTGCATGGCCGGCAGATGCAGTCTGCCCTGCATTGTAGCCGGCCGGCAGCGCGACCGGCAGCCATTCGGAGCACGGCAGGCCGGTATCGGCGTCCCGGCCCGGCAGATCGGGACGCGCCGTTGCAGGACCGATACAAACCCCGGTGCCTGTCAGGGACTCATTCGTCCCCGCGCAGGCCCCGGCCGTGTGCTGACAACGGGGTGTGTCATGGAACTCAATCAGCTGCTGCTGATCATCGTGCCCACCCCCTGATCGGTCAGCAGCTCCAGCAGCAGGCAGTGGTCCACCCGGCCGTCGATGATGTGCACGGCATTCACGCCCGCACGTGCCGCATCCAGCGCCGATGAAATCTTGGGCAGCATGCCGCCCGAAATCGTGCCGTCGGCAAACAGCGCATCCACCTGGCGGGCGCTCAGTCCGGTCAGCAGCCGCCCCTCGCGGTCCAGCACCCCGGCGGTGTTGGTGAGCAGCACCAGCTTCTCGGCCTGCAGCACCTCGGCGATCTTGCCGGCCACCACATCGGCGTTGATGTTGTAGGTCTGGCCATCGGATCCGGAGCCGATCGGTGCCACCACCGGAATGAAGCGGTGCCCGGTGAGCGTGCGCAGAATGGCCGGATCGCAGTGCTCGATGTCACCCACCAGCCCGATGTCGATGGTCTGGCCCGGCTTCTCGCGGTCGGGCAGCAGCAGCTTGCACGCCCGGATCAGGTTGCCGTCCTGTCCGGTCAGCCCCACGGCCTGGCCACCGGCCGTGTTGATCAGCTCGACGATTTCCTTGTTCACCTGGCCGGCCAGCACCATCTCGACCACCGACATGGTGTCGTCGTCCGTCACCCGCATACCCTGGATGAAGGTGCCCTGCTTGCCCAGCCGCGACAGCGCGCTCTCGATCTGCGGGCCACCCCCGTGCACCACCACCGGATTGATGCCCACCAGCTTGAGCATCACCACGTCGTGGGCAAAGCTGCGCTTGAGGCGCTCGTCGGTCATGGCATTGCCGCCGTACTTGATCACCACCGTCTTGCCATGAAAGCGGCGGAGATAGGGCAGTGCCTCGGAAAGAATCTCGGCCTTCAGGCCGGGCGTCAGGCTGTCGGTGTTCATCGCGTCTCCTGCAGTGCCCTGAAGGGCATGCAGCGATGATAACGGTTCCGCGCAACGCCCTTCAGAACACGGCCGCCCGCCGGGCCTCCTCCAGGCTCTGCTGGCTCTGGATGCGTGCCCGCAGCCACTGCTCCATGCGTTCGGCCGGCTGCGGGCGCGACAGCAGAAAGCCCTGCATCTGGTCGCAGCCGTAGCCGCGCAGGAAGTCGGCCTGCGCCTCGGTTTCCACCCCCTCGGCCACCACGTTCAGCCCCATGCCGTGGCCCAGGGCGATGATGGCGCGGGCGATCACCACGTTGTCCGACCCATCCTCCGCCTCCGACAGGAAGGAGCGGTCGATCTTGAGCGTGCGCGGGCTGAAGTTGCTCAGATAGCTCAGCGACGAATGGCCGGTACCGAAATCGTCGATGGCCAGGCTCACGCCCAGGTCCGCCAGCCGGCGCAGCACGCGCACGTTGTCGGACGCATTGTCCACGAAGATCGTCTCGGTCAGTTCCAGCTCCAGCCAGCGTGGCTCCAGCCGGGTCTCCTTCAGCACCCGCTCGACCAGCTCCACGAAGCCGGGACTCTGCAACTGCCGGGCGGACACGTTGACCGCCACACCAATCGGCGGCATGCCATGGCTGCGCCAGACCATCAGCTGCCGGCAGGCCTCCTGCAGCACCCAGGCACCCGCCTGCACGATCAGCCCGGTCTCTTCCAGCACCGGGATGAAACGGTCGGGCATCACCAGCGGCTTGCCCTCGGGCTGCCAGCGCAGCAGGGCCTCCACACCAGTCACCGCCCCCGTCACCATGTGCACCTTCGGCTGGTAGTACAGCACGAATTCGTCATTGAGCAGCGCCTGCCGCAGCGCCTGCCCCATCTCGCTGCGCTGCTCGGCCTCTGCATCCATGTTCTGGTCGTGGATGGCGTAGCTGCCGCAGCCCTGGTTCTTGGCAAAAATCTTGGCCAGCTCGGCCTCGCGCACCAGCTTTTCGGCGCTCAGTGCCCGGCCGGCCCGGTGGCTCACGCCCACACTGGCCGTCAGATACAGCTGGTACGGCCCCACCTCGAAGGTGCTGCCCAGCGCATCCAGCACGCCGCGCGCAAAGGCTTCCGTCACCTGTGCAGACTTCGGCAGCGCCTCCACCAGCAGCAGCAGCACATCACCACCGGGCGCTCCCATCACCACGGGCGGCAGCCCCACCTGTTCGGCCATCTCGTCGATACGCCGGCGCACCACGCGGGCCACCTGCTCCAGCAGCAGGTCGGCATAGGTCTGCCCCACCGCCCCGTTGATCATCTTGAAGTGATCCAGATCCAGATGGAACAGCGTGCATTCGGTACCGTCGCGGCCCGAGCGTTCGATGGCCTCGCGCACACTGTCCATGAAGGCATCACGCGCCAGCACGCCCTGCCGGGCCAGCACACCCGTGGCACCGTCACGGTCACCAAAACCTTCCTGACGGCCGCGCGAGCGCCGGGCGCCCTGTACCGTCACCAGCGCAATCAGCGCACCCAGCACCAGCACCAGCGAACCCACACCCAGCATGTGCCATAGCACCGGCCTGCTGCTGCGGGTCATTTCCAGCTCGCCCATGGCCCCCGTGGCATCCCGCCAGGGCACCGTCACCGAAAACACCGGCCCCGGCAGTGGTGCACCGGTCTGCGCCAGTACACGACCGGTGGCATCGCGCAGTACGCGCCGCCCTTCGAATTCAGGGACCGGCAGGCGGTGCATCAGCTGGCGGATGGCCAGTGCAGTATCGGCGCTTGGGGCAGTGGCGCGTGCTGGCACGGTCGCAGTGTCATTATTGGTATCGTCCGCGTGATGACGGACACCCACGGCCAGAAACTGTGCATCGGCCTGCACGCGGTCGAGCATCTCGCCCTCGACCTGCTGCCAGTAAAAATGAAAATAGGCGGTCGGCGCCGCCAGCAGGGCCACGATGCCCAGCACAGCCAGGGCACGCATGAACCCGCTGCCCGCCCCCCCCGTACGCTGCGCCGCTGCCTTCATTCGCCCGAATGATCCTTTAGAGCGTGTCATGGAATGGCACAGGCGCTGTCTTGCCCTGCAAGCACAGCCCCTGCACGCCGGCCAGGGGCATGACACCACCCCGACCGAACCTCACGTCACGAGGCATTCTGCGCAAGCAAAAAAGTCACAGCGAGCCGATTTCAGCCAGACGGACAGCGAAACGACCACCAGCGGCAACCATGAGCGCCCATAAACGGCAGTACCGCAACACGGCACTGCGGCTGCCCGACAACGGCACGATGCTTCAGAGCGTGTCATGAACCCGGCAATGAGATCGTGCGGCGGCACAAAAAAGGAGACTTCGCCGAAACGAAAGCCTCCCGTTGTTTGGGGGACATGACATATCCCCGCTCCTGCCCTGCAGCCCGGAGGGGCTACACCGTGCTGCAGCTATATGTCACAGCACATACCGCGACAGATCCTCATCGCGGGCGATGTCACCCAGCCGTTCCTCGACGAAGGCGGCATCAACCACCACCGTCTCGCCCGAGCGGCGGTCGCCCTGGTACGACAGCTCTTCCAGCAGCCGCTCCATCACCGTCTGCAGACGACGGGCGCCGATGTTCTCGGTGCCCTCGTTCACCCGGAAGGCCGTTTCGGCCAGCTTCTGGATGCCATCGTCGCGGAAATCCAGCGTCACGCCCTCGGTGCCCAGCAGTGCCTGATACTGCTTGGTCAGGCTGGCATCGGTTTCCGTCAGGATGCGCCGGAAATCCTCCACCGACAGCGAACTCAGCTCCACGCGGATCGGGAAGCGCCCCTGCAGCTCGGGCACCAGGTCGGACGGCTTGGACAGATGGAAAGCCCCGGATGCAATGAACAGGATGTGATCGGTCTTCACCGAGCCGTGGCGCGTGTTCACCGCCGTGCCTTCCACCAGCGGCAGCAGGTCACGCTGCACGCCCTGGCGCGACACGTCCCCACCCTGCACGCCATTGCGCACGGCAATCTTGTCGATCTCGTCGAGGAACACAATGCCGTTCTGCTCCACGTTCGACAGCGCCTGGGCCTTCACTTCCTCGTCGTTGACCAGCTTGCCGGCCTCTTCGTCGATCAGCAGCTTCATGGCGTCGGCAATGCGCAGCTTGCGCGGCTTCATCTTGCCGGGCATGCTCTGCATCATCCCCTGAAGCTGGCTGGTGAATTCCTCCATGCCGGCCGGCCCCATGAAACCGATGTTCGGCATCGGCTGCGAGATCTCGATTTCGATTTCCTTGTCGTCCAGATCGCCCTCGCGCAGGCGCTTGCGGAATTTCTGGCGGGCCACCGAATCGTCGGCGGTGGAAATGGGTTTTTCCAGATCGCGGTACGCCGACGTGTCACGCTCGTGCGCCGACGACGGCAGCAGTGCGTCCAGCACCCGTTCCTCGGCCAGATCGCGGGCACGTGCATCGACCTTGCGCTTGGCGCGGTCGCGCTCTTCCTTGATGGCGTTTTCCACCAGGTCGCGGATGATGGAATCCACATCCTTGCCCACATAGCCCACCTCGGTGAACTTGGTGGCCTCGATCTTGATGAACGGCGCATTGGCCA
>ERZ772967.1190-NODE-1190-length-18227-cov-2.937101_pt1 | contig 18227 bp, 15 predicted proteins | sample MGYA00511677_ERZ772967 | MGnify/ENA primary metagenome ERZ772967 (study PRJEB29015, sample SAMEA2737931) | human oral metagenome | biome: human oral; feature: human-associated habitat; material: dental | place: China | collected 2146 ...
CCGTCATAGACTTTTTTGCTTTTTCGGCGGCGGCTTGGATTTCGGTTTTGACCTCGGGGGGGATCATCAAGGAGATTCTTGCATATTTCTCCTTGTTGTACTTTTGGTTGTATTTTATTTTTGTCTCGTACCATGCCATTTATTTGCCTCCTCTTTTCATTTTTGCCCATTCGCGTCCCATGAGCGTGGGGCCGGTGCCGCGATGGTCTATCCAGAAGTTGGCTTCGGTCTGAGATTTTATCCAGTTAAAGAACTCGCCGAACCGCTTGTTTTTTGCTGCAGAATCTGTTGCAGACTGTCCGGATTCTTTTTCCATCTCTTCTATCTGAAGAAAGAACTCGCTGCGAATCCGTTCCGCCCAGGCGATCTGCTTGGGCGATCCCGTGAGAGCGGGCAATTCCCACTTTTCCGCCCTTTTTGCGGCCTTGTCCTGCTGCTCTGCCTTGTAGCAGCAAGGGCAGAGACCGTATTTCTCGAACCATGCGATTTTCCTCTCGCGCTCCGAACCCTTTCCAAAGAGTTCAACCGTTGCCTCGTGCCCACACGAGAATTTCACGTCGTACTTTGCCATTTGCCTTTCTCCTTCCTTTCAAACCCGTCTGCGCCCCAGGTGATGGAGTGCGTGAGCTCGATTTTCATGATTTTGGCAACTTTCTCCGATTTCCCGATGCTCTCGATCTCATTTCATAGTTCAACGGGGATAGGATGTGCCTTCTTCCATATCTTTCGGAAGCCACTCTCCCACGTCCCAAATTTCTGGCTTGCTGGTGTCATACTGAGCATCCCACTCTGCAAATTCAGAGCCGTACCAGTACCGCTCCTCGGGAGTCATCTCGTCCCAATTATCGGGCAGAGGCTTTTCTTCAAATTCCTTGAACTCTTCCGTTTTGGGGTACGCGATAGTCACCCCAATATCGTAAATATCGGGATCTTCATCGTCGGGGATGTCGATCTCGATACCGATGGGAATCGCGCGAAACGTCGAATATTCCCCATCTAGGGTGTAGTCCTCGACGCGCTCAATGAGGAAGGTGATCCCCTTAACCTCGTCAATAAAAACGTCATTGCCAAAAAACTCGCGGGCGAGTTTTTCTGTGATTTTCACTTTCATTTTATTTCCCTCCCTCATTTTTCAACCGCTCCTGCGCCAACTGTCTCAGCGTGGCTCCTTGTTTGAATTCCATTTCGTTTCCTCCTTTTCGGGGTTGGTTGTTTCTTTACCTTGATCATATTATACAATGCGTATTGCGTAATGTCAATAGCAAGTTTAAATATTTTACTAGGTATTTTGTCTTATTTGTAAGAGGAGGTGGTGATATGCGAGACAAGCTGACGGCAAAGCAAAGGCGTTTTGTGGATGAGTATTTGGTTGATTTTAATGCAACACAGGCGGCGATCCGGGCGGGGTATAGTGCAAAAACAGCGCGAGCGGCAGCAGCAAGGACGTTGTCAAATGTTAGCATCCGGACTGAGATCGCACGTCGCCAGCGGGATTTACAGGTGCGCACTGAGGTCTCTCAGGATCGTGTCGTCAGAGAGCTGGCGCGTGTGGCGTTTGCCGACGCGGCCAGTCATGTCCAAGTGCGTCTGCGCGAGGTGCCGTGTCCCGACGGCACGAGGGCGCGGGTGCCCGTCGTTGAGGTCAAGCCGACAGCGGAGCTGACAGACGACCAGCGTGCGGCGATTGCGAGCATCAAGCAGGGTGTAAATGGTATTGAGGTCAAGCTGTGGGATAAGCTCAAGGCGTTGGAGCTATTGGGCAGGCACATCGGGATGTTTAATGACAAGTTGGAGGTCAAGGGTGCGATTGATATTGCATCGGTGCTGGCAGAGGCGCGAGGGAGGGTGAGCAATCGTGGAGAGCCGGACAGGTGATTTTGCGGATGTCGTGGCGTTTGTCGGTGAGTTTTCGCACGATCCTCTCGGGTTTGTCTATGCAGCTTTTCCGTGGGGCACGGCGGGGACGACGCTCGACGGGCTGGCGGGTCCGGATGTGTGGCAGCGCGAGGTGCTGGAGGATGTCGGCGCAGGTGTAAAAGATATCCAGACGGTGGTGCGCGAGGCGGTAGCGTCTGGCCATGGCGTGGGCAAGTCGGCTTTGGTGGCATGGCTGGTGCTTTGGGCGATGGCGACGCACGAGGAGACGCGCTGTATTGTGACGGCAAATACGGACACGCAGCTTCGCACTAAGACGTGGCCGGAGTTGTCTAAGTGGTATCGGCTGTTTATTGCGCGAGATATGTTCCGTCTTACGGCAACGTCATTGTTTTCCGTGCAGGAGGGGCACGACAGGACATGGCGTGCGGATGCGATCCCGTGGAGCAAGGATAATCCGGAGGCTTTTGCCGGCCTGCATAACCAAGGCAAGCGGATTCTTGTTATTTTTGACGAGGCCTCCGCGATTGACGATGCGATCTGGACGGTCACGGAGGGCGCTATGACCGACCGTGATACGGAGATTGTTTGGTGTGCGTTTGGCAATCCGACGCGCAATCAGGGCAGGTTTTTCGAGTGTTTTCACAAAAATCGCGCTTTTTGGCATTGCAGGCAGGTGGATTCTCGGGCAGTTGCGATCAGCAACAAGCAGCAGATTGCTCAATGGGCGGAGGCTTACGGGGAGGATTCGGACTTTTTCCGTGTGCGCGTCAAGGGCGAGTTTCCGGCGCAGTCGGACAGCCAATTTATTTCGACGGCGATTGTGGAGGAGGCGATGCGGCGTGTGATCCATCCGCATGAGTTTTCTTTTGCGCCGGTCATTATCGGCGTGGATCCAGCTTGGACGGGCGAGGACAGTTTTGAGATTTTTTTGCGCCAAGGCTCGATGTGCAAGTCGCTGGCGTCTTTTCCGCGCAACGATGATGATGTGCGGATGGCGGAGGTGATTGCGCGTTTTGAGGATGAGTACCATGCTGCGATGGTAAACATTGATCAAGGGTATGGCACGGGGATTTATTCCGTCGGACGCAATATGGGACGGCGGTGGAATCTGATCTCTTTTGCAGCCAAGGCGACGGATGAGGCTTATGCAAATAAGCGGGCGCAGATGTGGGGAGAGCTCAAGGAGTGGCTCAAGGATGTGGGGGCTTTGCCGGAGGACGATGTGCTGGCGGCTGATCTCACCGGTCCGGAGGCGTTTATCAATCTGCGCGGCAAGTTGCAGTTGGAGTCCAAGGACGATATGAAACGGCGCGGGCTGGCATCGCCAAACAAGGCGGATGCGCTGGCTTTGACGTTTGCTTTACCGATAGTGCAGGCGGCAGAGCCGGAGTTGTGTGTGGCCAATACGACGTATGATTTTGCTTTTTGAGAGGGGGTGAGGGTATGTGCTTAGGAGGACGCAAGAGTGCGCAGGTGGCGGTGCAGAGGGCAGCGGATCCGGCGCCGACGCCGATGACGCAGGTGACAAATCTGGGGCAGAGCGCGTCGGAGGATATGCGTGCGGCTAAGGAGCAGCGCCGCAAGCGCGGCCAGGGACAAAATGCGGTCTCGATTGATCGCGATACGATCTTGGGGACGCTGTCGGGCGGTACGGGCAATCGCAGGACGCTCGGTTAGGAGGCAGGCATGGATACGATTGCAGGGGCGGCGCGTTTGCCGCCCGGGGTGCAGGCAGGGACGATGAGCGCGGCGGACGCTGCGGCAAAGCTCGGGCTGGACAAGCGTCTTTGCCGCCGCAAGGTGGAGGCGCTGCAAAAAAAGCGCCGCGAGTACGAGGAGCGCTGGAGGGCAATCCGCGACTATCAGCTGCCGTATATCGGCGAGTTTGCCGATACGGCGGACAAGTCCAATGAGGCGCGGCGGCGCGATCTCCATATCTGGAATGGGATCGCGTGGGAGAGCAATCAGGCGTTTGCTGCAGGCATTATGAGCGGCTTGACGCCGCAAAACCGCAAGTGGTTTCGTCTGAGCTTTTCGGAGCGCGAGTTTAAGGACAACACGGAGGTTTCACGGCTTTTGGATCAGCGCATGGATATCCTCAACGATGTGCTGGACAAAAGTAACTTTTACAATGCGATCCATTGCGCATATCTGGAGTTGGCTTTTGGCCAAGCGCCACTGGCGATTTTCCAGGACGCGGAAAAGGGCGTGCGCTTTGTGCCGGTGACGATTGGCACGTATTACCTGGAGGCGGATGCGGACGGGGAGATCGTGCTGTTTTGCCGCGAGGTGGAGCTGACGGCGCGGCAGCTGGCGGACAAGTTCGGCGAGCAGGCGTTGCCGGAAAATATCCGGCGGAAGCTGGCGGATCACAATCCGGGCATTGCGACGCGGCACAAGGTCTATTGGCTGGTGGAGCGCAACCGCAAGGCGGAGCAGGGCAGGGCAGGACGACAGTTTATGCCGTATGTCTCTCTTTACTGGCTCGATGAGGCGCAGGACAGCGAGTGGCTCTATGTGGGCGGTTTTTATGAGTGGCCGGTGCCGGTGGCGCGCTATCTGGTGACAGGGGGGCACGCTTACGGCAAGGGCCCGGGTTGGTTTGCGGAGGGCGACGCAAAGCAGCTGCATATTTTAGAAAAGGACAAGATGACGCTGACGGAGCTGACGGTCAAGCCGCCGCTGCAGGTGGACGCGCAGACGGACAAGACGGGGATCAATCTGATTCCGGGTGGCGTGACGGGGACGGGACCCGGGGAGAAGAGCGGCGTTCGTCCGATTTTTGACGTCAATCCCAATGTGGCGGGGCTGCAGGAGGTGATCGGCGAGACGGAGGAGCATATCAAGCGGCTCTATTCGGCGGATCTCTTCCGCATGCTCGATGCGCAGGAACGCGAAATGACGGCGCGCGAGGTGATCGAGCGCACGCAGGAAAAGATGCAGCAGCTGGGCCCGGTGGTGCAGCGGATGCAATTTGAATTCTTGTCGCGCATCATCGAGCGCGTGTACAACATCCTTGACCGGGCGGGTGTGTTCCCGGCGCCGGAGGACGAGGAGCTGGCAGAGGAGCTGGCGGCGCAGGAGATCAAGATCGAGTACATCTCTCCTCTGGCGCAGGCGCAAAAGATGTCGGGTCTTGTCAACATCGAGCAGGCAATCGGCTTTACGGGGCAGCTGTCGCAGTTTGACCCGTCGGTGCTCGATAAGGTGGACTGGGCGCGCACGGTGGACGAGTACTTTAATCTTGTGGGCGCACCGGCGAGCATTAAGCGCTCGGAGGAGGAGTACGAGATGGTGCAGCAGGCTAAGGCAGAGCAGGAGGCGCAAATGCAGCAAATGCAGCAGGCGCAGGCCATGGCACAGATGGCGGCGCCGGCGGCACAGGCGGCCAAAAATGCGACGGAGGCGGCCAATGACGGCAATCCGGCGCTGCAGCAGCTCTTGGGCATTGGCCTGCCGGGCGCAGCGATGGGAGGCGGTATGCCATGATGGAGGAGCAGCAGCAGTGCTGGCGGCGCAAGGATGTGGAGGCGTTTGAGTTTGTTTTGTCCGATGCACGGGGGCGCTGGTTTTTGGCGCGTCTCTTGGAGGTGACGGGGGCGCTCAAGCCGGAGTATCTGGATGCGTCGAGCGGGGAGGCCTTGCTCTTAGGGGAGGGACGCCGGCGGGCGGGCATTGACTGCCGGCGGCTGGTGGAGGATTTGCCGCATGGCATGTATGCGCTGCGGCAGATGGAGCAGGAGCATGAGGATTTTGTGCAATACGTCAAGGCGATGGGAGGCTATATGGATGGAGACCATGATGTTTGATTTGCAGCTTTTTGCAGAGGGCGGCGACGGCGGCAATGCCGGAGGCAATAGCGATGGCAATGCAGGAGGCAATGCCGGAGGTAATGCGGACAGCAATGCACAGGGCAATGCGGACAGCAATACAGGAGGCAATGAGGGCGGCACGATTCTGGGCGGCGAGACGCAGCAGGACAGCCAGCAGGACGAGGCGCAGGGCGCGCCGGATGCCTACGATTTTTCGGGCGTTGTGCCGGAGGGCATGACGTACGATGCGACGCAGGCGGAGGCTTTTGCGCAAGTCGCGCGTGAGTGCAGCCTGACGCAGGAGCAGGCCGGCAAGCTCGCGGCTTACGGCATGCGGTATATGCAGGACGGCGTGGCGGCGGCGCAGGAGGCGGCCATGCAGCAGGTGGCAGACTGGGGCACGGCGGCCAAGGAGGCGCTGGGTGCAGACTTCCCGGCGGTCACAAGCAAGGCGGCCGTCGGCTTGGAGGCGGCGGAGAGGACGATTCCCGGCATCCGCACGGCACTCAATGAGACGGGTGCGGGCAACCGCATCGAGCTGATTCGGGCTTTTGCGCTTTTGGGCGAGCTGGTGGGCGAGGACACGGAGCGCCTGGCCGGCGGCAGGTCGCCGGGGGCGGAAAGCATTTATTCGCAGACAGACTTTAGCAAGTATTAAAAAAGGAGTGACAGAAAATGGCAGTTTTGGGCACGCAGGCGCTGACCTTGTCGGATTGGCGAAAGCGCATGAATCCCGATGGGAGCATTGATTTTATCATCGAGGCTCTTGAGCAGTCTAACCCGATCGTCCAGCATGTGCGCTGGATCCAGGGCAATTTGCCGACGGGCAACAAGACGACGGTGCGCACGAGTATCCCGCGTCCGTCGATCCGCCGCATCAACCGCGGTATCGACGCGCACAAGTCGAGCACGATGCAGGTGCAGGATACCTGCATGATGCTGGAGGATCGCTCGGAGGTCGATACGGCGCTCATCAAGCTGCAGCCGGACAAGGAGGGCTTCCGCCGCTCGGAGGACGCCGCCTTTGTCATGGGCTTTGGCGACACGGTGGCGGAGAGCATTTTCTACGGCGACACGCAGCAGGCGCCGGATACCTTTAACGGGATTTCGGTGCGCTACAACATCATCGGCGGTGCAAAGCACACGGCCGGCCATCAGGTCATCGCCGGCGGCACGGCGGGCACCAACACCAACACGAGTGCCTTTTTTGTCGGCTGGGGCACCAAGGCAACGGTCGGCATTTATCCCAAAAACTCCAAGATGGGGCTGCAGAGGCAGGATCTTGGAGAGTGCGACGCGCACGACGCGGACGGGAAGAAGTACCGCGCACTGGCGACGCTCTTTAACTGGGATGTCGGCCTTGCGGTGCAGGATATCGAGGCGAATGCGCTGGTCAGGAACATCGACGTTTCTAAGCTGGACAAGCTGAGCTCGGAGGCCAAGAAGACGCTGATTGAGCGCTTTATCTACGCCAAAAACCGCATCCGCAATCTGCAGAACAGGGACAAGGACGTGCATCTCTACGTATCGCCGGCGCTCTATGATTTCTTCGAGGTCTACTTGATCGACAAGAACAATGTGCATGTGACGCGCCAGGATTTGCAGCACGCACCGACGCAGCTCTACCTGAGCGGCATTCCGATCGAAAAGTCGGATTCGATTCTTGAGACGGAGCCGGCGTTCCAGGTGGTTTAAGGGGGGACAGACGATGATTTTAGATCAGCAGAGGGTATTCCTCGACAAGAAGGCGCTGACGGCGACGGATATCACGTCGGACATTCTGGCCATGGGCAAGGGGGAGGCCTCCTCGCCCATGACGCTTGTGATCCACGTGACGCCGGACGCGGGCGCGGGGACGTTGACGACGACGCTGGAGACGGCAAAGACGGAGGCGTTTGCCTCGCCGGTGACGTTGGCGACGTATACGAGCTGCCCGCTCAAGGCGGTGCTGCCGCGAGGCAATCAGGGGTATCTGCGCCTCAAGGTCAAGTCGACGTTTACCAAGGGCGCTGTGACGGCAGCGCTTGTCTTTGACGACGACGTGCAGTAAGGAGAGGCGGGGCAACCCGCCTTTTTTTGCAAGGGGGCGAGGGCATGACAAACACGGATATCTGCAATATGGCATTATCGTTTTTATCTAAAGGGCGCATCAAGTCCATGACGGAGGAAAACAGGGAAGAGGCAAAGCAGTGCCAGACGCACTATGAAAATTGCCGCCGCCTGCTCCTGCGGACGTACCCGTGGGGTTTTGCCCGCCGCAAGGTGCAGCTGGCGCGCCTCGACGCGACGTTTCCGGGCTGGGCGTTTGTCTATCGCTATCCCAAAAACTGTCTCAGCATCGCCTATATCTACGATGAGGCGCAGGCGTATGAGCGCATCGCGCAAAAGCAGCGCTTTGAGACGGCGCTTTTGGATGCGGAGAGCCGTGTGATCCTGACGGATGTGGAGGACGCATGGGCGGAGTATTGCTATAACGTGACGGACGTGGATCTCTTTCCGCCGGAGTTTGCCGAGGCGTTGGCGCACAAGCTGGCAAGCGCCATGGCTTTGGCACTGACGGGGTCGGACGCTTTGATGCAGCGCGAGTATCAGCTGTTTCAGGGGATGCTGGATGTGGCTAAGAGCCAGGACGCGCAGGAAAAGGAGCGCAAGCTGGTCTGGGAGACGGCTTACGCAGAAGCGAGGTTTTCGTAATGGAACCGATTTATGTGATCCAGCCGGCTTTTGTCGGCGGCGAGGTATCGGAGGATGTGGCCAGCCGTGTGGATTTAGAAAAGTACCAACTGGCGCTCCTGCAGGCGGAAAATGCGCTGGTGCGTCCCTACGGCGGCATTAAAAAGCGCCCGGGCTTGATTTTTTGCGGCGAGACAAAATACAGAAACAAGCGCTGCTCTCTGGTCAAGTTTGATTTTTCGGCGACGGTGTCCTACATGCTGGAAATGGGAGAAAAGTACATCCGCATCTGGCGTGACGGGCAGTATCTGGGCGTGGAGCTGGAGAGCCCGTACAGTGAGGCGGAGACGGGGGCGCTGCGCTTTGTGCAGTCGGCGGATGTCCTCTACATCACGTGTGCGACGCAGCCGCCGATGAAACTCCTGCGCTACGAGGAGCAGCGCTGGGAACTCGTGCCCATCGACTGGACGGTGCCGCCTTTCGACGAGATCAACCAGGATGAGAAGAACCGGCTCACGCCGTCGGCGGTGACGGGCGAGATCACGTTGACGGCGGAAAAGGATACGTTCGCGCCGGAGCGCGTCGGCGAGTGGATGAAGATCAGCCAGCGCATGGAGGGCAAGACGGTGTCGGCTTCTTCCGGCACAACGGCTGCCATCCCCGTGGGCGATACATGGAAAATCATTACGCACGGCACATGGACAGGCCAGGTGTGGGTGGAGATCTCCTATGACGGCGGTACAACGTGGCTGCAGGAGAGGAGCTATACGTCCAACAGCGATTTCAATGCGACGGAATCGGGCTCGGTGGAGGAGTACGTCATGATGCGGGCGCGGCTGTCGATTCGGGGCGGCTCTTGCACGGTGGACTTCTCGGCGTTCCCGTATACGCATATCGGGTATGTCAAGCTGACGGAGATCACGGACGCAAAAACGGCCAAGGCGACGGTGTCCAAAAAGCTCGGCGGCACGCAGGCGACGGCAAACTGGCACTGGGCGGCCTGGTCAAAGGTGCACGGCTATCCGACATGCGCGATGTTTTTCCAGGATCGTCTTTGCTTTGCGGGCAATAAAAAGAGGCCGCAGCGCGTCTGGATGAGCAAGTCGGGGGATTATGAAAATTTTGAGGTGCAGAGGGAAAAGGGCACAGTGACGGATGATTCGGCGGTGACGGTGGATCTTTTGTCCCTCAAGTCGTATCGGATCATGCATATGGCGGCCATGACAGATCTCTTGATTTTGACGGAGGGCAACGAGTGGACGATCTCGGGGCAGGAGACGGTCACGCCGCAAAATGTGACGCCGCGCAATCAGCAGAATTTTGGCACCAACGATGTGCTGCCGATCCGCATCGGCAACCGCGTGGTCTATGTGCAATGCCGCGGCTCGATCGTGCGCGATATGGGGTATTCCTACGAGACGGATTCTTATATTGGGGCGGACTTGACGCTTTTGGCCAAGCATATGATTCGCGGCCATGAGATTCTGTCTTCGTCATTTCAGCAGGAGCCGGATTCTGTCTTGTTCTTTGTGCGCGACGACGGCGTATTGCTCTGCCTGACGTACATTGCGGAGCAGCAGGTCTATGGCTGGTCGCGCATCGTGACGGACGGAGAGATCGAGGCGGTGCTGGCCTCGCCGCGCGGCAACAATGATATGGTCTATGTGGTGGTGCGGCGGCGGATCGCCGGCGATTGGAGGCGGTACGTGGAGCGCTTTGATCTCGATCATACGGCAAAGTCGCAGCAGGAGTACTGCATGATGGATGCGGCGACGGTGCGAATCAGTGTGCAGCATCCGCTAAAGCGCATCGACGGACTTGATCATCTGGAGGGGTGCAAAGTGCTGGCGATGGGCGACGGCTATCTTTTCGATCCGCTCATCGTCAAAAACGGGGCGATCGAGCTGCCGGAGACGGTGCGGCGGGTGTGGGTGGGGCTGCCCTACACGATGCGCCTGGAGCAGCCGAATGTGGAGATGTCGCTAAAGGACGGCACGATGCAGGGGAGGCAAAAATCGGTGCCGTATGCGACGCTGCGCTTGGTGGGTTCGTTCGGCGGACAGGTGGGCCCGGATGAGGATCATCTGGCGGATATCCGCTATGATTCGGACACGGTGGAGACGGGACAGGATGTGCTCTTTACGGGGGATTTAAAGGTTACGCTGGCGCAGGGCGGGTTTAACGCGCAAGGCCGGGTATTCATCCGGCACGATACGCCGTATCCGTTCCGATTGTCGGCCATTATAAGGACGGTGACTTTCGGTGGCTAGGGATTATGTAATCGAGCGGTGCAGGACGACGGATCGGGAGTTTTTGCGGACGATGGCCGCCTCTTTGCGTCCGACGGATCGGTTGGAGATTTTCTGCCTGACGGATGCGTTTGGCAAGGAGCTTTTCAATTCGGTCAAAAACTCGGTGGAGTGCTATAAGGTGCAGGCCAAGGACGGGCGGCCGTATGCGCTCTTCGGCGCTGTGGTGGTGCCGGGGCATAAAGGTGCGCTCGTCTGGTGCGTCTGCTCGGTGTTTATCCAAGAGAAATGGCTGGCCTTTGCGCGCGAATCGCGGCGCATTTTAAGGCGCTGGGCGAAGGAATACGGTGTGCTCTACAACGTGGTGGCGGGCTTTAATTCGCGGGCAATCGCCTGGCTCGCCTGGTGCGGGGCGCGGCTTTTTGAGCCGGAGCCTCTGGGGCGGCACGGGGAGATGTTCCGCCGCTTTGAGATACGGAAGGAGGGATAAGGATGTGCAGCGTCATCGGAGGGCTGATGGCTCTGGGCGGGCTGATGCAGTACAAGCAGCAGCAGGCGCAGGCGAGTGCGCAGGCGTCGATGTATCGGGCGCAGGCGGAGGTGGCAGACCAAAACGCGCATATCGAGCGGCGCAAGCAGGAGCAGATCGCGGACGCGTATGCGCAAAAGGCGGCGGAACTGCGCAAGGAGCGGCGGCTGGCGGAAGGCCGGCAGCGTGCGGCGGCGGGGGCTGCCGGCATTGGCATGGGCGGTTCGCAGCTCGATATTCTCACGTCGGGCTTGGAGGCGTACGGGCTGGATCAGTACAACCTCTTGAGCAATCAGCGCAACGATAATTTCTCGTCGCGCGTGACGGAGACCAACTATCTCAACGACGCCAATGCGGCGCGAGCGTCGGCGTCCAACGTGGAGCGGCAGGCGAAGTGGCAGGGGCTGGCCACGATCCTGGGGACGGCGGCGAGTATCTACGGTGCGGAGCAGCCCTGGAAGCGTGCGCCGCAGGCGGCGTCTGCGCCGGTCAATTTCGGTACGATTACGGCAAAGCTCAATCACGGCTATCAGTATGATTGGAACAGTGCGACGGGGACGAGCAATCTCTGGCGCCCGAAAGCAAGCCGGCTGCCGCGTCTCAATTATCGTTTCTAGGAGGTGAAAAAAGATGAAGTTTGGCGCATACCAGCAACAGGTCGCGCCCGGGGTCATGAATCCTCCGGCGCTCAAGGCTCCTACGGATATCAACGCTTATGGTGAGGGCGAGGGGGAAGGCTATGGAGCGCTGGCAGCCGCCTTGGGGCAGGTGACGAAGGTCGCCTTGCAGCAGCGCGACGACGAGGATGCGGCGGCGCTGACGGAGGCTCGGAACGAGATCATGACGAGCCTGACGCAGCAGCTTTACGGCAAGGACGGGCTCTTTGAAACGGGCGTTGGCAAGAATGCCGAAGGGCTGACGGGGCGCGTCGTCGATGCGGTGCGCAAGACGACGGACAGCGTGGCGAGCCGCCTTAACGGGCGTGTGGCGTATGCGCTCAAAGGGAATCTGTCGGAGAACCTGCAGAATTTCCAGCGCATCGCGGCCTCCAAGGAATTGAGCGAGAAGATGCAGACGGAGGAAGGAAATTTCCAATCGGCGCTCGCCAATAACGCGGCGCTCGCAGGCCTCAACTACGACAATGCGGAGATGGTGGCATCACAGATGCGCCAAAACGAGCAGTTTATCGCGGCCTGGGGGATGCGCCAAGGCTTGACGGGGGAGCAGATCGAGGCGCTTAGGCGCGATTCGACGACAAAGACGGCGATGGCGGCGGCCAATGCGGCGCTGCAGGCGGACGATACGCAGACGGCGCACGCGATCCTCCAGACGTACCGGGAGGGAATGGATCCGACGTCTTATTGGAGCATCGAGGGCAAGATCCAGTCCAAGGAGGCGCAAAATACGATGGCGACGGATGTGCGCTCGGTGATGGAACGCCACAAGATCCAGAATGCGGACGGCAGCGTTACCTATGATATGGACGCAGTCATCAAAGAGATCCAGGGCGGCAAGAAGAAGGTCAAGCACCACGGCAAGGGCGGTGCGGGCGGCAGCTACAGCGGTGATGCAACGATGGATAAGGAGATCGCCGACGCGGCGGCGGAGTTTGGCGTTGATCCAAAGCTCGTGGCGGCGTGTGCGCAAGTGGAATCGTCTTACAGCCAGGATTCGGTGTCGGACGCAGGCGCGGTCGGCGTAATGCAGCTGATGCCGGATACGGCAGATGCGCTCGGCGTGAATGCAAGGGATCGGCGTGACAATATTCGCGGCGGCGCGAAGTATCTGCGGCAACTGCTCGACATGTTTGACGGCGATGTGGACAAGGCGGTGGCGGCGTATAATGCGGGCCCGCAGGCGGTCAAGGATTATGGCGGCATCCCGCCTTATGCGGAGACGCAGAACCATGTGAAGAAGGTCAAAGAGGCCTACGGAGCGCTGGGACAGCAGGGCGGCGGCATCGACATGAGCCGCACGTATTACGATGTAAAACCCGGCAAGGCGGGCGAGGTCGAGGGGCTGACGAACTCGACATGGACGAAGCTCAATACGCTGGCAGCGCTCTATGCGCAGCAGTTTGGCGGCGAGGCGGACTATGAGCCGTTTTATGTGACAGCCGGCCATGCGGAGGGCGGCCACTCGGAGGACAGCGATCATTACAAGGGACTGGCCTTTGATATCGCGATGGATAGCTTAAAGCGGCACCCGGAGCGCTTGCAATGGCTGCAGGAGACGGCGCCCAAGGTCGGGTTGACGCCGCTCAACGAGTATGAGGGCTACGGCTATACGGGGTTCAAGACGGGCGACAACTTCCACTTTTCCGACAACGGCGGCGAGATTTCGATCGGCGGCGGAGGCGGCGACTGGGAGGAAGAGGTGCCGTACACGCAGGACGAGATTGACGCGAGGGTCAAGTATGCCTGGGCGCTTTACGGCGAGCAGGACAAGCTCAACAATATCAACCAAAAGCAGGCCTATGAGGGCATCGTGGGACAGGTGGACGCAGCGGGGAGCTATGCGGATGCGGCGCTCATCATCCAGGGCAGCAGCCTGCCGCTGGATCTCAAAGAGCGTGCGCTGGGACTGGCGAGGAGCAAGTTCGGCATCACCAAGGCGCAGGCGGACGGGCGCAGTGGAAGCGGCGGACGCGGCGGCAAACCGTATGATCCGAGCAAGGATATACAGACCATCCGGAAGTTTGCGGCCAAGCTCAAGGCGGGCGAAAAAATTAGTTCGGCAAACCTGGTCGATACGCGAGAGGCGAAAAAGCGGCTGCAGGCGAACGGCGTCCTGGACGGCATAGAGGATATGGATTTGGAGGACGATGCTTATGCAATGTCCGCTTTGACAAAGGACATTGAAAAGTACGGCATTCAGGGAGCATACAGCAATTATGTGGCAGACGGTACCGATGAGCTGGTTGCAGCGTGCTTGATCAGCACAGTCGATCCGTATTATCTGAGGAGCGATTCTGCGCCGGAGGAGACAGAAACGGAAGAAGATACGGAAGAAGATCCGTATATGCGGCCGGATTAAGAGAGGAGAGAGGCGTCATGGCACTTGACCGCGAGGCGTATTTCAGAAGAATCGAAAAGGAACAACAGGAGGATGCTGCAAGCGCCAAGGTGCAGGATGACGCGCAGGTATCGACTTGGGACAGAATCAAAGAAATCGGCGGCGCTGCCTGGGACAGTGTGTCAAACCACGGCAAGCCGGTGCAGTATGAGGATGCCTATAACCCGGAACCAAACAAGGTACTCAACACCGTTGGGGAGATGGTGTCGGATACGGCTGAGGCGGCGGGCAAGCTGGTGGTTTCGGGGTTTGACTATGCCTGGGCGCATGTTTTGGGGCAGACGGAGGACGGCAGCGATACTTCGCGCGCGGACGAGGCGCTGGAAAACTTGCAGGATGCGGCCAAAGAGACGTTTTATGCGCCGTGGAAAAAGCCGGTAAGGGACTGGATTGACGCGCATGGCGAGGAGCCGGATACGCTGGCCGGCAAGGCGGCGCAGTATCTGCGCAAGAGCTCGGCCAATATCGAGTATTACATGACGGACGCAGAAAAATTGGCGATGGCCAGGCGTATCGAGCAGGTGACGGGGATCCCGGCGGCTTCGGTGCTCTATGATTCGACGGCTTATCGTGAGGCGCTTGATATCTACGACTACACGCTCAAGGCACGCGCAGGGCGCGGTGATGATTTTAACATGGAGCGGGACGTGTGGGAGGAGTTTCCGCAGCTCCGGGATATCGCGGCGAAGGATGTGCAAGGGGCGGCGCTTGCCCTGCACGATATCGAATCTTTGCGGACGGCGCACGGCGTAGTGGATACGTTTTTTGAAATGTTGGAGTTTGGCAACAAGAAGCTGGAATTTGACAATCTTCAATACAAGATCATGAACGGCGAGGGCGATGAAAACGATGAACGCCGGGCGGCGGAGTTGAAAAAAGAGATTGCTTTTCGTCGGGAGCTGCCGAATTTGCTCGACGAGCCGCTGACGGTCATTGCCGGGGATATGGCCATATCTTTGCCGGAGATGTGGCAGGGGATGAGTAAAGGCGCTGACTGGAGCGTACGGGCGGAGGCGACTGCGATTATGGTCGGCATCGTCGCCGGCGCTGTCGCCGGCTCGCTCGTGGAGCCGGGCGGCGGTACGGTTGCCGGCGGTGCGGCCGGCGGAGCTGCTGTCCGGGGTGGGATTTCCCTTGTGACGCGTCTTGCAACGAATCCGAATGTGCTGCGGACGGCGAAGTATGCCTTTGGCGTCGGCATGTACAAGGGGATGGCCGATGCGGAAACAGGCTCGCGCTACGACGAATACATGAGCCTGAAGGACAAGGACGGCAAGCCGCTGATGGATCCGCAGGAGGCGAAGAAGTATTCTTTTATGGGCGGCGCGGCCAATGCGGCGATCGAGATGCTCAATGCGGGGCCGTTCCTGCATATGATCAAGGGCGGCGGTCATGCGTCCAAGGTGATCCGTACGATCGTGTCGGAGGCGACGGCAAACGAGGCGGCAAAAGCGTCGATGGGAAAGTTTGTGCAGGGGTATGCCAAGGATACGCTCAAAATCGCGGCGACGGAATCCTTAGAGGAGAGCCTGCAGTCGCTTTCGGACGATCTCATCCACAATGATATCGTGTCCAGCTCGGGCGGCCGTGCAGCGGACAGGACGTGGACGGGCGGCGAGATGGCGGAGCATGCGCTGTCGGCAGGGGTGCAGGCTTTCCCGGCAGGATTGGGTTTCGGCCTCTCGGGGGCAGGCGGAGGGCTGCCGATTGGCCTGCTGCGCCATGCCCAGCTCACGCAGCAGGAGCAGCAAAAGTATACGCAGGATGCGCAAAAGACGATGCTCGGCACGCTGATGCTCGGCCGTCTGCAAAATGCGGTGGAGGGCTCCAAGCTCAAAGATACGGCGCCGGATGTGCAGCGCAAGCTGATTCGTGCGGAGGTCGCGGGCAAGGGATTTGAAACGGCGTATGTGGATACGGCGACAGCGCTCCAAAAAGAAAACGGTCTCGACGATCTGAAAAAGGTCGCCAAGACCGCAGGGGTGAGCGATGAGGATTTGGAGACGGCCATCGCCCAGAAGGGGCATTTAACCGTACCGACAGAAGTTTACGCGCAGTCCAAGGCTTCGCCGGAGCTTTTGGAATCGGTGTCTTTTTCCGTCGATACGGATTCGATGGCGCGCATGAAGGAGAGAGCCAAGGAGATCCGTGAGGCTATGACGGAAGCCCAGGAAAAGGCCGTCAAGCAGCAGATCGACATCATGGATACCGTGGTCGGGGAGTGGTTCCCGGTCGCCACGAATGTGAGCGAGGCTGCCAAAAGGCGCATGGAAGAAGAGAAGGACATGGCCAGCGCCGCCATCATCACGCGACTGGACAATCCGATGCAGGGCTGGCATGAGCTTTACAAAAAGGATACGGAGGCGCGGGCGGCGATTCTCCAGCCGGCGCTCGACGCTTTGGCGCGCGGCATGAAGCAGGGCGTCGATATCGTCCAGGGCGAGGACGGGCGCGGCGTGCGCGTCTCCAACAATGAGGCGTGGTACCGCGATTTTTACAAGGAGCATGGCCGTGCGCCGACGCAGGCGGAGCTTCTTGATATGGCGCGTGCCATGGTGCGCGGCGAAGCAACTGCGCCCAAGGTGGAGGGCTGGCACCTGACGGAGCTGACGGAATCCGATATGGAGGAACTGGAGCAGATCCGGGCGGAGCTTGACCGCCTCGATGAGAATATCGAGACGCTCGAAAACATCAAGGAGCGCATGAAGGAGCTCGACGGCGTGGAGCTCAAGCTGACGGCCGGTCTGACGGCGGAGGGGTACTCGGTCTATCGCCGCGTCATGGCCGATCTGAAATCCATCGGCGGCCGTGCGTCCAAGGCGGCGCGCATGAACGCGGTTCTTCTGGCGCGCCATGCGGATTTGTATGCAAAGGTTATTGCGGAGAAGACGGGACGCAAGTTCACGGCGCTGGATTATTACCATACGTTCATGGTGCAGGCAGGAGGCGAGGGGGATGCTGTAGGCGGTCTGAATCAGAAAGCAGTGGAAAAAGAAAAAGAAGCCGTCCGCAAGCAGTATGCGGGTACGGCTCAGTGGATGAAAGCGCCGAACGGCAAGGCGACGAATCTGACGGAAGAACAGTGGCTTGCGGTAAGGACGCCTGCTTTTAAGGCTTGGTTTGGGGATTGGGAGCAGGTGGCGACGCAACGCGCGCTTAAAGAAAGTGCACATCTCGTGATTTCGGATGAATTTTCTGCGCTCAGTGGCAAAGAACTGCGTGAGGCAGCTAAGGCGTTCTATCAGAATAAGTACCAAAGGGAAGGGGATCCGATAGGGATTCTTATGCGTGACGGCCGTCTCGTTGTGCTCGGTATGCGTGGACTAAAAGAGATTCGTAGTCACTCTGGCGATCCATTGGTTCTGAGGATTATCCCAGATCTCAAGGAACTTGTCGAAAATGGGCACTTCTTGTTCAGTCGTTCTACGGAAAAGGGAAATGACAATAAAGCGGACAATACAAAGGCGTTTCACTACTATGCCGTAAAGGTGGATATTGATGGAAAAGAGTACTATGTACGTTTTGTCGTGCGTGAATACACGAATCAGTCCCTCTACTATGATCACGATTTGACAACGGTGGAAGCGATAGAAAAAGGAGCCGACTTCTCTACAAATCCTGACGCCAAAACAGGGGGAGAGAAATCGACACCTTTTACTAAGAATAGTATAGCAAAGTGGTGGGCGAATGTCAATGATATAAATGCATCTAAAGTTGTTGACGAGAACGGCGAGCCGCTGGTCGTGTATCACGGCAGCGATGCGGACTTTAACGTCTTTGACAAGAGCAAAGGGCGCGCCAACATGGATATTCAGGGGATGTTCTTTTCTCCGTGGAGGGAGGATGCTCAGGGATACGGCGGAAATATCAGGGCGTTCTTCCTCAATATCCGCAATCCCGCCAATGAGGGGCAGAGCTACAAGGCTTTGAATCGCTATCAAGGACAGAACGATGCGGGAATTAAGGCGCGTGAGGATTTGATTGCAGCAGGTTTTGATGGCGTCAATAATT